>Ga0209636_10000371_pt1 | contig 42569 bp, 46 predicted proteins | sample DeeMarSWOR152_54_FD_187464 | JGI IMG/M metagenome (GOLD analysis project Ga0209636, IMG submission 187464) | Marine sediment microbial communities from White Oak River estuary, North Carolina - WOR-1-52-54 (SPAdes) (version 2) | ecosystem: Environmental > Aquatic > Marine > Intertidal zone >... | reverse complement strand
CTTTCCTAGGCAACGACATCGCCTCACTTAATCCGGTTCTTCGCCACAAGTTTTTGAAACGACTAGAAAAATCCATTTTTCATTCAAGCCAACTCGGCTGTCGTTTATGGGTTTTTCACCCTGGGATGAGGACTGACGCAAGCCTAGATTGGCAGCTGAACCTCGAGTCTGCGCATAGATTGTTGGAAACTGCTGAAAAACACGGGGTTAAAATAGCGATTGAGAATGTTCCTGAGCCGTATCCTTTCCTCATGAAGAGCGTGGAGGATTTTAAGCGGTTTTACCGCGACTTCGGCGAGGACTTGCCTCTGGCTTTGGATGTTGGTCACGCTAACCTGAATCACCAAATTCGAGACTTCATCACTCAGTTTCCTGACAAGCTGGTCCACGTGCACGTCAGCGACAACGACGGAAAAGGCGACCAGCACCTCAGCATCGGACGCGGAAACATTAACTGGACGGAAGTTGCAGGAGCCCTTAAACAAATCGGCTTCAACGGCGTCGTAATAGTTGAGTCTGTGAAAAACGTTGAGGAAAGCGTCAAAACCCTGCAGATGTTTTTCGCCTAAGACTTAACGTTTAATGTTCAATTAGCGGTATGTTGATTTCCATGAAGTCTTCAGCCACGCATACGTTGGAGAAAGTCTTTTTCGCTTGTTCGAGGAGGATGGTTGGGTCGTCGTACCGCGCGCTTATGTGGGTTAAAACCAGAGTTTTCGCTTTTGCCTTCTTTGCGGTTGTTGCAGCTTCACTCGGCGTTGAATGCCCGTCTTCCTGTGCTCTTTCCTGCATTTCATCGTCAAAAGTGGAGTCGTGGATCAGCAAGTCCGCGTTTTCAGCCAACCTCCTTATGTCCTCTGAGGCTCGCGTGTCCCCCGTGTAGACGATTTTTCTTCCTGGGCGAGGTGGGCCTGTCACTTCTTCGGGTTTAACGGTTCGCTTATTTTGGAGTTTAACGGCTGAACCGTGCTGAAGTTTCGACCATAAGGGTCCTTCTGGAACGCCTAAAGCCCGGGCTTTCTCCGGGTAGAATCTTCCTGAGCGGGGTTTTTCTTCAAAGGCGTAAGCTAAACCCGGGATAACGTGGTCCGACTGAACCGCGTGCACCTCATACTCTTTTTCTTCGCAGACCATGCCAGCGTCTCTTATTTCAAAGATTTCTATGGGGAAGATGGCTGCGAATTGGACGGTTTGTTTTATTGCCTCTACGAACGCCTTGGTTCCGGGTGGTCCGTAGACTTCCAGTTTTCTGTTTCTGTCCAGCAAGCCCATGGTTTGGATGAGTCCGGGTAAGCCGAAAACGTGGTCGCCGTGCATGTGGGTTATGAAAACCTTTGTTTTCCGGTGGAATCCCACTTTAGCCCGGATCATCTGCCTCTGAACGCCTTCTCCGCAGTCGAATAGGATAAGCTCGCCTTTTCTTTGAACCGCGACAGCCGGTAAATTCCGTCTCGGCGTGGGGATACTTCCAGCGGTTCCGAGAAAAACCACGCGTAAGCTCATTTCTTTTTTCAACTCCTCTCGAACACGGTTATTTCCCGAGTTAAGCTTCTGTGCACATAAACAAAATGGGACTCCACATGCTTAAAACCTAGGGCTTTTCCTATCTCACCAATCTTCACTGTTTTTGGAGCGGCTATACAGATTTTTCTGCCTTTCGGTATTCTATCCGCAACTTTTGAAAGAAAATCCTCTATGATATCTCTTGTTTTCTGCCCAAGGGTGGTTGCTAATCTGCCGTATGGCGGATCAGTGACTATGCAGTCCACTTCCGCGATTGGGAGGTGCAGTGCATCCGCAACTGCCATTCCTTCCGGTTCAACGCCGTAGTGTCGGAGGTTTCTTAGGCTTCCTTTCACCATGTAGCGTTGCGCATCTAATCCTATTACGCGGCAGCCGATGAGCCCAGCTTCAACTAGGAGGCTGGCGGTTCCGCAGAAGGCGTCAAGCACCAGTTCGCCGGCTTTAGGACGTGCCAAGTTGACCATGCATCTTGCGAGTTTAGCGGGCATAGCTGACGGGTGGAAGAACGGGCGTTTTTTTGGGCTTCTCTTAACAAACGGTGTTGGCAAGATTTCTGCCAGTTTCAGTCCGAAAACTAATTGGTTGTCCGTTAAAACTCCGAAAAAAGTTTTCTTAGGCGTATGCAAGTTGACTTTTACGCCTTCAACTCGGTTCAAGATTATCTCGCCGAGCCTCCGCTCAAGCTCCATGCGCGTAACGCTTGGGGCAGTTTCTCTAACTCTCCGCACGCGGACAACAAAGTCTTCGCCTTTTTCAATGAAACCTTCTAGGGGTGCGTTTTGCATCTTTCCATAAATGTCTGAGAGGCTAGTGTTGCAGGTGAACAGTTCGGAGGCGCAAACCCGCGTCATAGCAGCCCTCGCCCGAATGGACCTTATGCTTTTGGCGTTGGTTTCCAAGCGTAGAACCTGAGTTAGCTTTCCTGAAATTCGATATTCGTAGCCCTCAGCCTCTAAGATTGATTTTAGCTCAGAGAACGGTAGGGTTGGGTGTTCGCCTGAAAGCAAAAAGAACAGCGAGGCAGTTTTGTTCCTTTTCAGCGCCGGCAGAACCTCCGAAACCTCTATAATCTTCATTGTCTTTAAGTGCGTGATAAGTTAAAGCTTAGAGCAAGATAAACTTAGAGGGTTGAAAGTATGGTTGTTGTTTCTCCTGATCTTGTTTATGCTCATTTGAAGGAGCCCCGTTTAGCGAAGATGTTCGACTTGCTTGAGAACGACTTGGAGACTCAGAATTACCTGCGGATGGCAAACGTGATGGCTGTTGACCGCCTGCTGTACAACGATCACGGTCCGGTTCACTCTAAGATAACTTCAGGCAGCGCCTTGGAAATTTTTGATCTTTTATGCGCGAAGGTGGAACCCACGACGGTTAAAAACGGCGTATGTTCAGTGGAGGACGCTAAGCTGATTGTGCTTTGCGGGGCTTATTTGCATGACATAGGGAATGCGGTTCACCGTGACGCGCATGAAATTCACGGTTGCTACATCGCCCACCGCATACTTGACAGGCTTCTTTCAAAGGTTTATCCTGGCAACGAGGCGCTTCCGGTAAGGTTGAAATGTGAAATTCTGCACTCCATTTTCAGTCACGATGAGGGAGTTCACTGTTTAAGCGTAGAGGCAGGCGCGGGTAAGGTGGCGGACGGAACCGACATGGCTGAGGGCAGAGCGCGAATCCCGTACAGAACAGGAAAAGTTGACATCCACTCGCTGTCAGCCATCGCCATTAAAAAGGTGGAAATCGTTAAAGGCACCGAAAGACCCGTTCGCATCCTCGTGCACATGGACAATCCTGCTGGCGTCTTCCAAATAGAACACGTGATGAAGCAGAAAATCGAAACCTCCGGCATAGCCGACTTGGTGGAAGTCGTCGCCCTCCACAAAGGAAAAGAACTGAAGATAATGCCACCTAAAAGCTAAGCGATCTTACGCAGAGCTTCGGTGATGAGGGGTGCCACTGAAACCTTGCTCACAGAACTTGGAATGCAGTCTGTACCCACAATTCCATCCGCTCCGCCCCCTAGAATCTTTTCCTCCGCGCCCTCGGCTAACAACGCGTGAACGCAAGCCGCATAAACCCTTCTTGCACCTTGGTCTTTAGCCGCCTTAACTGCCTTCGCCATAGTTCCGCCGCTGCTGATTATGTCATCAAAGACAATCACGTCGCGGTTCTTCACGGGTAAAGATTTCTTTTCAATTTCCACTTTTCCAGTCACCCGGTCTCTGCTGGTTGAAACGTAGCCGTAGCCGCCCTTCAGGATGTTGTCTGCCTCCTTCGCCACCGCCAGCGCCTTTTTTCCAACCGAAATTGAAAACGCCTTGTCAAAGCCCCTTTTCTTGAAGTGTTCAGCCAAGAGGGTGACGGCGGAAACGTCTTTAACAGGAACTCTGAACGACTTTAGAACCTTTGGATTATGCGCATTAACCGTTACTATTCGGTTTATTCCACATGCCTCCAGCAGCTTCATAATGGTTTTCACGCTGAAGGCTTCACCTGATAAGAACCGCTTGTCCTGCCTCGCATACGCAAAGTACGGAACCACGGCTGTCACTGTTTTTGCACCTAGGTCCCTCGCTGCGTCAGCCATCAAAAACAACTGAACAAAATGCGTGTCCTGCGGCGGACTGGTTGTCTGAACAATAACCGCGTCTTCGCCTTCCACTTCGCCGCCAAGCCGAATGTATGACTCACCGTCAGGGAAAGCCTTAAACTCGACAGAAACAACCCTAGCTCCTAGCAGCGCAGCGATTTTCTGTCCAAGTTTCTGAGAAGCTGGACCCGGAATAATTATCACGTCGGTTCTTCCCCCTCAATGCCCTAGAGTTTTCCCGTCTTTTTATACTGCTCCAAAAGCTCTTTAGCTCTGTCTAACCTAACCTTGCGTTCCTCAACCATCCTCTCAACCAAAAGGTCAACCAAGTCTCCGGTTGCTCCAGCCGCCATCGCCACGTTTCTCGCATGCAGCGACATATGCCCCCTCTGAATGCCCTCGTGCGCTAGAGCCCTTAAAGCAGCAAGATTCTGCGCTAAGCCAACTGCGGCTAAAACCTCCTCGAACTCTCTGGCGGTTTTCACGCCCAAAATTTTAAGCGCGATCTTAGCCACCGGATGAACCCTTGTGACGCCGCCGACCACTCCAACAGCCATAGGCAACTCAATTGAACCCACTAGGTCTCCCTCTTCATTCTTTTCCCAAGTGGTTAAGGGACTGTAACGTCCTGATCTTGCGGCGTAGGCATGGGCGCCCGCTTCCACAGCCCGGTGGTCGTTACAAGTGGCTAAAACAACCGCGATTATGCCATTTAATATGCCCTTGTTGTGCGTGGCAGCTCGATAGGGGTCCGCCGCCGCGAAAGCGTAGGCTTTCACTATGCCGTCAACAACCTCTTCCCCGCCAACCGCCTCCTTTGCGATGACTGTTCTCGCACGCGCCAAACGTTTTGTGGCTAAATTAGAGATTATGCGCAGGTAAACGCGCCCGCGAGTTATTCTTTCAATCATAGGCGCAACGGCTTCGCACATGGTGTTAACGGCGTTTGCGCCCATGATGTCTCTGCAATCCACATGGAGCTCTGTTATGACCATGGGTCCAACAGTGGTTTCCAACATCTTTACATCGAGGTCTCTGGCGCCGCCGCCAACTGAAACCAACATGGGGTCCTGTTCATTCGCTTTTTCCAAAATCTCCTTTTTCGACGCTAAAACCGCCCTCTTCGCCCCTTCGGGGTTTGGCACATCAACCGCTTGAATCTGTCCGATCATCACGGGCTGTGTGCTGCTTGTGAAGAATCCGCCTTTAACTCTCGCCATCTTCGCTGCGTAGCTGGAAGCTGCAATCACGCTGGGCTCTTCAATAGCCATAGGGATCAGATAGTCGCGTTTGTTAATCAGAAAGTTCACGGCTATGCCTAGGGGTAAAGGAAAAACTCCTACAACGTTTTCGATCATGCGGTCTGCGAGGTCTAAACTCAAAGAACTCGACGCCTGAAGAACCTTAACCTCCTCGTCGGTTAAACCCGCAAAATCCTTAACAACCTGCACCCGCTTCTCAGGGCTAAGCTTGTAGAAACCTGAAATCTTGGATGTTCCACCCATAGGGCACTCTTCCCCTCGGCTTTAATTCAGTACGCAATAAAGAACAGAAAGCATAAGAATTTAACGCAACGCTGAAGACACGGTTTCGCCAGCGGCATATTTGTAGCCTATTTGACGGCAAATAAAACTATAGGGTCATTCCCACCATCAGTACGAAGCCGTTCATACAGAAGTCTTTAAATCCTTCTACTATTTTTATGTGTGACAAAGTTCCGTTTAAAGACAAGAGGCAGAAGCCTTGTTTAAACTTGTAACCCTAGAGAATACCATCCGAATTCCCCCTGAAAAGTTCGGCGAACCCATCGAAAAGGTAGGCCACGAAGAACTGAAGATGAGGTACGAAGGTATGGTGGACGACGAGTTAGGCTACGTCATAGCCGTAACTAAAATTAAAGTTAAACCCGTGGGCAAAATCATACCCGGAGACGGCGCAACCTACCACCGCGTGGCCTTCTCCCTACTCACGTTTTACCCTGAAATCCAAGAGGTAGTCGAAGGAGAAGTGGTTGAAATCGCCGACTTCGGAGCCTTCATCCGCATTGGGCCAATCGACGCTCTGCTTCACGTTTCACAGCTTATGAACGACTTCATTTCCTACGATGAAAAACAGGGAGTGCTGATGGGCAAAGAGACCAGAAGAAAATTGGCGACAGGAGACCACACGCGGGTCCGCGTGACCGCTGTCTCCCTTGGACGCGGAGGCGTATCTGGAAAAATAGGCGTAACTGCCCGGCAACCTTTCCTAGGAAAAATCGAATGGATCAAAGAGGACGTGAAGAAACTAAAGGAAGAGGCTGAGGCTGCAGCTTCAAAGGAGACTAAAAAAGAATGAGTGAAAAAGCCTGCCCAAGCTGCCGCTTAATCTCCCCCGGATCACTTTGCCCAAGCTGTAAAACCTCCCGTTTAAGCGACGACTTCTCCGGATTAGCCATAATTTTCGACCCTGAGAACTCAGCTATCGCCAACGCCATGGGCATAAAGAAAAAGGGACGCTATGCAGTGCGCGTAAGGTGATCATTATCCGTCGCCTCACGCCTGAACTGCGCAAAAAACTTAAGGCTCCCTTAGGGCTTCTGATTCAAGGCTCCCCCGAAGAAACTATGAGAAAACTGGCGGAATTAATCGAACAGGAAAAGCCAGCGGCTATCATTTCGGTTGGCGATGTGGTTTCCGAAAACATGCTTAAACGCAATATTCAGCCTCAAGTTCTGGTCGTGGACAACCGAGTTATGCGCAAACCCATCAAACCGATCCCTATGGACGTGGATCGAACCCTCCAAGTGAAGAATCCTCCTGGAACGTTGACAGAAGAAGCTTGGACGGTTATGCAAGAAGCTATACGAGGCGATCAACGCACAAGAGTTCTGGTGGAAGGCGAAGAAGACCTCCTAACGCTTTTAGCCGTTTCATACGCACCTGAAAACTCCTTTGTGGTCTACGGACAGTCCCACGAGGGAATAGTGGTCGTTAAAGCGACAAAACAAAAAAAGCAATCCGTGCGCGAAATCGTGGAAGCCATGGAAACGGCTTCTAGAAAGGTTAAAGTAAAAGAAAAACGTCAAGACATCAACAAACACGGAAGGAGCAGCAATGAAAATTAGGGTCACATCAAAAGAGCGAAACTCCTTGCTTAAGAGAACCGAGGTCGCCTTCGAGGTTGAACATGGAGAAACAGGGGGAACCCCCTCCCGCTTTGACATGAGAAAAAGATTGGCTGAAGCGTTAAAGGCAAAACTTGAACTGGTTTACGTTAAGAGGGTGGAAACCAGAACTGGCGCGAACACCGCCCTAGGCGAAGCGAACGTTTACGAATCCGTTGAACAAGCAAAGCTAGTGGAACCAGAACACATAGTAACCCGAAACGCGCCTCCAACAGAGAAGCCAGCAGAAGAACCAGCGGAGAAACCAGCAGAAAAACCAAAAGAGGAACTAAAAGAAGCACCAAAAGAAGAGACTGCAGAGAAGGAAGAGGCAATAGAGAAAGTGGAGGAGGCAAGTGAATAATGCCCGAAAACCCAAAAAAGCCGGAAAAACCAGAAAAAACAGAAAAAAGTGAAGAGCCAAAGGAACCCGAAGAAAGCGAAGAAATGGAAGAGGAAGAAAAACCTGAAGAGGAAGAGGTAAAAAAACCGAAAGTAAAAGAGAAAAAACCGCCGAAAAAGAAAAAGGCTCGGAAGAAAATTTCAGCCCTCTACAAGCTTGAAGGCGAAAACCTCCAAAGGCTGCTTCCCTTCTGTGAGCGCTGTGGACCCGGCTACTTCATGGCAGACCACGGTAACCGCTACTCTTGCGGACACTGCGGCTTCACACGATACAAACCCACAGAACCAGCGAGTGACGCGGATTTAAGCGCTGAAAAACAGGCTAGTCCAAGTGAGTGAGCACCCTAGACAAGAGGGACCGCCTAAACTTTCTTCTTACCCTGTTTATGGGTTCACCTACGACCGTTATCTTCTTCAAGTTGCATGTTCCAAGACCTTTCTGTTCCGCTAAGCAGAGGTGTTTAACGGTCTCTGGCGGCACCCCCATAACCGCTGCACCCACAGCATCCACCGCAACAGGATCAGTTCCCGCCAAGACCAAATTCATTTTCACCGGGTTTCCGCTGGTTTCATGTCCTTCGCCAGCGATTATTCCATCTACAACTGCAACAGACGGTTTCAGAATCGATGCTAAATCCGCGATTTTTTCGCTGAGATGATTATGTATGGTTCCTTTAGGAACTATTGCGCCGATCATGTTCTTTATGCTTAATGTAACCTTCGCAATTCTGTGGAGCTTAAGCTTTGGAGCGCTGATTATAGTGCTTTCCAGCGCGGTTTTGGCGATCTTCACCCTTTTCAGAGCCAACGGGTTCGGTGGACTAACCTCAACAAGTTCGTCTTCATTCAGGTCGATCAGCCTCACGCCCCACCTGTCAGCCACCGCGTCAACTCCAGCAACCTTAAAAGCCTCGAAAGTATCCGCAAATCCGCTTCCCTCCCCGATCACGATGGTTTTCACCTCATGTTGTTTCAGAAACTTAACTACGCCTTCGATGACCCTGCTATCCGTCGTGATTCCCGTTGAAGGATGCCTCGCGTTAATGAAGTTAGGCTTTATCAAAACCGGCTTTTCTGCTTGAATAACGTCATTTGCATTTATCATCTCCAAGGCTTCAAATGTCAAATTCAGAGGTTCTGTTCCCTTTACGATCACAACTTTCGCCAATAGAGACCCTGAATAAGTTAACGTCACGGTGCAATTTGAACAAATCGGAAAATCGGCTTATAAAGCACAAGAAATAATCAAGGACACCAATAAAGAAATTATGGTGTGACAAAAAGAAGCGCTTATGCCTGAGGCCTAACGAACGTCTTAATCAGTTCTTTTCTTCTCCGCCTCAAATTGAGGTTCATTTCCCTAGCGAACTTGACAGCCTTTTCAGTTTCATCATGTGTGGCTTCTCCCACATTTAATGCGTCAACAGCATACCTGTAAACCTGCATGGGCGGTTTCTCTAACTGCCTTAAAGAGTGAAAGAGTGTTGTATAGTCGAGCCTAACCTTCTCCACGGTGGCCAACATCCAAGTGTAGTTCTCCACCATTTCAATTAACGTTCTGAGCACGTAATGCGCCGCCTCTGCGAAGGATTCCGTGTTGATAATGGCTTGCGATCGGGCTATCATGCCCGCCAAGAAGGCAGGCTTCGTGTAATACCGCAATTTAGTTCTAGTTTTGAAATGGAGTGAATCAACTGTAGAAGCATGTTCTTTCATGAAAGCCGCGATGTCTTCCCAAATGCTCCTGAGTAAGCTCAACTTCCTCTCAGCTTCGTTTCTGTCCACCCTGAACAACCGAGCTGCCGTGAGATAACTGACGAAGAACTCAGGCATCCTAACCCTCTTAGCCGCCTCCTCAAGAACTTGAATGAAGTGGCTATTAGAAAAAGGCAGCAAGTTAACGTCAATTAAGACTTTCAAGACGGATTCCATGCCCATAGTTGAAAAAATTCGGGCGCTTTGGAAATCTCCTCTATCGAAGGCTGAAGTTGCCCTACTTAAGTACATGTCCGATTCCACTACGTAACTTTCAGTTCGGATGTCAACCCGCTCCAACTTCCGATAAGTCTTAGACATCCAGTTCTGCATGTTCGTAAGCGACCAGTCCCGGTCGTAGAGGACACCGACTTCATAGAGCTTCTGGTCAATTTCAGGGGGTATGGCACCCTTAATCCACTTTTTCGGAATGTAGTCTAGGTCCACAAGCAGCCCGTCGAATTCTAGGCGCTCCACGTACTCGTAGTTGAAGTCCCGCGTGTCCACGATCAACAAGTCCACGTCGCTGGTTGGAACCGCATCACCTCGACCCCAACTTCCGAACAACCCGATGCCGGAAATCGGTTCCTGCTTGCTTAGATCCTGAACAAGCCTCTCTAGGACACCGCGAATGTTTTCAGGTAAACGAACCAATCGTGCATCCCTTCCCTTTTAATTCGTAAACCAACATCACAGTTTAGCATCATTACCTATAAAAAATGTGGGGGTGATGTGACTGTGGAAAGGCGAATTCTAATGGCTTTTACCTAGTGGAAGAGAGTTACTGAATTGTTATAAGCAAATGTTCTCTCTAATATTCTAAATCCTAGGAGTTCATAGTAATTGAAGTTGAGGACAACCTTAGGATTAACGTTGATTCTTGCTTGCATGATATCTATTACATTCAGTATAACGCCTGCGGGGGCGAAAACATGGACTGTGGACGATGACGGCCCAGCAGATTTCTCATCAATTCAGGCTGCTATAAACGCGGCGAGCGATAATGATACCATCTACGTATCTTCAGGAACATATGCAGGACCCGTAATCGTCAATAAATCTTTGACGCTTATAGGTCAAGACCCAAACACTGCTATCATCAAAGGAACCACCGAAGAACAATGTGTTGTTCTATGCTTAAACGTGGATAATGTGAACATCAGCGGCTTCACGATAACAGGCAGTATAAAAGGCATAAACCTAACTAACTCCAATTATAACGTCATTAGCGGCAACAATATAATAAGAAACAGTCAGTACGGCATTTTCCTACGTAACTCCAGCAACAACTATGTTAATGATAATACAGTTTTAGATAATACCCTTCGGGGTATTTACCTGCGTGAGAACTCTAACCATAACGTTGTCAACAACAACACGGTTTCGCACCATAGCGAGTGGGGAATCTACATTTACCGTTCCAGACAAAATATAGTCAGCAATAACACGTTTTCAAACAATGCCGAACGCGGCATTTACCTGATTGAGTCCAACAATAACACTTTCAGCAGCAACACGGTTTCAAATAACACCCAAGGCATCAGCATATGGAGTTCTAGAAATATTATCCTTAGAAACAACAACATGACCGGCAACACGCAAAATTTCGACATCTCTGGGGAATACGTCCATAACATCGACGACTCGAACACAATAAACGGAAAGCCCATGTACTACTGGGTGAACCAACATGATAAGCAGGTTCCCGCTGGAGCCGGATACGTGGCTGCCATAAACTCAGCAAACATCATCGTAAAAAACCAAAACATCTCAAATAACACCCACGGGGTCTTATTCTTTAATACCAACAACTCCACCATAGCAAACGTGAACACCTCATACAATCATTACGGCATATTTCTATACGAGTCGAGTAACAACCTCATTGACCGTAACGTAGTGGCAAAAAACTATAAAGGAATTGAATTAGAATTTTCCAGCGGCAACAACCTCACAAACAACATAATAATGAACAACACTTACGGCGCATTCTATGCCGCGCTATCCGTACTGTGTAATAACACCTTCTACCACAACAACTTTGTTAACAATACAAATCAAGTGGGAAATTCATCAATTTCAATAAACGTTTGGGATAACGGCTATCCTTCTGGCGGAAACTACTGGAGCAATTATAATGGCACAGACCAGTTTAGTGGTCCTTATCAGAACGAGACTGGAAGCGACGGAATTGGCGACACTCCACATGTGATCAACTCAGACAACCAAGACAACTATCCCTTGATGACTCCGGTTTCTGTCTTCGAAATTGATCAGATACTGCTCAGCGATAACAGATGCGATGTGGGTGCTCCTCAAACTATTTCCTTTCATGCAAGATGGTTAAACGGCTCTGACGTGAGCGGAGGCATCGTCTATGTCAACGGTACAGAGTACGTCACGAACAGCACCGGGTGGGTCAGCTTAAATGTGGTCTATGACACTGTTGGAGAGCGTGTGTGGACAATTACTGAATCTGAAAGCTTCAGCATAATTTGGGACCGTGTTAAAATCGTCGACGGCAATGTTTCCCGAGCGGAGACAAAGGTGACAGAAACGGAGACCGTTTGGTTCAAGGCTGTTTATGAGTATGACAGCGCAGTTTTCGACGGAACGAAGGGAACCCTCTACGTAAACGCGTCCGCCATGACTTGGTCCGCCTCGAAGGGAAGATGGGAACACAACTACACCTTCAACACTTCTGGAAAAAGGGCTTTCAAAATCTCAAGCGTAAACGACAGCCAGTACAATTTAACAGTTGTAAACGATGCGGTGGGCGCCCAGTCGATAACTTGGAAACAACCCTCTCAGCTGCCTTGGGTCTTTATACTAGTCATAAGCGTAGCAGCTGTAGTCATCCTAGCGATTTACTTCGTGAAAGCTAAGAAAACCAAAGGACTAAATGAATAGGTTTCCTAAAAATCCAAAATTACAACCGAAAGGTTTATATATTAAAACGTGCCCACTCGATAGCGCGATTACGGCGGCCAGATGGGCGAATTCTGATTCTGACCTTGATGAGGAACCAACTTTGCGATGGTTTTCGCCACGTCACCAGCGAGGAGAAATATGGTGAAAAAAGCACGGTTGCGACGAAGGGTTGTGGACAAATGTCCCGAGTGTAGCAGCTCAAACCTTGTTCATGATTACGATACTGGTGAAACTGTTTGTGGAAACTGCGGACTCGTCGTCCAAGAGCAGATGATGGACAAGGGACCTGAGTGGCGTGCTTTCACGCGGGAAGAGAAGGAATCCAGGAGCCGCGTGGGAATACCTACCTCTTATTCTGTGCATGATAAGGGATTATCCACAGCCATCGGTCGCGTAGATCGGGATGCTTTTGGGCGTAAGCTTCCTATGTCCACTCGTTTACAGATGTGGCGGTTGCGGAAATGGCAGATACGGTCACGAGTTCACTCATCAATAGATCGGAACCTCGCCCAAGCCATGGCAGAACTAGACCGCCTATCCGACAAATCCTACATTCCAGGACCCGTGAAAGAAAGAGCCGCTGTTATTTACCGTAAAGCCTTAGACAAGGGTTTAGTGCGCGGAAGATCAATCGCCGCCATTGCTGCCGCCTCCCTTTATGCCGCCTGTCGGATCACTGAAACTCCTAGGACACTCCGCGAAATAGCTGAAGCCAGCCTCGTGGACAAAAAGGACGTAGCCAGATGTTATCGGCTTCTGCTCCGCGAACTCAGCGTTCAAATGCCTATATCTGACCCCCTAACCTACATCTCTAAAATCGCTGAACAAACAGCCATCAGCGGTCAAACTCAAGGCTTAGCCGTCAAGATTATCCATGAAGCTAGGAAGAAACGTGTAGCCGCAGGAAAAGACCCGATGGGTCTTGCTGCAGCGGCGCTGTACATTGCCTGCATGCAAAGCGGTGAAAAGAAAACGCAGAAGGAGATCGCTGAGGCTGCGGGAGTTACTGAGGTCACGGTTAGAAATCGCTATAAGACGCTTAAGCGTCAACTCAAGATCGAGATTCCTGATTAGTCTTCTTTTTGTTGTCTTTCGGTTCATCGTTTGGTATAGGTTGTTTAGGTTTTTCTATTTCCATCACGATTGGTCCTTTGTAGCCACATTTTTCACAAACATATTGCGCTGGCATTAACCACGCGTCGAAACGGCTTGAAAGGTGAATTTTAGAACTTCCGCATACGGGGCAGAGTTTAACGGCTGGTTTTCCCCGTTTTAGCCCTCTGAATACTTCGCGTAAGGATTTGAACACGCCCAAGCTTCTATGCCTCATTTGATAATGCTACTGGACTTCGATGTTGTCTTCTGCGTATCCAAGTTGGATGAGGTAGGTTCGCGCTCTCTCCCTGTGGTCGCCCTGCAGCAGAATCTTATTGTTTTTTGCTGTTCCTCCGCATGCGAGATAAGCCTTAAGCTTCTGTGCGAGTCTTCCGAGGTCGGTTTCCTTGTTGTCGATGCCGTCGATGATGGTGTTTTTGCGTCTCCATTTTCCTAATTCTAAGCGGATGCGTATTCGCTGCTGTTCCTTACTGATTTCGCTGCAAACACATATGTCGCTTGGAAGTCCGCATACTGGACAAATTTCCGCCATTACTTGCTCTTAGACTCCTTTACCGCGCTTTATTTTACGTAAAGACCAGTATTTAAAATTTTCAACGTGAAAGACGGGTACTCGCAATTCATGGGTTAGATCAGAAGACAGCCCTTATAAACGAGGAGCCTTAAGAATAGTTTGATGTTAATCTCTTCATTGCATCATGTTTTTCTAAACTTTAGAACCAATTAAATACTCGCTTAAGTGAAAATTATGTGTTGATCGAGATTGAGGTGCGCTCATGATGGCTGAATCCAAGATTTCTAAAATCCGCAAAAGGGACGGTCGAATAGTTAAATTCAACGCAGAAAAGATCACCAATGCGATTCATAAAGCCATCCTAGCTGTGAAAGGTACCGACGGAGAATCAGCTGAGAGACTATCAGACCAAGTTGTCTCCATTATTGAAGAAAAGTTTAGGGCTAAAATCCCGACCGTTGAGAATGTGCAAGACGTAGTGGAGGAAGTTCTGATTAAAAACGGTTATTCGGATGTTGCTAAAGCCTATATCCTATACCGTCAAAGGCGCACCGCGCTTAGAGAAGCTAAAAAACTTATGGGCGTACAAGATGATCTGAAGTTGTCGCTGAATTCTGTGAGAGTGTTAGAGAGAAGATATCTTCTTAAGGACAATCAGGGAAGGGTGGTTGAAACTCCTTCTGGAATGTTCTACAGAGTGGCGAGAGCTGTAGCCTCCGCGGATAAACTGTACAACGAAAAGGCTGATGTGAAAAAAAGCGAGGAAAAATTTTATCGTCTTATGGCAAACCTTGAGTTCCTTCCGAATTCTCCCACGCTTATGAACGCGGGAACCGACATCGGGCAGCTTTCTGCATGTTTTGTCTTACCCGTGGAGGATTCAATTAATGCGATATTTGACGCTTTGAAGTTCATGGCGATAATTCATAAATCGGGAGGCGGCACAGGATTTTCGTTTTCAAGTCTGAGACCTAAAGGGGACCTAGTGAAATCCACGAAGGGGGTGGCGAGTGGTCCTGTATCTTTTATGCAGATTTTCAATGCTGCAACCGACGTGATTAAACAGGGAGGAAGACGAAGGGGCGCTAACATGGGTATTCTGCGAGTGGACCACCCAGACATAATAGAATTTATAACCTCAAAAGAAAAGGAGGGCGCTCTGGCTAACTTCAACATTTCAGTGGCGGTTACAGATGAATTCATGGAAGCCGTGAAAAAGGATAAGGAATATAATCTGATAAATCCGCGGACTGGAAAACCGGAAAAAAGGCTTCGCGCCAAGGATGTCTTCGATTTAATCGTGACCTTGGCTTGGCGAACAGGCGACCCAGGCATCGTCTTTTTGGATGAGATAAACCGGCATAACCCTACGCCTAATATTGGGAGGATAGAAAGCACAAACCCTTGCGGTGAAGTTCCCCTTCTGCCTTATGAATCCTGTAATTTAGGCTCGATTAATTTGTCTAAAATGGTTGTCGATGGGGAGGTAAACTGGGATAAACTGAAGGAAACAGTTAGGACGGTGGTTCACTTTTTAGATAACGTAATTGACGTAAACAGCTATCCTTTACCCCAGATAGAGGAAAACACCAAGGCAAACAGGAAAATTGGGCTCGGGGTGATGGGCTTCGCGGAGATGCTCCTTAAATTAAACATCCCCTACGATTCTGAGAAGGCTGTTGCCTTAGCCGAGAAGGTTATGAAGTTTATCAGTGACGAAGCGAGGAAAATGTCGGTTGAAATCGCTGAAGAAAGAGGGTCTTTTCCGAATTTCGAAGAAAGTATCTGGGAGAAAAAGGGATATAAGGCGATGCGCAACGCCACTTTAACTTCTATTGCTCCAACTGGTTCCATAAGCATTATCGGCGGCACCACCAGCGGCATTGAGCCTTTGTTCGCTGTCTCCTTTGTTCGAAACGTCATGGGAACCCAACTGTTCGAAGTGAATCCTCTGTTCGAGAAGGCGGCAAAGGAAAGAGGCTTCTACAGCACTGAATTGATGCAGCGGGTTGCAAGAAATGGATCACCGCGAGGGATAAAGGAAATTCCGGCGGGTGTTCAAAGGGTGTTTGTTACCGCTCTAGACATAGCGCCAGAGTGGCACGTTAAAATGCAAGCGGCTTTCCAAAAACACACTGATAATGCAGTGGCTAAAACCGTGAACCTTCCTTACGAAGCCAGTTTAGAAGACGTTAGAAAAATCTTTTTGCTGGCTCACGATTTAAAGTGTAAAGGCGTCACCGTTTACAGGTACGGAAGCAAAAAAGAACAGGTTTTGTACACGAGTCCCGTTTCAGGAATAAAGGACTCCGGTAAACAATTTGTAGAGGTAGACCCCGAATATTCTGGTGGGTGCCCCTCAGGAGTGTGCACTTTTTAGTTGTCTCCTAAAAACGTGAAGGAAAAGAAAAGGGGTTCAGTTCACCTGTACACCGGCGAAGGGGAAGGAAAGACTGTCACTGCCTTTGGGCTAGCGTTGAGGGCGGTGGGTCACGGTTTCAAAGTCATTGTAATTCAATTCATGAAGGGACGCAAGGATGTTGGAGAGTACAGAGTAGGGAAAAGATTGGCTCCTGAACTGGAGGTTTATCAATTTGGGCGCGAAGAATTCGTGGATTTAGAGAACCCCAAGGCTGTTGACGTTAAACTAGCCAATAAAGCCCTGAATTTTGCCAAGGAAGCTTTAAAGAAGAAGCCGAAACTCCTCATTTTGGACGAGATAAACCTGGCTCTAGCCATAGGGCTGCTGAAACTCGAGGATGTTTTGAAGCTTTTAGACGAGGTTTCCCCTTCTACTGTGGTTATTTTAACTGGACGAAGAGCTCCCAAGGAACTGATAGACCGAGCTGACCTCGTCACCGAAATGCAGGAAATAAAGCATCCCATGAAAAAGGGGGTTCCAGCCCGCAAAGGCATCGAATACTAAATGTGAACACAAATCAAAGAGCAACTTTTTCAATTTGCTTCAGAACATATTCACGAATCTTGTCCGGTTTAGGAAGTTTTGCAACTATTTTTCCGTCCTTTATGAGGGACTTCAACATCGGCTGAGTTTCGCCTCCGCAATTAGGACACCTAGGCTTTGCATAGTCAAAGGGCAGGACGGTGTCCACGAGGCATTTTTGGCATCGCCAAACCTGCTTTTTCCCGCCTAGTTTGCCCCGTTTAGCCACTGGTTTTCCTCGAATTTCCACTATGTCCATGGCGAAGTCAACCGTAGGGGCGTTGCTAACCGAGGTTCCGACGCCGAAGGCTTCAGCTCCAGCTTCGCTGAGAACCCTCACCGATTCTTCGTCGAGCCCTCCTGAAACGAAAATTTTGACTTTCTGGTATCCTCGCAGGTCGAGTTCCCAACGAACCTCCTTAATAATATCTGCGAAGTTTCCCTTCCTCGACCTCGGCGTATCAAGGCGCACCCCTTCCAAGCGGTTGTTTAAGGTTTCTGCAGCCATAATTGCCTCAATTTTCTCGTCGAAGTAAGTGTCCACTAGGGCGACTCTTGGAACTTTCGACGGCATAATCTCGTTGAAGGCTTTCCACGCTTTAACTTGGTCGCCGAAGGCTATGATTAACGCGTGGGGCATGGTTCCCATGGGTTCTGCTCCGATTGCTTCGGCTCCTTTGAGGCTGGAAACGCCGTCGAAACCGCCGATGTATGCAGCGCGGTCAAGCATAGGTGAAAGCGCGGGGTGCATGCGGCGGATTCCGAAAGCCATGATGGTCTTGTTTCCAGCAACCTTTTTGATTCTCGCGGCTTTTGTTGCTACCCCAGTCGCTTGGCAAATTAAGCCCAACATCGGCGTTTCGAGGACGCAGAATTCTCCGTAGGGGCCTTGGATGAACATGACGGGTTCTCTGGCGCCCCTGTGATCCGTGTGGTAGAAGACGCTTCCTTCTGGCATGGCGTAAACATCAACTCGATATCCCTCAAACAGATAAGCTTCTTCCGCTATTCCACATAGTATTCCCCACGGCCAAGCTTCGGGGAGTTCGCCTGAGGTGACTTCGGCATAAACCGGCAGGTTCGTTAAGTTTTTTGCTTTTAGGATTTCTTTGGTTCTGGCGAAGTAAACGTCGGTTGTTTCGCCCTTTTTTATCTCCTCGTCAGTTGCGTAATGGAAAACAGGCATGATTTCTCGCTTCTCCTCTTCTAATTTAGCTTCTTTTCAATTAACTCTTTTACGGTTGTTATTTCGCATCCGTACATCTTTCGCATGTATTCTAGGCTTGTTTTTTGGTCTTTTTCCGTTGGGGCTTCCACTCCGTCTTCGGGAACGAATATTTGGTATCCGCGGAAGAAGGCGTCGGCGGCGGTGTGTTGGATGCATATGTTGGTGACTAAGCCTACGAGCACTAGAGTGTCCACCTTCAAGTCCCGCAGAAGTTGGTCTAAGCTGGTTCCGTGAAAGGCGCTGTATCTGCGTTTCTGAATGACATAATCGCCTTCCAACGGTTTCAACTCGTCGATAACTTGGGCTCCTCTTGTACCAGCTAGGGCATGGGCAGGCCAAACCTCCAACTCTTTGTCGACGCCCGACAAGTGAGCGTCATTCGTGTAGACTATTGGGATTTTCTTTTTCCGAGCGAATTCCAAGAGACGTTGGATGTTGGGTATAATCCTTTGGGCGCGTTCAGTTTTCAATACGCCGGTGACAAAGTCGTTAATCATGTCAATAACGATGACAGCTGTTTTCAACCGCTCAGCCTCCAAACAGTACTCAAAAACAATTTAGAAAGGGAAATATAAAATTCATATGGTTCAGTGAGAAATCATATGATTAGGATAATTGGAGGCATGAACATGGGAGGTATTCAGGTAATCGGCATCGGCGGTTTACCCGTCATAAAGGAAAAGGACGACCTCGCGGGGCTTATCTGTAAAGCCGCTGAAAAACAGGGGACGCCCATCCGTGACTACGACATAATCGTTATTTCCCACATTATTGTTTCGCGGGCTGAAGGAAACACGGTGAACCTTGACGAGGTGGTTCCCTCCGATTTCGCTAAGGCTTTCGCTGAAAAGGCGGACAAGGACCCCGCCGTGGTGGAAACTGTTCTTCGGGAATGTAAGCGCATCGTCAGAATGGACGACAGACACCTAATCACGGAAACGAAGCACGGGTTTGTTTGCGCCAACTCCGGCGTTGACCAGTCTAACGTTCCCGGAGAGCGAACTGTGGCGCTTTTACCCGTGGACTCTGACAGTTCAGCGCGGAAGATTAGGCGGAAAATAGCAGAGTTGACGGGAAAGAAAGTAGCCATCATCATTTGTGATACGCACGGTCGTCCTTTGCGGATGGGTCAAGTAAACATCGCTTTAGGGGTGGCCGGGCTTCAGCCGATTCGGGACCGCAGGGGCGAAACTGACTTGTTTGGGCGGGTTTTACGGGTGAAACAAACGGCGGTGGCGGATGAGTTGGCTTCTGCCGCTGAGTTAGTTATTGGTCAAGCTGATGAGGGGGTTCCAGTTGCCATAATTCGCGGATACAAATATCCACGGAGCGAAAGCGCAACCGCGAAGGAGCTGATCAGACCGAAACAGGAAGACCTGTTTATCTAATTCGCTTAAGCGGTCGGCTTCTCATCTGGCTTGTAGAGCCGTTTTTCGTAGGCTGTTTTCGGTTTGAATTTTCCTCGGTACTGCCTCATGGAGGCTTTTCGGCGGGCTACGTTTTGGAGTCTCGCTTGGGCTTTGGCGATTCGAGTCAACGAAGGCTTCTTAACTTTTCGCGGTTTATACTCAGGAAGAACAACTTTAGGGGAGAGTCTCTTACGCCTACGTTTCTTTTCGGGTTCAAGCACGTCGGGGCGAGTGAAAATCACGGCGCCCTCTTTCAGGTCCACTTCCTTTACTTTCCATCCTATGCTTAGCCATGCTTTGCCCTGAGGCGTAGTCTTCGCGTTGTTCCACCATTCCGTGTTTTTGGTGGCTGAAAGCGGCAAGTTGTCGCCGATTATTCCCTCTATCCGCGAAAACTGGAGTTTTACCCAGCTGGTCCACTGGGCTTTTCGGGACAAATAAAACGTGAGAGGCGTGTATTTGCCGCTCAACGCTCCCTTAGGTGAAGCGAACCTTCTTGCGCAGTTTAGGCAGACGAGGTATCTGCCCTCAACCAAATCCTCGGTTATGCAGCTTTTACAGAACAACCGTTTACAGCGGAAACAACGCCTAAGCGCATAATACGGTACAACCCGCCCGCATAAACTACACTCCTCCCTCGAACTCGGAGGACGAGGTCCGCCCAAAGGATAAAAAACATCCCGCACCTAACCTAACGCCCCGCTACAACGGATACAAAAGCATCAACAAAAATAAGTATTACTAACCACAAACCTTTATTGGAAATATGATTAACTCATGTTAGTAAGGTGTAAAATGTTTGAGTGATTTAGAATTTCCGTCTTGGGTGCTCAATAGTAAGGAGTGGGTGACATGCGAATTTCAGGGTCTTGGGAACAAGAAACAGGTTTACTTAGACCTCTTAAAGAAAGAAATGTCTAAAGGAGGCTTTCAGCAGGTTGAAGAAATTAGGTTGGCACGAAGACCATGGGCATCTTTCATTTCTAAAATGAGCAACTTAAAATTTAATTCTCCTGACGGAAAAATGTGGATAGGCATTCAAGCGGTTCCTAAAGATGAAAATCTTAGAGTTGGATTCGCGGATGTTGTATTGACCAAGAAGCAATTCTATCTCCTTTTTGCATTCTCTATCTTGTTTGCATTTTCCTTGGGTGCTATATCTGCCTATGTGATAGGTCGCAATGTCAACGTAAATGAACACATAGAATGGGCATTCTCATCAATCATAGTCGCAGCCTTAGCCTTCGTTACCCCGCCTATGTTATACGGCATCTTACCTAGAAGGCGTTGGCGTCGGCAAGCTAAGCAGTTGCTGGTTGAAACAGCGGAATCCATGGGATCAAAACAGACAACTCCCTTTAAGAAAACAACATACAAACTAGAAGGCTAACTCCTCGGCGTATTTGTGGTCTATTTGGCGGCAATTAAATCTATGGGGGTCTGTTTGCTGACAGTTAGGTTTTTATTCTTTTCATGCTTTGCTATGTGGCAACGAAGGTATGTCCGATGCACGGTTGGAACGGCAAAATACTCCGCGTAAACCTCTCAAAATCAAAGGCAACAACCCAAAATTACGAAGCGGACTTCGCCCTCAACCACCTCGGAGGAAGAGGCTTCTGCGCCAAAATCCTCTGGGACGAACTGAAAAAGGGCACTGATCCGCTTTCACCCGAAAACAAACTCATATTCGCAGCTGGACCCTTAACGGGCTTCGCGTTGCCCAGCAGCGGAAAGCTGGTTATAGCAGCGAAAAGCCCCCTAACAGGCGGATACGGAGACGGAAACATCGGCTCCCGCGCAGACGTCCAACTGAGAAAAGCAGGATACGACGCCTTGGTGGTGGAGGGAAAAGCCGACAAACCCGTTTACCTCCTAATTGAGGACACAAAAACAGAGATCAACAACGCCGAGGACCTGTGGGGACAAGGAACCTTCAAAACCGAAAAACAGCTCAAAGCAAAACACGGAAGAACAGCAGGCATCCTAACTACAGGACCCGCAGGAGAAAACTTGGTCAAATACGCCACCGTCCTATCTCAAGAGGGAAGAGCCGGCGGAAGACCAGGCATGGGCGCAGTAATGGGCGCAAAAAAACTCAAAGCAGTTGTTCTCCTAGGAACCCGAGAACTCGCCGCAGCCGACCCTAAGACGCTGAAAACCCTCGGAAAAGAAAGCTACAAGGCAGTTCTGGAAAAAGACGGTTACGCGTTCTGGAAGAGACAGGGAACCATGTCCGTGGTCGAATGGGGCCAACAGAGCAGCGTCCTACCCACATGCAACTTCCGAGAAGGCGTATTCGACGAAGCCGAAGGCATAGACGGGTACACAATGGAAAAACTGAAAATCAACCAGCGAGGCTGCCCCCACTGCAACATGACCTGCGGCAACATCGTAGAAGATGACAACAAACAATCTTCGGAGCTGGACTACGAAAACGTCGCCATGCTGGGATCCAACATAGGCTTAGGCGACCTAAAGAAAGTGGCGGTTCTAAACCGCCTAGCGGATGATTACGGCGTGGACACAATTTCCCTCGGAAACGCCATAGGCTTCGCTATGGAAGCATACGAAAACAAGCTTATCGGATATAAAATTGATTGGGGCGATTTTGAGGCCGCGAAAACGTTAACCGAAGACATAATTCACCGCCGAGGTATGGGCGACTTGCTCGCTGAAGGCGTTAAGCGGACGGCGGAAAGTCTTGGCGGAAACTCGTCAAAGTGGGCTATGCACGTGAAAGGGCTTGAAATCACAGGATACGACTGCCACTCAACCCCGGGAATGGCGCTTTCGTATGGAACCTCGCCCATAGGCGCTCATCACAAGGACGCTTGGGTCATATCTTGGGAAGTGTCGATTGGGCGGGAAAGCTACAGCGAAGCAAAAATCGACAAGGTCATAGAACTCCAGCGGCTCAGGGGAGGAATGTTTGAATTCCTAGTTATGTGCAGGCTTCCATGGGTGGAAATAGGCTTCGAATTAGACTGGTACCCGCGGTTTCTGAGAGCTGCAACCGGAGTAGAAATGACGTTAGAGGACATCTACACTGTGGCGGACAGAACCTACGCGTTAATGCGAGCCTTCTGGATAAGGGATTACGGCGTCGAATGGAGCAGAACCATGGACTATCCGCCGGCGAGATGGTTCGAAGAGCCGCTGACTAAGGGACCGCTTAAGGGAGCCAAACTTGACAGACAAAAATACGCGGCTATGCTTGACGGTTACTACCAGAAACGAGGATGGGACAAAAGAGGTATACCCACAAAAACAACGCTGGCAAAGTTCGGTTTAGACTACGTAGCCGAAGAACTGAGCAGGCACGTTCAACTAACAACTTAACCGCCTGCACACATCTAAACACACAGAGACCAAACAATGCCCACGAATAGCAAGTCAACAGAACGAAACCTTCTATTTCACGTCCTCAAGCTGACAAGAGACGGTTCTGCTCGCAAAGAACAAATCAGCCTAGAGGCAAGAACCCCACAGCAAATCACCGAAGAATACCTAGAGAAGTTTTCTCAAGCCGGACTGATTGAACTGCGGGAAAAAACGGTTGAGGCTTCACCGATTCAACGCGTCAAAATCGCCGTTCAAGCTATAAGGTTGGGGGCGGACCTCGAGCGCGTAAGCCGAGCCCTAGAATGGGCAGAGTTCGAAAACCTTGCAGCCGTGGCTTTTGAGGCTAACCATTTTGCAGTTAATAGACGTTTCCGCTTCAAGTGGGCTGGGAGAAGATGGGAAATCGACATCCTCGGCTACAAGAAACCCCTCATCGTCTGCGCAGACTGCAAACATTGGCTCCACGGGTGGACGCGATCATCAATCGTCAAGGCGGTTGAACTGCAAGTTGAAAGAACCCGAGTTTTAGCGGAAGCCCTGCCGAGCATACCTGAAAAGATAAATTTAGCTGGCTGGAAAGAGACAACGCTTGTCCCAACGATTGTGTCTCTGGTTCCGGGATCCTTCAAATTTTACAACCGCGTGCCCACCGTCCCAGTTCTGCAACTCCAAAACTTCCTAGAAGAACTGCCTGCGCACACGACCCAACTGCTACACTTCACCGCAAAACCGCAAAAACGCCGAACACCTTAAATACCTGTCTATTAAACAACTCAAAAACACCTAATTTTGTTTCTATAATTAAACTAAAAATGTGAAAATAATTGCGGCAAAACCAGAGCTTTATTGACCGAAAACGTGGTTTCCATTAAAATTCAAGTAATGCAACATATGTAATGCTCAATTATGATTTCATATGAAAAACAAATTCTTCGCCGAAAATTTGAAGAAAAATTTTAAATTTAAACATCAAAATTTTAAGTTTTAATGCCTAATTAATTGACAAGAAATATTCTATGAATTTCCTAGTTTTTATAGCCCCAAGCCTACAGGAACGCGGAAGACAACCGGCATCAACATTTTGCTGAACAGTCGATGCTTCAGTCCATGAATATGCACGCGGAAAAAGTTTATAGGAGCCTTTGTCTCCACAGAGAGGATTGATAGAAGGCAATTTAAAACGAAACGAGAACCACCGTATTTAACAAGATACTTTCCAACAGAAAACACAGATTTTGGTGTTAAATAATGCAAACACTCCTTATGGTGGCAGTAATCCTAATCTTGGCTTTTGTGCTAGGTGAACTGGTTAGAAAAGTTGGCTTACCCTCTGTTATCGGACAAATTTTAGCAGGCATAATTCTTGGAATTCCAGTTTTGAAAGGACTGTTGTTTAGTGATGGATCGTCAATCACCATAGTTAATTTCCTAGCGGAACTCGGAATAGTGTTCCTTCTGTTTTTGGCTGGATTGGAAATAGATATTGAAAAGATAAAGGAAACTTCAAGAGATTCAATTCTTATATCTTTTAGTTCAGCTCTTCTTCCATTCTCTCTTGGTTTTATTTTTATTATGATGTTCTTTCCTGAATACGGTTTCTTAGCCGCTCTCGTTTTTGGTGGAGCCTTGATGGTTACGTCGGAAGGAACCAAGGTTAAGGTGCTTATGGATTTGAACAGTTTAAACACTCGATTAGGAGCAGTGATGTTATCGGCTGGAGCCATCGATGACATATTTGAAGTTTTATTCTTATCCATTGTAGTGGTAATGGGACAAGGGGGAGGTCTTGGGGAATTAGCCAGAATCCCTTTGGAAATTGTAGTTTTTATCGCTGTTGCGTTTATATTTTTTAAGGTGATTTCTAAAGTTCTTCCTTATCTCGAAAAGAATGGCGATAAAGATGAAATAGAGCTTTTCTCTATGATAATTATTTTCGTTCTGGTTCTTGCAGCGCTGTCTGAGGCTTTGCAAATAGGGTATTTAATTGGCGCTATTATAGGCGGTTTCCTCTTACAGATTTCAATGAGAGGCATTCGTAAGCAGCATCGAAGGGACATGATCAAGGTAACTAAGCTAATTACTTTAGGTTTCATTGTTTCATTCTTCTTCGCAAACGTAGGCATAAATTTTGATTTAAGCACACTTTTCTCCAACCTTCCTCTACTAATATTAACAGTATCCATTGCTTTTCTCGGAAAAATCATAGGAACTCTCATTGTGAAACCACTCTCAAGTCTAAACACAAAACAGCTCTACTATGTAGGGTGGGCAATGAACTCTAGAGGCGCCACCGAGCTAGTGATCGCTCTACTAGCAATGCAATATGGCTTAATTCCTCTTGAGGTCTTTTCAGCCCTTGTTGCAATGAGTCTGATAACCACCCTCACCTTTCCACCAGTTTTAGCTAGAGGAATAAGCAAAAACCCAGGACTTATGAACGCAAAATCAGCAAAGCATACCTGAATATGAGCTTCTACGGCAAAAGAGTAGAATACATTTATTTAAATCAATTAGCATATATACAGTCATGCATGATAGAATGAAAATTTTAGTTGGAACTGATGGTTCAGAACACTCTAAAAAAGCATTCATAGAAGCCGTCAATATCGCTAAAAGATTTTCAGGATTTGTAAAAGTTATTACTGTCCACAAGCAAGGCATGGAAAAAGAAGCTGAAAAAATCCTTGAAGAACTAGAACAACATTTGAAAAAAGAAAAAATCGATTATAGTCTATCATCGATTCTCGGTTCTAACCCTTCTAGAGCTTTGGTAAACACAGCTAAGCACGAAAATTTTGATCTAATAGTGGTTGGGAGTAGAGGTTTAGGCAGCGCAGCATCCATCCTATTAGGAAGCGTCTCTAGACAGGTAATCTCCAAAGCTCATTGCGACGTTCTAGTTGTTAAAAAGTAAAACTACTGTTAGGCGCGATGCACGCGCAGATAGAGGGACCTAGACTTTTACATCTTGTTCTAGTTCAGCCTCAGACCGAGGTAAAATTAACTAGGTATAGTTGAGAATGTTAGAAAACAATATTAGATGAAACAAAAGGTACATTTTATTTCACTTAAACATGGAAGCTGACGGCTTTGCCAAAGTACAAATACGGCAAACAAGAGGAATGGATCGCCTTTCAGGATTTCCAACAGGTAATGGAACATGGTCGTTTCGTTAAGCCATTGAGGGACAAAAGCTTTCTAGCTTACATATATTGGATTGGACCCAGAAGGTCCGGAGCCTTAGAAAGAGTTAAGGGAGACTTCACTATCGAAAAAGGGGTTTTGAGGGTGAACCTTCCGCCGAAGAAACATGGGCTTGAGGCTCCGCCTATTGAAGTTCCAGTTGACCTGCCGTATGTTAACCTCATCATAGAGAAGGTGAAAAAGACTAGATGTTCTTCAACAAATCCAAAAGGTCGAGTTTGGAACATGTCGGCGACAACCGCTTGGCGAATAGTGAAAAGGGTTATGCCTAAGCATTATCCTCATTTCTTCCGAGGAAACAGGGCCACCAGCTTCTTGAATGATCCGACAACTACGACGCCGCAAATGATGACTTGGTTCAGATGGAGAAGCCACCGCACAGTGGACAACTACATCCTGAAAAGTAAAAGACATATTCAAATAATGGCTCCTAAACTAAGGAAAGAAATAGAACGGTAATGGGGGATAAACAGGGAGTTTTGTTGATGCTTCTGTATCCGGAAGTGCGGCTTTGTCTCGTCGAGAACTTCAGTGATGTTGTTTTTAATTGGTAATACCCAATTCACCAATATCACCAGAAACTACAAAAGGAATGCCTTGAATAGGGAAAAATGGACAGCTTTGCCTACATAAAGCATGATAGAAACCACCACTCTCGCCAAACCACTCCAAAACAAGCTTCTTTTCAACTCGGTGAAAGCGTGGTTTTCTCACAAAAAACTGATGCAACTAGGTTTTTCGTGACCCCGCAGCCTTTCTCTGGTTTAATTCACAAACGTTAAGAGGCTGATTAGCATTTCTCAGGGGCTACTGGATACAGAAGCATCAACGAACTCTCCGGTTTTATCGGGTTTCTGTTCGCCATTTCCACATTTTTGCGCTTTGCGGGGCAAGAGTTAGTTTTAACAGGTGAATCTTGATAGCACAACGGACGGATAGTTCATAATTCTTTTATTTGCCGTTGGTGATAAGGTGTATTTCTGGTGGATGAGGGTTTGAAGTGACGGTTTTCAATGAGAGTTTCACTTTTTCCACGGGCGGCGAAATTGATTTCGTTGACCTAACCAGCATGGTTGAGGAAGTCGTTAGGAAGTCAGGTATAAAGAACGGCACAGTCCATGTGTTTACCCCCCACGCTACAGGAGTCATTGCTTTAATCGAGTTTGAGTCTAGTCTGCTGAATGACATCAAGCACCTCTTAGAGAAAATGATTCCGAGACATGAAGCGTATCATCATCCTTCCAACGCCCACTCCCATCTGAGATCAATACTTCTAAGCTCAGACAAAACCTTGCCAATTATTGACGGACAAATCGTCTTAGGCACATGGCGATCCTTGGTCTTCATAGAGACAGACGCGCATCCCAGGCAAAGAAATGTTATCATACAAGTGATCGGAGAATGACACTCATGGACAAAGTCTGCTGAACAGAGGCGTTTTCGACCGAAACAATGAGAACTGAATAAGCCCATTTGACTTATACGAGTATCGTTCGCTTCAATTTTTGTTGTTGAAAAAGAATTACAGTCCATTTGATGGAACGATAAGTCATATTTTTCAGCGCATGACCTGTCCTTTTTGTAATTTTTGTTTATATAATGGACAGTTCGGTTTTTTTCGATTCGACACAAGGCCGAAGCAAAGTTTTTTAGGCAAAAGTTAGCATTGAAGTTTCTGTTTACAGTAGTTTATCAACGGTCTAGTCGTTAAATAGGTTTTTGTGGAGGGATGTTTTAGGCTTTTTAATTTCTAAATATAAAATTCGATATTTTTCGCGTTTCGAAGCGTTGCTAAGTGGCTTCCTTTGATTCTTGCGCGTTTGTTATTGCGTTGGAGTAGGCTTGGGTGCTTGCGCTACGCCAGTTTTGCATGTACGATGCTGTATTTTGGGTCCAGCCGTCTGTTTCATTGTACAGCGCATCGATTTCGTTTCGGCTCATATAGCGTCCGGCATAGGTGAAGTTGTCCAAGGCTAGTTGGTAGAAATGTGTGGTCTTGTTTGCCTCTTTAATTTCGTTCCAAGCTGTTTTTATCTGCTCATGTTTTTCCGAGATCCACGCTTGATAGTAGGCTTTAACGATTTCAGTTCCGATCTGCTCGAAGGTTTCGTTGTAGCTCTGAACATAGGGGAAGTCCGCGTCAAACGGGTTAATTTTTGGCGGAGAAACCGTGACACCCTGTCGTATTGGCAGACGATATTTACCGATTATATTTTGAGCCCGCTCGGTGATAATGTAATCTATGAAGGCTTTAGCTTCAGCAAAATTTGTGGTTCTTTGATTAATTATGGCGACAGGATCAGGTTGCAAAATTGTGGCGTTAAGGTATGTGAAGCCTAAGTTGAAGTAGGTTAACATTTTATCGTATGCACTAAAGTCTGGAACAACCGCCAAGGGAGTGTAGCCGGATGCAACACTTACGGCGCTGAGATCCTCGCTACTAGCGTATTTGCTGATGAAGGCTGAGAGTTTAATTAGGGACTGCCATCCCTGAGTCCAGTTCTGGCTCTGTAGCATGAGCATAATGAATGATAGAGTATACTGCGATTGGGCGGGGTCAACCATAGTTATGTTGCCCTCATATTTCTGCCCTAACAGGTCATTCCAGTTTTGAGGAATCTGCAAATCAAGCGCGTTCAAGAGTAAATCGTTATACATTACACCTAAGCCGTACAGGCTTGCAGCATACCATTTCGGAGTGCTTCGGTTTAGGTCCATGAGAGGGCAGTAGTGGCAAGTGGCGTTTATTTCATTTTTATATTTTGAGTTGTAAGAAAGCAGGCTTTTGCTGGCATTCTCAAAAAGCTCAAGCGGTCCTCCCCACCAGATGTCAGCCCGCGGTTGGATATACCAATGTTCCGCTGTCGTAAAGGCGCTCTGCGGATCTGTTTTTGTGAGTGTCACTTCAATTGGATTTCCGTATTTTTCTTGGTACCAAGCTTTGAAGTCGTTTGCTACATCGTTTACCATTTGCTGCGGGTGCATGTGAAAAATTCGGAGATGCGCAGTTTTGGGTATGCCGTAGCTGTAGTAAAGTGCCGTGGTGATGCTCACTGCAAAAATTGCGGCTATGAAAATAATTGTCCAAGTGTAGGTTGACAGTTTTCGCATGAAAGAACCGCTCTCTCCTGTCAGCTCTTCATGTTCTTTATGCTCTCAGTTATCTTTTCTGATTTTTTTGTTGCCACCTCAACAGCTCTCATTAACGCGGTTCTAATTCCGCTCCCTTCAAGCTCATAAATACCGTCAATAGTGGTTCCTGCAGGGGTCACCACCATGTCCTTCAGCTCAGACAACGGTTTCTTCGTTTCAAGGATAAGTTTCCCTGCACCCACCACGGTTTGCGCTGATGAACTTAAAGCTAAGTCGCGAGGTAAACCAACTTTCAACCCTGCGTACATTAAAGCTTCTATTATAATTGAGAGGTAGGCGGGTCCACTTCCGCTCAGTCCAGTTATAGCGTCCATATATTTCTCCTCGACCTCCGCGTATTTGCCCATGTACCCGAAGATTTCTTCCACTTGCTTTTTATCCTCTGAAGTTACGTCTGAGTCTACAGAGTAGCCGGTGAACGCCTCCCGAACAAGGACAGCCACATTCGGCATGGCTCTCACAAACCTAGTTTCAGGAGCTGTTTTCTTCAGAAATTCTAAGGGAATTGCAGCGGCTACGGAAATCACTAGTTTCCCTTTAATTTGTTCTTTTACTTCCTTTAACACGCCCTTGACGTTTAAGGGTTTCACGCATAAAATAATGATGTCGGCTTCGTTTGCTGCTTTTTTGTTGTTGCTGGTTACAGCGGCGCCCAGCTTTTCCAGTTCTTTCAGTTTTTCCACTCTTCTCCGGGTCGCTATAATTTTGAACCCGCGGCGGCTCCGCAGAAGGCTCTTCGCTATGGCGCTGCCGATTGTTCCTGCGCCTATTATGGCTATTTTCATTTTTCATCTCTCGTTCAAGTTTACTCTCTTAACTTTTCTTTAATCCTTTTAACCTTATCTTTTTTGGGTGCCTGTATCCAAGGGTAGGACCACCTCTGTTCTAGGGAAAAGAGGCTGAAATTAGGGTGTTAACAGAGATTCATTCCCATATTTTTTCAAGTTGACTGTGCAGTTCACGTCTCCGCTTTTCGTAATCCTCTATTGGAACTTCGCCCACGCGGTAACGGGCTTCAAGGGTTTCCAGCTCCTCCTGCAGCACCTTTTGTCTTTCTTTACGGCCTGTGGTCAGCGAGCCTAAAACTTCAACCATGCCTTTGATGTCAGGTCTAATTTTTTCGGCAGTTTCCTTTGTGAGAAAATTTTCTTCAACGAGTTTTTCAAGAGCGCCATAGCATGTCTTGGTCTTTTGCTCTAAGTCGAAAATATCCCGCGGATTCACGCCGATAAACATTTTGTTTAAGTGACTGAGGTCTTCTTTAACTCTCTTCAACCTTTCTTCGAGGTTGTTGAGTTGAAACTGCACGAATTCCGATTTTTCCGTGAATTCCTGGCGGCTGATTTCGCCGATTCTGTGACGTACCCCTAGTTCCTCAAGGAACAGCTTCATCTCGCTGAAACGCCTTTCTTTTTCACTAAGTTCAGCTTTCAGGCGCTCCATTATCTTAGCACGAGCATTTAAGGCATTACGCAGTTTACTGTCGTAATCGTTGTAAAGCCGCAGGAAAACCCCTTCAGAAATCTCTTTAGATTGGAGCATATCGAGCAATGCGACCTTTCTGGCATAATACAGTGAAATGTTGCTCATCAATTCGCGGAGACCCTTCTGGGCTTCCATGGATATGGCAGCTTTGGTTATCTCAGGTTTTCTAAGCGCTGTTGGTGCAGGAACTTTAGGTGATGTGGGTTTAGGTAATTCAGCTCCGCAGTGTACACAGTACAGAGTTGCAGGAACAGTTCTTCCGCACTCAGGACACGTAACATTTACTCCCTCTTTCCGATCAACCAAACCAACTCATCTCTCCCAAGCACTAGCATATTGAAGACATCAAGAATATTATTTTATCTCTCTTTGGTTATTAAAATGAACCGATCAGCTGGCGGTTCTTTATGACCATAACTGTTCGACAGGCTGAGGTTGGTGATTTGCAGGTGCTTTGGAAGATTGAAAAAGAATGTTTTAGAGTTGAGGCTTTCACCAAAGAGCAAATAGCCCATATTTTGAAGTCTCCTGCGGGTGTAAGCTTGGTGGCTCAAATAGACCATGCGATAGTAGGTTTTATCTTGGGCCTGATTTACGAATTTGACGAAATTAAGGCTGGGCACATATTTACGATAGATGTTTTAGTTGAGCATCGGAGGAAAGGTGTGGCTTCAAGGCTTCTTGGCGAGTTTGAGCGAAGTTTAATAAAAAAGGATGTTAGGACCTGTTTTCTCGAAGTTCGAGCGGATAACGTGGCTGCGCGGAGACTTTACCGAAAGCACGGTTACACGGAAGTTAAGCGGCTTAAGGACTATTATGGTGACGGAGTGGACGGACTTCGGCTCAAAAAGAGTCTAGTCTAGGCGTTCATCACAATGTTTAAAAATCCTTGGCTCGTTAAAGCTTCTTTGAGACGTGTTTAACGTGAGTGAAGCACCAGAAGAAATTGGTAAAGTGGACGGGTTAAAGCCTGGTCTTAGAAATGTGAATGTAGTTGTGAAACTCGTTAACGTGGGAACGCCACGAACTGTCTTTTCCAGAAGAGACAGAACCGAACACCGAGTTGCAGAAGCCCTAGTGGGAGACGAAACGGGGTCAATATACTTGACGCTTTGGGACGACCAAATTGAAGCCTACAACCCCGATGACGTACTAGGAATCAAGAACGCCTACACCTCGCTTTTCAGGGGATCCTTGAGACTAAACATCGGAAGGTACGGAACGGTGGAAAAAGTGGACGAGGAAGTCGGAGAGGTAAACACAGATAATAATCTCTCTGAGAAAAGATACGAGCAAACTTCTTGGCAGAGACCAACCGGAAGACCCTTCAGAAGACGCCGCCCAAGATACTGACCCAACAGAATCACCTTTCAGATAATCTACAATCATAATACCATAGGTTTCTTCCCTTTGATCTATCTTAGTGAAAACTTTAATGCTTAAAGAAAAGGTCAAGCTCAAGCGAGGCTGGTCCTTTGGATGAAAACGACATCCGCTCGCTCTTACTGACAGGCATAGACGTTGTTCCATTGGCAGCTTCAGCGACTAAGGCGGGCTACCAAGTGTATGCCGTGGATTATTTCGGAGATCACGATCTTAAACGTTTATGCCATAAGAGTCGGTCAATCATCAGGCAAGAGGCAGGCAAATCTTGCAGACGGCTGATCACCAACTTCAGCCCTGAAGCACTCCTCCGGTTAATAAAGGACTTTCTGAGAAGTTACAAAGCGGATGCCGCTTTACTATCCTCGGGTTTGGACGACCATGTGAAAGTTTTACTTGAGCTTAATGATTTGATTCCCATACTTGGAAATCATCCTAATGTAATTAAGAGGGTCCGCGACAAAACGAGATTTTTTCAGGAACTTAAACGCCTTGGAATACCGTATCCTAAAACTGCTGTGACTGAAAATTTTAAGGAAGCAAAAGAAAAATCTAAGGATGTTGGCTATCCGGTGGTAGTGAAACCCTCAAGGGGCTTTGGGGGTGCGGGAATGAGAAAAGCACGGAACACTAGTGATCTTAAACAGGCGTACCGAGCAGCCTCATTTTTTGGCGATGAAGTTCTAATTCAAGAGCATATCTTGGGGACACCTGCTAGCGTGTCTCTGGTCTCTTCTGTTAGGAAAGCCCTCACCTTAACCGTGAATGAACAGCTGCTGGGGATACGTGAAATTGGCCAATTTGAGCCCTTCGGCTACTGTGGCAATGTGGTTCCTCTCTCAGCAAAAAAGCCTGTTATAAATGAGTGTAAAAGGGTGGCTGAAAGGGTTGCCTTGCACTTCGGTCTCAGTGGATCCAATGGCATAGACTTAGTAATCTCTGAAGAAGGCATTCCGTACGTTATTGAAGTGAATCCGAGGTTTCAGGGAACGTTAGAATGTGTTGAACGTATCTTGGGAATAAATGTTGTAGAGACCCATGTAAAAGCCTGCGTTCAAGGAACTCTTCCAACAATTGTGAACCAACCTTCAAGATTTTGTGTTCGTTTGATCCTTTTCGCCTCTGAACGTTCGATTGCACCTGACTTAAGCGTCTTTGAGGGGGTTAGGGATATACCGTACGCAGGGGCAGTTGTTGAAAGGGGTGAACCTATCTGCTCCGTAATGGCAGAGGGAACGAACAGGAGCTTCTCTATAAGAGAGGCGAGGGTTAAGATTGAATTGATCCGAAAATCACTAAAAATATGTAACTAATCGCCACTGTTAGCGTTAGGTTTCTTTTTTGAACATCAAGCTTGCGCGCGTCATGAATTAGTTACCAGTGCCCCCTTCCAAAGGAAAGAGATACCTTGAGTAAAACTTACGAAAAGCTCGGACTAACGGAAGCCCAACCGTCGTCGTGACTAAAGTAGATATCACCACTTTTATCGGAGTTATAATAGCTCCGGCGCCCCATATGGCGACTAGCTCTTCCACAGTTGAACCATAGAAGAGCCAATAGGTTTGGCCTGGTACAAAAATGAAAATTCTGAATAAAACATCAGCCTCTAGACCAGTAAAGGCAGAGGTGGCAAGGGCACATATAAGGCCTTTACATTTGAGTTTCCATGGGCCTCTTTTAGCCATTAAGACAGCAACTATGAGGAGAAGTAGGTATGCAACATAAACATCCCACATTCCCCAAAGTGGAAGTTGCCAAGCGACAGGTGTAACAAAATAAATTGCAAGCAGCATAGTATAATAAAGCAGAACCTTTTTCCATTTTCCCCTAAACATGAAACCGGAAACCATTGCTCCTATAGGCGCACCGAGAGTGAAAAGGAATTCGTAAGGCCCTCTAGGATATATGAAATGCCCGACCGTGACCCCGATGAGGGTGGATAGAAAACCCGCGTAGGGTCCAATCAGAATCCCAGTAATGGGTGCAACCAAGTAAATCCAACTGTACCAAACGCCGGACGTAAATCCCGGTGGACCAATCAAAGAATCAGAAACAACATTAAGAGCCGCAAAAACAGTGACCAGAGAAACAAACTGAGACTTTTTCATTCCTTCCCTTTTGTGAAACATGCGTAAACTTTTCCCGTGTAATAACACTTATCTCTTATCTTCTAAGATTTCAGGCATAACGTTCATTTATCATGGGTTTATAAACGTCTGGGGAAAGCCTTTTAAAGCTTTCATAAGAGATACTGCTTTCCCCGAAAATAGGGAAACGCAAAAAAGAAAAGGGTTGATGGAAGGGATGCCGGCTCGATCTAAGGGGAGAACCGCAAGGATGATTAAAGCCATCGCCGTTCTCCTCCGGAATACAACTTGGAAGTGCGGGAGGGTTGAGCGGCTTGTCGTCGATTATCTTAGAAAGCAGTTCCGAACAGCAGGGCGGGTGAGAATTCCCGTAAAAGAGATGCTTCAGCACTTCAGCCTCACTGGGAAAAGGAAAAGCGAGTTCCTCGACGCCATAGAACGCCTAGAAAAAAGACGCATAATTAAAGTAACATGGCGTTAGGCTAGAAACCTGTCTTCTCGTCTGTAAGCCATCCGTATTCTTCTTGAAGAATTGTTATTGCGCCCTGCGGCGGAATTATTCCTTTTTCAGTTATGATCAGGTCGACGTACTCCGCCGGTGTAACATCGAACGCTGGATTCCGAACCTTCACGTTTTTCATGGTTTTCAAGCGATTAGGCGAAATGATTTCTGAAGCGTCTCTTTCTTCGATAACGATCAGTTCCCCTGTCAAGGTTTCCGGACTGAACTTGTAGGTTTCGGCTACTACAAAGACAGGGGTTCTTGCTTCGTGTGCCGCCAAAGCGATCATTGACGTGCCTATTTTGTTCACAACTGCTCCATTTGCGGCTATGGCGTCAGCGCCCACGATTACCTTGTCGACTTCGTTCATGAAGTATCGGGCGGCGCTGTCCACGATCAGCGTAACGGGAATGCCAACTTCGCCTAGGGTTCGAGCGGTGATTCTTCCCTGAAACCTCGGGCGGGTTTCGGTGGAGTAAACCTGAAGTTTCTTTCCCTGTTTCCAAGCGTTTTCTATCACGGCAACCATGGCTAAGCTGTGGCAATGCGTCAAGATAATGTCGCCGTCTTTAATTCTCTTAGCCCCAAACTCCCCGATTCGTTGAATCGCCTTCAAAGAATTCTCTATAAACTGGTCGGCAACCCTAATTGCGTAACCTCGCAGTTCCTCAACCCCTGAAACACGGTTCTTAGCCTGCCTTAGTCTGCCCATCACATAACGTATCCCATTCGACAATGAAACAGCCGTAGGCCTAGTCTGCAGAAGGGTTTCCGCCGCAAAATCTAGTTCAGCTAGGAACTTGTCAATATCCTTAGCCTTTGAGGCTTCAGCCGACATTTTGAGAGCGCTAACTGCGGAACGAGCAATTTTTCCAGCCCCGCGAATCTTCATGGCTTTAATGTCTTCAGCGATCTGCGTCACTTTTTCGGGAAGAGCATAATTCAACCGATTAAACCTCCAGCATACACCTAAAGGCTTATTGGCTAAGCTAGAATATAAAAACGTTGAAAGGATGAGTAATTGAATGCTGAAAAGTGTCGAACATAAAATGGTTGATTTAAAGGCGAGGGTTCCTGACCTCCGTGTAGTCCGAGAAAAACTTGAGGAGTTAGAGGCGCAACCTGTCGGAACATTTCATCAGGTTGACACTTACTTTGAGATTCCGAAAGGGAGGCTTAAACTGCGAGAAACCGAAGGAAAAAACACGGCGCAGCTTGTTTATTATGAAAGAAAAAACAGTGCCGGTCCAAGGGGGAGCGATGTCTTCATTCTTGAAATGTCTAAGCAGACGGATTTCAGAAATGCACTGAAAAAAATCGTGAAGACTAAAGTAACTGTTGATAAAATAAGAGAGATCCTTCGATACGAGGGGACTCAAGTGCACCTTGACACGGTGAAGGAACTCGGGACCTTCATAGAGTTTGAGAGGATAGTGTCCGGCGGTGCTTACAGTATTAGCAAGGGTCGGAGGGTGCTGGAAAAATTGATGAAAAAGCTGGGAGTGACCCCTGAGAGCTTAGAGAAAATGTCCTACAGCGACTTACTCGCACTCCGTTAGGCGAAAAGCTTTTTCTCACTTCGTACAGTTAATGCTGTGGGGAGATATAATACTTGAGACGTGATGCCCTCGCTGATCTTGCAGTTGCTTATTTTGAGCGGAGGGGCTACAGGGTTGAGAGGACGGTTCTCTTAGAGGGTTTTTCTGGGCTGCCGCAGAAGTTTGACCTTGTCATCCGCAAGGGCAATGAGCAACGCTTAGTTTGGGTTAAAGACTGGAAGAGAACGGTGGGCGTCAACATGATCATAAACATAGACAAAGCTTCAGCGGATGTTGGTTTTCCCAATCCAATAATTATATCGGATAAGTTCAGCGGTCACGCGAAGGCTTACGCCAACCGCCGCGGAGTTATTCTGCTTACAAAACGGGAAATCAAACAGAGGTTGACATAGATGCACGCGCATAACTGTTATATAAACGAATTGACGTAATCACCCTTTATGCCGGATAAAGTTCATTGCGCCCATATCCTTGTAAAGACAGAGAAAGAGGCAAATACGGTTTTGGAACGGTTGAAGAAAGGAGAAAAATTTGTAAACATTGCTAAGGAGGTTTCGCTCTGTCCCTCGGGAAAACGCGGCGGAGACCTCGGAACCTTCAGCAGGGGAAGGATGGTGAAAGAATTCGAGAAAGCCGCTTTCGCCCTTCAGAAAGGACAAATTTCGTCCATTGTAAAAACGCAGTTTGGATACCACATAATAAAGAGGCTTGAATAGCCTGAATTCTCTCCTTCAAACATACATAGAAAAAATATCAGTTTATTTATTGTTATATTTACCTTTAATTTGGGCGTAATCCATCAAAAATTCTTTACCCTTCTCAGTGGTCTCGAATATCTCTGCTCCATCTTCTCGTCTCGAAACATTTAGGAGACCTGTCTCAACTAGAAAGTTCTTGTATAAATCAAAATAGGGGAGGTTAAGGTTACACCTATATATGAGCCTCGTTTTCATTGAGCACCCATTAGAATTCTCCAGTATACAAACCATTACGTCTATCCTACTTCTACGGACAATTGAACGAGGCTTCGTTTCGGTCTCCAACAACGCAATCACCTTGCCAAGCTAAATTAGGACGATCCTACTACGAGTATTCTTTACCAGTTTCTTTTTTGGCGACTCGTATGCCTTCTTCCCTCTCCCCGCGCGCCGTGGGTGCGTGCATCGCGTAATGAAGAATCCAAGCCGCGTCAAAGCCTCGATGGAACAACAAAGTTTGATCGGCCGTCTATCCTTCCGTTGGAGATATCCCGTTCGATTATCCCGAGGGACGACCGCCCGAGGCACTCCGATGGACGATTGGAAAGTCAATCGCCCTTAGTTGTCAATCTAAGCATGCTCCACGGCTTGGCGATATTTATCTAATGTATATTAGACTAATAAAATTTTTGGTGCAAAGTTTAGTGTTTGACTCTATTTTTCTAAGGAGGATGAATTTTTATGGTTTTTGTTGGAATCGTAGTTTGTTTTTTCGTTTGTGAAGCTTTTCGGTGTCCTTTCCGGCTCTTAGCATGGTTTTATGGTTAGTTCGGGTTTCTCCGGTGTGGCTTAAGGTCGCCGCGCTTCTGTCTTTGTGAAAGCAACAGTTTTGTAGAAGTGTGAACAAATAATACAAGCCACTATCTTGAGTGCCTTTGGTTGGATATGAGGGGTGAGCATGGACGATTTTGAGAGAGATCTCAACCTTGTGCTTGAGAGGTTAGGTGGCGATGCAGATGAGGCTGTGAGGGGAAAGCTTAGAGCTTTAAAGGACAGACTGGTTCAACTTCATGAAAAGAACGTTGTTAAAATTAATCACTCCGTTATGGAGCTGGTTTGTGCTAAATACTTGGTTTTAAGAGGTTACGATGTAATTATCGAGCAACCGTTGACAGGGGACCTGGTTTGCGACCTCTACGCTACAAGGGGAATGGGAACCATGATTTTAGAAGTAGAAACCGGTTTTGTTCCTCCTGAAAATGCGCTTAACCCCCTTACCTATCGAAAGGCGAGAATTACCAGCAAAATTGTGAGATACAGCCCCCACACTAACAAGTTTGGACTGGCAGCTCCGCCAAACCACATTTTACAAATTCCTAACGTTTTTCTTAAACCGCCTAGAGATAGAAGTCAAGAGGGGCTGAAAGAACTCAAAGACATATGTGACAAATACTACAAAAGCCCTCCTCTCTCTCTTGAAGAGTTAAGATACGGTCTCCTCCATATAATTTACATCATCAACGTAGATGAAGGACAAGTTCGAGAGATTGACCCATACACTTATTTGACTGATCTGCCATCCCGCTTGAAGTTGCCTATGCATGTGGAAACTCATGGTTTAATTGGAAGTAAGAACTAGATCAGTGCACGTAACGAGGAATAGACTGCATATCGAATAAATCAAAACGCCGAAAAAATGCGGTTTTGTGGGAGATATCTACCCAAGCAAATTGAACGGAGATTAGCCTGACTAGTCCTTGAAAAACTCGTTTAACCGTCCTTCTCTGTTTAGTTTACCTAACCAATCCACAATGCCAATGCTAGGGTTCCTTTTCCCCTGAAGAACAGAAACCGCTTCTTCACCAACCTCCTCAACCTCTTTGCCACTGACATTAATTTCACACACTTTATCAACGCCGCACGCCTCCACCGCGTCGCACAAGCAAACATCCAGAATCTCGGCGGCAACGTTCTCCTGAATTTTCGCCTCTGAAAAACCGCGGTTCTCCATCAGCCTTCTCAGCTCATCTGGGTCCCGCCTGAGAACAAAAGCCAAGTGGACATCCTCTGCGGGAACAACATCAACCGCGTAGTGACCGTCGACTATGACGTCCCGCTGAGAATCAGCTATGATCTTCTTCAATCTTTTTGAGAGTTTAACAGTGTCCACAATCATGGTTTCTCTTTTTTTATCCGCTCCGCTGATTAAGTTTTCCCGTTTAACGAGCTCCCCCAAAATGACGAGTTCCGCCCCTAGCTTAGAGGCTAAGAAGCGGGAAACAGATGTTTTGCCAACTCCAGGCGTCCCAGTCACCAAAATGACCCGCTTAAACTCAACCCACCTTCTCGGTTCTTTCATTTCGTTAATACTTATTATAAGTGATGCAAGTTACGCTTTTTAATGCTCCTTGTTTCGAAATAAAGTTTAATTTTAAGGCTGCGTTCTAATGAACCCGCGTTCAGAACCGTTGTGTGGTAACTTAAATTCCTGATTAGGGGAGAAGCGAAGGTAGTGGATTATTTCGAGGAAGAAGTTGAGGTCATCCGGGGTAAGAAATGGAATTGGAAGACTTTTGAATCCACGAAAGGCTACCCGGTTTCCAATAATCTTCTAGATTGGGTTATTGGTCAAGAACGGGCTCTGGACGAATGTTACCTATGTCTGGACGAATGGGTTCACAAACTCGATTACCTCAAAAAAGAGAAGTGGTACGAGTCGTGGAAGGACCCGAACAAAGAGAAGCCTAAGTCAACGAAGACGGTTCCGCCTGGACCTTATCTTCTTTTGCTCGGAGACCCTGGAACCGGTAAGTCTTTGATCGGACGGGCGCTCGCAGCACATCTGACCGAGCTTTACAAGAAGAATACGATTCAGCTTCAAGATGTGGTTTGTTGGCGCAACGACTTGATTCCGAGCGAACCTAGAATTTCCTGTCATACCGCCAGCGAGGGGAAACGCATCGTTTTTAAGGAGAAACTGCGGGAAGCCAAGAAACTGTTTCTTCAGAAAGTTGGAATAAACCTTTTGACTTACTTGATGATAACTGTAGCCATAGTTTTCTTGTTTGCAGGCTTCTATTACCTGTGGCAAGACAAACTCCGCTGGGACACAGACGTAACCATTCGGGATATGTATGAAGGTAATTTTTTAAAGTTCTTCCTAGGGTCTTTTGTTGAGATCGGGAGGATAACGTTTCTTCCAGCGGGAATAATGCTGATCTTTCTAATCCTCGTGATTGTTCTTGGACGCGTGGGTATGGTGGGTGGTGCCAAAGGAATTGGTGGAGCGAAAGCCACGAAGGTGCCGAAGCTTATAGTTGACAATTCGAAGAAAGCTGCGCCTTTTATTGACGCTACGGGTCACGGTTCCGCCCAGTTGTTCGGAAGTATCGCTTGGGATCCATTACAAACTGGAGGTCTGGGCACACCGGAACACCAGAGAGTAACCGCTGGAGACACCCACCGTGCACATCTAGGCATTCTCTACATAGATGAAATTAAGAACCTTAAGCCGGATGAGGCGGTTACGTTGTTGACGGTTTTGGAGGATGGTCAACTGCCAATAACTTTGAGAAGCCGGTGGAGCGAGAGTGGAACCGCGGCGATGGCAGTTGCAACTGAGCCTGTTCCTTGCATGTGTTTCTTGGTTGGCGCTGGGAACTTTGACAGCATTGGGAAGATTCACCCTGCGCTTATGGATAGAATTTACGGCTACGGCAAAGTTGTTAGAATGAACAATGACATGCCTAATACAGTGGAAAACCGCCGAAAATACGTTCAGTTTATCGCTCAGGAGGTTTCACGGTTCCGGTTGATTCCTTTCAGTCGAGAGGCATGCAAAGAAATTGTTGACGAAGGGCGTAGGCGAAGCAACAAGAGGGACCGTTTAACCACGAAGTTCCGGCCTATGATAGCCATTATCAAAACAGCCGCCACCTTAGCGATGAATGAAGATTTGCCGTTGGTTGAAGGGAGACATGTTAAAGAGGCCATAGAGAGCCATTGTAAGACCATTCAGAAGCAGATTCTTGAGCATGAAATGAGCGAGAGGGGTAAGCTTCTGGATATTAGGCCTGAGGGACTTAGGCTCGGTCAGATTTACGGAGTTGCTGTTGTTGCAGACCCGTACAGTGGAGAAATGACGGGTAACGTCTTAACTGTTAAGGCGTTTCTGGAAAAACGCGGTAAAAGGCAGAACAACAATCCTTCAGGGGAGTACTATAAGGTCACGGGAATAGCGAAAGGAGGAAAGGAACGGTTCATCGCAGACAGCGTGGCGAAGGTTCGAAGCGTTATCCTGCAGAAGTACGGCGTTGACATCGCCCACGACTACTTCACGCACATAGACTTCGCCCAAGCCTACGGTGTGGATGGACCGAGCGCAGGTGTCACTATGGCAATTCTTCTCTGCTCGTTGATAGAAGGTAGACCCATTAGGCAGGATGTTGCGGTGACTGGGGAAATCAACGTGGGCGTGGACGACGCGATACCGGTGACAGCCGTCGGTGGACTGCACGAGAAGATTAAGGCGGCGGAGATGTGGGGCTTCAAAAAGGTGGTTATCCCGGCGAAGAACTATAAGCATTCCATAGACCCCCGAGACTACAGCATAGAAGTCATTCCCGGCGAAACATTGGAGGACTACCTGAAAGAAACCCTAGCTGGAGCAACAACAGAGCCGAAATGGGCTCTCTAAAACAGCCTGGCATATTTGTAGCCTATTTGACCGCAAATAAAACTATAGGGTCGTTTTCCTCTAACAGTACGTGTGTTTGTTCATTGTTTTCTTTTAGGACCGATGGGCAGAACCACGCGACCGTACACTTCATTCAGCACTTCCGCTATGGCAAGGTAAATCGCACTGAACCCGCAGAAGATTCCCTCATAACCGGCTATCGTTGTCACGGTTCCGATGCCCGTTGCATCGCCGAGCGCCAAGAGAAAGAAGAGAACCGTGAGGGAAGCTAAAACGACGACTAAAGCCCTGTTCAAATTAAGCGCACCCACAGTCATAAACAACGTGAAAAGACCCCACATGGCTAGGTACGCCACCAACGCCATTCCTGAAGCCGAGGCGGTCCAACCGAAGACGGGGAACAGCTTTAGGGCTACGAGGGAGAGCCAGAACAACCCGTAGGAGGTGAAGGCGGTTGCACCGAACGTGTTTCCCTTTTTCATCTCCCACATGCCAGCGAAGATTTGAGCCAAACCGCCGTAAAAGATTCCCATAGAAAATATCATGCCTAAACTTGCAGCGTCCAACAAACCAGCATTGTGAAGATTCAACAGCACAGTTGTCATGCCGAAACCTAACAGCCCCAGCGGAGCAGGATTCGCCAACTTATCACTCATCACTCATCCCATCCAAGCAACCCGAAATCAACCGTAACTTCGCGACACATTAATTAAATTTACTATGAACTTTTCCGCACAAACTTTTAACGGAATTCTCCTAGAAATTTCTTGGTGCTCCGGCCGGGATTTGAACCCGGGTCGGTGGCTTTCCTTCGCCGTTTAAGGCGTCGAGAGGCCACTATACTTGACCGGTCTATACTACCGGAGCGTTTGTTTTAGCATATAGTAGGAAAAATTAGG
>Ga0209636_10000370_pt1 | contig 42574 bp, 39 predicted proteins | sample DeeMarSWOR152_54_FD_187464 | JGI IMG/M metagenome (GOLD analysis project Ga0209636, IMG submission 187464) | Marine sediment microbial communities from White Oak River estuary, North Carolina - WOR-1-52-54 (SPAdes) (version 2) | ecosystem: Environmental > Aquatic > Marine > Intertidal zone >... | reverse complement strand
TTGAGGGCATTCAGGGGAGATTTGAAGAAACCGTCAGATCGATTTGCGGTTATGCCTTTTCCAAGAAGACCTCCCGGGCCATGATTGAGAAAGGCATTGAAACCATGCTACTGGCGAGACCAGCCGATCTCTACGGTGATTTTGCCGCCTGCGACCGATTCGATATCATGGATCGAGTGGGAACGATCCGGGTTCCCACCCTCGTGGTTTGCGGCGGTGACGATGTGCTGACCCCTCCGAAGTATGCCCAGTTTTTGGGTGAGAAGATTAAAGGGTCGAGAGTTGAAATCATCGACGGTGCCGGTCACATGGTCATGATCGAAAAACCCGGAGAATTCAACAGCAGGGTCATGGATTTCCTTGAGACTCTGGGTAATATACGCAGGTAATTAATCCAGCAGATATACCGAACCGCGGCGGTGAGATTGGGTTCGTTAGGTAGGGCGGGAAGCCTGGTTAAAGTATATCACGGATGATTTCCATGAATGGGGCGAGAAAGAATGAAACACAAGTAGTACTTTTTAGTTATTTAAGAGCGTCCCCCTTCATAGATGTGGAATGGGAGCCAACCATGAAAATTACCAAAGTCGAGGCAATTGAACTTCGCTTACCGGAGCAAGAGGTTTCCGGCGAGAAGTTCTCATCTGCCCAGGATGCCGTTATTGTAAAGATCCACACTGACGAGGGTATCGTTGGTATCGGGGATTCTTACTCTTCGCCTCATGTGGTAAAGGCTCTCATCGAAGCACCACTCAGCGGAGCCAGTGCCTCTGGGCTAGCCAGGTTATTAATTGGGATGAACCCCTTAGATATTCGGCTCATCAATGATATGCTCCAGGCGAAGAACCTCCGGTTGGGAAGGCGGGGAATAATCTGTCATGCCATTGCCGCCATCGATATCGCCTTATGGGACATCGCCGGCAAGTACTATAATCAACCCATCTACCAGCTTTTGGGAGGTGCTTTCCAGAAGAAGTTCCGCGCCTATGCCAGTATCCTGTTCGGCCCTGATGGCAAAAGCACCTCTGAAATCGGCAAGAGATGGATTAACGAGGGCTTTACCGCGGTCAAATTTGGCTGGACGCCGATGGGTCAGAGCGAAAAGCTGGATCTGGAACTGGTAGAAGGCGGACGTCGCGGCGTTGGCGACAGTAACGACCTCATCATTGATGCTGGTTGTTGCTGGGATACTAACACTGCCATAAGGCGAGCGCAGCAATTCCAAGATTATGACATCCTCTTCCTGGAGGAGCCGCTAAACCGGGAGGACGTAGAGGGTTATTGCAAGCTGACCAGCGCTTCCCCCATTCCCATAGCAGCCGGTGAGGGGCAGGCAGGAAGGTTTGCTCACCGGCATTTCATTGAAGAGAGTGGTATCGACATCATTCAGATAGATACCGAAAACACCGGTATTACCGATGCCACGAGAGTGGCTGATTTCGCGGAGGACCGTGGCCTCAAGGTAGTCAATCACTTCTACACCAATACCATCGGCTTGGCTGCCTGCTTACATTGGTTGGCTTCGCGCAAGAGTGCCTTTATCTTGGAATACTGCGTGGAAGAAACCCCGATCAGACAGGACCTGACCAAGCAGAAGCTGCCCGTGGTGGATGGCTACATTGCAGTGCCCGAAGGGCCCGGCCTCGGCGTTGACCTTGACGATGAAGTCATCGAGCGCTATCGGGTGGGGTAACCCTTTCAAAGAACCTCATCTCTTGGGCACGAGGTTTAGGGGACGTAGTTAAGTTGTTGAATTGTGACCTGTTCACACAATGAAGGAACCTGCTTAGAATCAGGGTGACCCAGGGGGTTTCCTTTTCTGCCTCTCCTCCTTTGACCTCCTCTTCTGACTTTTATTTGCCATATACCATGAGAAACGCTACCATTCTAAAGAGAATTTCAAACCTCTAATTATCTCAAAGGGAAAATGGTCTTTTTGCAAGAGATTCGGGGATTTGTATGGGAGCATCCGTGGATACTCGCTATTACCATTCCTGGCCTTGCTTACCTGCTCTATTGGATTTGGACGAAGGTTCATCCAATGGAAAGGAATATGAACAGGGGAAGGAAATAATCACGGTCTGACTGGTGGAACCTATTTGATGGTCACTGCATCTGACATGGTGGGCTGCATCACATCGACAGGTGTGGGAAGTTATGGAGGGAAATATGAGCTATTCAACCATCAACCTTGAGGAGAAACTCGCCAAGTTTTCCGAGCATTGGTCGCCAAAGATCATCGCGCAGATGAACGATTACCATTTCAAATTGGTTAAGTTTCAAGGTGATTTTGTCTGGCACAGTCACGCCGATACGGATGAGGCCTTCATCGTTCTCGGTGGGGGAATGAGTATCGAATTCCGCGACGCCAAGGTTGACCTGAAGACGGGGGAGATGTTTGTGGTCCCAAAAGGCGTGGAGCACAAGCCTTTCGCCCAAACTGAGTGCAAGGCCATGCTTGTCGAACCTGCAGGTACCGTAAATACTGGTGATTCAGGCGGTGATCTGACGGCGGAAGATAACGTCTGGATTTAGTTCCCTAGTTAACATACTTGCGGATTGAAAGGTGATAGCATGGATGGAATATGGTGAAAGAGAGGAGAAAAGGCAATGCAATATAAAGAAATACTGACCGTTCTTGCACCCTGTGGCCTTAACTGCCGCAAATGTTTCGCTTATTCTGACGGAGAGATAAGGATATTCAGTACAAAATTACAAGAGCTGCTGGGCTCCTTTGATAGATATGCAGAGAGGTTTTCGGTATTCCTGCCGGTGTTCAAAAACTACCCCCCTTTTAAAGAATTGCTCGCATATTTTACACAAGCAGATTGCAACGGATGTCGGAAGGGTGCTTGCAAATACCCTAATTGTGGGGTTATTACTTGCTATCGAGAGAAGGGTGTTGATTTCTGTTTTCAGTGCGACGAATTTCCTTGCGAGAAAACCAACTTTGACCCCGACCTTAAAGGCAGATGGATAAAAATGAATAACCGGATGAAGGAGATTGGGGTTGAATCTTATTTCGAAGAGACTAAGGACTTACCTCGATACAGGTGAGGGAACATTTCTATTCTTATTCGACCGCTGATTGTCCATACCGCAATTGTCAAACTACTCCGATATGCTTTAAGAATACCATGCCGCACTTCCATCGGTTATGTGTCAGCAACTCGACTCATCGAGTTGAAGGGGAGTGAATTTGTGGCAATAAAGTATGTATCGGGGGACCTATTCGTAAATCGCGTTGGAGCAGAGGCCTTCGCACATGGTTGCAATCTGCAGGGATCCATGGGGGCGGGCATTGCAAAGGGTTTCAGGGAACGCTATCCCGAGATGTACGAGGAGTACCGAAGGCGATGTAAGGCTAGGTCACGTCGGTTCAATCTGGGTGATTCGTTCTTCTGGCGTGCCATTGATCAAGCATCCGTGTTCAATTTGGGAACCCAGGAACGGTACTGGCGATGCCGGGCGAGCTATGAGGCGATTGATGGAGCGCTAAAGAAAATGCGAGGCCAGGCAGATGAGATGGGTATCCGGACGATTGCGATTCCGCAGATCGGTACTGGATACGGCGGCCTGTCGTGGAAAAAGGTTCGTGCTATCATTGAGGAGGTCTTTGCCGATTGGCCAGGAACACTCTACGTTTATGAAGAGTATGTCCCGAATCAGTAATTTTCAATACATGCAAAAAGAGATCGTAACCCATATCATAGAGGGGGCCAAGACATTCGGCGCGTCATTGGCTGGACTTACAGAGGTTACTTCAGTCATAGAATCGCCCTCTCATCGGATTTACAGGAATGCTCGATTTTCCGCGGACGGCAAGTCATTGCTTGTAATTGCTTTGGCTCATCCAACAACTGAACCATTGCTTGACTGGTGGGACGGAAAACGGGGAGGATCCCCGGGAAACCGCAGAATGATAAGTATTGCGGAGGACTTAGCGAAATCGGTAGGAGAAGAATTCAATATCAAAGCTCGGCTTTTGCCCTACCATCCCGAAGGGGGCGGTATTTTCCTTAAAGATGCCGCAGTGCTAGCAGGATTGGGAGTTATCGGTGCGAATAACCTACTAATCACTCCAGAATATGGTCCCCGTATTCGCCTGAGGGCATTGTCCCTTGATGCGCAATTGGCACCAACTGGACCGATGGATTTTTCACCCTGTGCTTCTTGTGATATTCGGTGCAGGGAGGCCTGCCCTCAGAAGGCTTTTACCCAAGCTTCCTACGGGAGGGGTCTCTGCATGAAACAGATGCGCATCGATGAAGCAAATAGAGAGATCCTTGAAAAGGATACCCATGAAGATCCCCCAAGGGCATGTGTAAAATACTGCAGAGCGTGTGAGTTAATATGTCCAATTGGTCAAGAAAGCTAAGGTCAGAGGAGTACAGCACGGGTTTTCGTTGCGATGGTGCGAATCCATGAAAGAGAGGGAGCAAGATGGAATTTCAGGGCTACAAGAGAGCTGATGGATCTGTGGGCGTGCGCAATCATGTACTGGTGGTTTCAGCCAGCAACTGCGCCAATGAGTTGGCGAGCATGATCAGCAACGGGGTTAAGGGTACCTTGGCCCTCACCCATAATCATGAATGTACCCGCCTCCAACCGGATATTGAACGGGCGATGCGAACTTTGGTGGGGATGGGAGGCAATCCCAATGTGGCTGCAGCTTTGGTGGTTGGCCTGGGGTGTGATCACCTGTCCGCCTCGGAAATCGCCGAGGGCATAGCTGAGTCCCAAAAGCCGGTTGAAGTGATCACCATCGAGAAAATGGGCGGGTTTCAAGGGGCATTGGAAGAGGGATTGAAAGTGGCCCGCCACATGGTAAGCCAGGTTTCACAGGAGCAGAGGCAGTTGTGCGACCTTGGCCAAATCACCCTGGGGGTCAAGTGTACCGGCACGGATACCATGTCGGCCCTGGCCGGCCATCGGGCGGTTGGCAGGGCCTACGATGTGGTCATAGGCTCAGGAGGCAGAGCCATTTTCTCGGAGACGGCGGAGCTCATTGGGGCGGAGCATATCATGGCAAAAAGGGCTGCAAACAAAGAGGTGGCTCAACGCGTGTATGAGGTCGTGGGCCGGATGGAGAAAGCCATTGCCGCCGCGGGCGTGGATATCCGAGGCTCCCAGCCAACACGTGGCAACATACAGGGTGGAATTACAACCTTAGAGGAGAAATCCCTGAGTGCCATCGTCAAAACCGGCACCACACCGCTGATGGGCGTTCTGGAATATGCGGAGAACCCCCAGGGGAAGGGCCTGTTTTTCATGGATGGCACGGCCATGACATCGCAGTTATTTGCCGGAATGGTCGCTGTGGGAGCGCAGATACTGATCCTCTCCGTAGGCGGCGGCCTGCCCGCCCGCTTCCGCAACCTGACCGGCTATGCCGGCTGGTTGCCAGTTGTTCCGGTAATTAAAGTCCTGAGCAATCCCAGCGACAGCCAGGAAAGCGAATATTTCGATATCTACGCGGGGAGCATCGTCGAGGGCAAGGAGTCCGCTGAGCAAGTTGGGGATCGCTTGGTCAAGGAAATTCTGGCCATAGCCTCAGGTAAACCGAGCCAGTCGGAGATGCATTCTGCTTATCAGGAGCCCCTGGAGCTGTATGCCACCGGCCCCCTCTTGTAGCCAGATAAAGGGATTTTAGGGACTGCTGATCTCGATCATTGGAAAGGGGGAAAATATTAATGAAGTTCTCTAAATACCATGCGCTCGGAAACGACTATATTGTCTTGAATCCCGAAGATTTCGAAGGGCAGTTAACTCCCTCTCAAGTTAAGGTGATTTGCCATCGTAACTATGGGGTTGGATCTGACGGCATTCTCCTTGGCCCCCTTGAAACCTCGGAATGCGACTTTGCCGTGCGCATCTTCAACCCGGACGGGAGTGAGGCGGAAAAGAGTGGCAATGGTTTGCGGATTTTCTCTCGGTACCTCTGGGATAAGGGCCTTGTTCAGGAGGAGCCGTTTACGATTCTGACGGCCGGAGGAGAGGTACGATGTCAGGTTCATCCTGGAGGTAAGAGTGTAACCGTCGATATGGGCAGGGTAAGCTTTGACAGCACCCAAATACCTGTCAAGGGACCGCCTCGGGAGGTTATAAACGAAAAAATCGCCCTCAATGATGAGGAATTAACATTTTGCGCGGCCACCATTGGGAATCCGCACTGCGTCATCTTCCGCGATGAGGTCTCTGAAGATGAGGCTCGGCGATGGGGCCCTTTGATCGAAACCGATCATCGTTTTCCAAACCGGACGAACGTTCAGTTCATGAAGGTGCTGGATCGTTCAAACATTCAGATCGAGATCTGGGAACGCGGGGCAGGATATACGTTAGCTTCGGGCAGTAGTAGCAGTGCGGCTGCAGCTGTAGCCTATCGCTTGGGGCTCTGCGACCCTCAAATAGCTGTCCACACGCCGGGGGGCAAAATCGACATTACCATTTCAAGTGACTTCTCGATTTCGATAACGGGACCTGTTACGAAGATCGCTGAGGGAAGCATCTCGACTGAAATGTTCAGCATGTCCCTCTAACCATTGGCCCCAGCATATTCAGATTACGTAGCCAGGGCGACTTTCACAACGACCTTGTGCATGGTCCCCGTGCCGCCGAGGGGTGCGTGGGCGTCTTCAGGGAAGAAGATTGCGAAAGTGCCCGGCGGGGTAGTTGCCCACGCCTGTGGTCTATCCCTGAAGAACGCGATGTCCTTTTCAGCTTCATACGCCTGGTCTTCGTCAGCACAGTGCGCGGCGGGTTTCCAGCCAATGTCGTCCGCACCTGCGATTGTAAACTGAATGTCGATGTACCTCTTGTGAATCTCGAGCTTAGCCCCATCGCGGCCTCGTCCATCCTCTTTGATCACAAGGGCGTATAGGCGTTCGCCTTCTATCGCGTGCCGCCCAGCGGATAGGTCAGCCAGATCCTTTCGCTCCAGAAAGACAAATGCATCCTCAAACTTTGGGTGGAGAGTAGCATAGTGCCTCCAATTGTCCACGTGGTCTAAGATCATGGCCATTTCTCCTCCTCGTTTTCCTTTTGTCCTTGGTTTTTCATCGGCGATATTCCTACCCCGCTTTCCTTCTTCGATAGAGCATTTCTCCCGCACGAGGAACGAGCAGAATTCCCTCATTCTCCCGGTTGGCCCATTCTTCCGGGTCGATGTTGGATGGATCGCGATAGACCAGACCCAAGCGCTCACATCGTTCCCGTGGAATTCCGGTGGCAAGGGTTACGTGGATACGTGGCTGCTCTACCTTACCCTCGTATGTGCCGGTGCCTTTGAGGTGAGTGGAGTGGGCCAGCACGCCCCAGGGGTACTGCTTAAAACGCTCCCACTGCTTCACAAAATAGTCACGGACGTGATATCCAATCTCGTCAAGCACGTGACCGTGGGTGTAGGAGACCTCCTTGATATGGGGGGCATAAATGATTATCTCGCCACCGTCCGCAACAACCGCTTCAACCTTATACATGCCTTTTGCTGCTGTCCAGAGATCGTCGTACATCTCCGGCATCACCGATAGCACCTGGCGGTAAGACCTGTCCGCGTATAACGTGTGAAGCCGTACTGAAAGGTCTGCTGCCTGGGACCAGGCTTCCTCCGGCGAACCGGCGTATAGGCCTGCTAAACCTCCTTTCTCGACTACCCAACAAAAGGAGAACCTGGGAACCTCTATCAATGACGCGGCTCGGTCGATGACGGAGCGCACAGGCGTATCCTTGATGCCTATGATTTCGGAACTGGTGATCAACGCCCCCAGCCAGTGTGTGAAGTTGATGACCTCGGGCCCGGAGATGCCGGGGAAAAAGTACTTGTTGCCCCCTGAGATTCCCACCACCTCGTGAGGGAAAACCGGCCCGCAGACAACAACCCAATCGTAGTCAAAGATCACTCGGTTGACAGTGACAGGCAGTGCCTCCGAGAGGAGGCCGCGGCTCAGCTCTTGAATATCACTGGCAGGAATAGTTCCCACGGTGCGAAATATCTCTGAGTTCTCCCATTGATGGTTGAAGACCCGGACACCCGCGTAGCGCTTTTTCATCTCGTCCGACGTAGTTCCTAGGTGGCGAAGGATGGCCTCTTGGGCCATCGGCTGGTGCGTACCCAAGGCAATAAGGTAGTCGAGTGCTGAGAGGTGATCCCACAATAATTCGTGAAAGAGCCGGAAGAACAGGTTGACGGGTCCAGTGCGGGTGCCGTCAGGAATAAGGATCAGCACACGTTTTCCAGCCAAATCGATGTTCGTCAGTGCCTCATCCATTATGTGGCGGACCTCGGATTCCGTGAGCAGTCTATCCGTATAACCCCTTCCTCTTACCATCTCTGGAGCCTCCGTCAGGTTGGGTTTTCCTCAAAAGCAGAGTGACCCAGCGGTTGTCTTCCATTCTATCGTGTACGCTGACAAGCTGCTTCCCCAGGGTTGCCAAAACCCCACTGGCTTGCCCATGAAATAATCCTGATACCACAATCCACCGTTTGAAGAAGAGCTCCTCCCACTTCATCAGTGCATCGATCACTTGGAAGTGGAGGTTGACAAGGAGCAGATCGGCTTTTTGCCGAACAAAAGCCTCCGCCTCTCCCCATTTTACCTGCACCCGATCTTCAACACCGTTGAGCAAGACATTTTTTCGGGCCGTTTCCACGGCTAGCTCATTAAGGTCGATGGCCACGATCTTACGGGCCCCCAGCTTGGCGGCGGCAATGGCCAGGATTCCCGTTCCCGTCCCGATATCAAGGACATCCTGGGGACTATCCACCTGGTAGATGCGCCAAAGGGCCTTAAGACATCCTCGTGTCGTTGGGTGAAGCCCCGTCCCGAAGACGACGCCCGGATCAAGGCGAATGAGGATTTCGTCCTTTGATATCCTCACCTTCTTCCACGGGGGGCAGATAACGAGCTTTTCGATCCGGAACGGTTTGAGATCCTCCCCTGCCTGCCAATCGCGATAATCCATGACGTGTTTCGATACAAGGCTCACCCCGCCCTGGTTGGCCAACCATCTTTTTACCTCCTCATCGTGCTGTTGGGCAAAAAAAAGAAAGGAGCTCCCCGCCTCGTTCCAACACCCGATGAAATCAGGTCCAAAGACGCCTCCTCTCACCGAGATCTCATCAGATACCTCGTAGATAAAGAGCTTTTGGTAAGGACCCATACGGGCTGGATATCACATCCTTTGAGATGATGCAACATCCATGCGATGAAACCGTTTGACATATCTCGAAAGAAAAGGGAGCCATCATCCTGAAGTTGAACCTTGAGACGAGCTTGAATACGGAGGGCCTACGGTCATGGTAAGAGATGAAGAGGCTGGAGGTCAATACGAGTCGGCGCGCTTTCTGACTTGATGGGGGGCTTCAAAGGCTTCACCTAAGGCATCCACCGCGGCCTCAGCATCCCCTGCTTCCACCACACACGAGACGCTGGAGATGGAAGTACTTATGGCAATGGAATTTATTCCTACCGAGGCGAGAGCCGAAAACATGATGCCGGAGATCTTTGGCTTCTCACGGAAGTGAGGGCCGAAGACGCTGATTACCACTACATTTGGGTTATACGAGATCACCTTTGCCTCTATGGATGGCTTGAGCGCCTCGAGCACTTCAATGGTGGACTCCAAGTCCTTCCGATCGATGCATAAGGTGAAGTTGGAAAAACCGTCAAGATCGAAGGTCTGAACGAGGAACTCGATGTTGATATTCCGATCCCCGAGGGCACCGAGAACCAGTCCCGCGATATCCGGGCGATCGGGACAGGACATCACCATAACAACAGCCCGCCCATCGCTCTGCATGATTCCGCCGACCTTGATCTTCTCCACGTAAGAAGCTCCTTATTCTACTCCCATTTCCTCTTGTCCTCTATCTTCTTGGCCTTATCGAAAATAACTCCCCTCCGGACGAATTCAACTTCCCCCTTCAGGTTGAGAGCATCCTGGATATCCTTCTCCAGCCTTCCCTTGAGCCGGGTTTTGTCCACCGATTCATCGGCCAACTCGACGAGGAAGGCCATCTCATCTGTGTAACCGCTCCGGGTTACCACCACTTGATATTTGTCCACCTCGGGGTACTTAGTCATCAGTTCATCCGTTTGCCACGGATGGATGAAGGTCCCCCTCACCTTTGTTACCTGGTCCGTTCTCCCCAGGATCTTCATAAGCCTCGTGGAGGTCCTGCCGCATGGACACGGCTCCTCGGAGATGAAGGATAGATCCCCCGTGGCGTAACGAATCATGGGAAAGGTATGGTTAAAGTTGGTTGCCACAATCTCCCCTGGGGACCCGTTGGGGACACGTTTGCCCGTATCCGGATCCACGATTTCAACGATGACATCATCGGGGACGTGCATGCCGTGCTTTTCCATACATTCGTAGCCGAGACAGCCCACATCTACCGTCCCGTAGCACTGCCTGATGGTCATTCCGAAGTCCCCTTCCAACCTCTGCCGGAGGGATTCGGGGAGCATTTCGGCCCCGACAAAACCGACCTCTAGGCAAAAGTCCTTCCTCAGGTCAAATCCCATTGTGCCCGCCCTCTCGGCAATGCTCATCAGGAAGCTGGGAGTCCCCACATAGCCCGTCACCTTCAGTTGGTGCATGATCGTTACCTGCATCTGGGTATTTCCCACCCCGGTGGGCACCGTGGTACAGCCCAGCATTTTCAACGACTCGTCCAGCATGAAGGCGAAGGGCCACATATGGTAGTTGAAGGTATTCTGGGCAATATCCCCGGGCCTGAAACCACAAGCGTACATGGCCTCCGCCCATCGCGTATCACTGTACGTCCATTCGCCGGGTTCGTATATGAGGCCCGGAAGGACATATATCCGTCGCATCTCGTTGAGTGGGACGCCCTCGAACCCTCCGAAGGGAAGGTTGGCCTTCTGCATCTCTACCAGGTCGAATTTCGTGATGAGGGGAAGTCGTTGCAGGTCATCGATGGTTTTGATTTCCTCGGGTTTAATCCCGGCAGCCTCCAGTTTCCCCCTCACAGTCTTGGAGTGTTTATGGGCGTACTGGACAAATTCTCCCAATTTGCCATCGAGGTAATTTCGCCTCTCCTCTGGAGGCATGGTCTCCCGTTTATCGTTGAAATATCCCGAGCTCCTATCCCCTATAGCCATATTTCCCCTCCCTGCGTGATCATTGAGTCGATGCCTAATGCGGGATTCCCTTTTGGTTATCCTGGGGGATGGATTCCTCTATCGATGCCCCCCAGGGGAAATTGAGTCCATCCAATCTACATCACGCTGATAGGGTCGACATCGATGGTAAGGTTGACTCCCCTTCCAACCCATTGCTTCTTCATATTTCTCGACAATTCCTCCACAAATCGATGGAGAGGAATCGCTCGAATCCCCTTTATGAGCATGTGGTATCGATACTTCCCCTTGAGCTTCACGAGAGGAGCTGGAGAAGGTCCTAATATCTCAATTCCCCTCCCATTGGGCCTGGCCTTGAGGATTCTTTTTCCGCACTCCCCCATTTCTTGGGCAGCCTTTACTGATCTCTTCTGGTTGGGTCCCTCGATCCTCAGATTGATCAAGCGGGAGAAGGGAGGGTAGTCGAGTTCCTTCCTGAACCGGGCCTCCTCTTGATAGAATTTCCCGAAATCCTGGTCCCTTGCCATCTGAATGCTGTAGTGGCCCGGATTGAAGGTTTGAATGATCACCTTGCCCGGATTCATACCCCGCCCCGCCCTTCCGGCGACCTGGGTCAGGAGTTGAAATGTTCTCTCCGAGGACCGAAAATCGGGCAGGTTGAGGGAAAAATCGGCGCAGATCACCCCTACCAGGGTGACGTTGGGAAAGTCATGTCCCTTGGCTATCATCTGAGTCCCAACGAGGATATTGGTTTCCCCGGATTCCAGCTTTTTCAATATCCTCTGGTGAGATCTTCTTCTCCTGGTCGTGTCCCTATCCATCCTGTCGACGATTGCCCCGGGAAACACCTTTCGGATTTCATCTTCTACCCCTTCGGTTCCGATGCCAAAGGAGCGAATTTCGTAACCCTGGCACTTGGGACAGAGATCTGGAGCCATGATGGTGTAATTACAATAGTGACAGATGAGCTTCTGTGCGCGGAAGTGGTGGGTCAGCGAGACGCTGCAATTAGGGCATTTAAAGACAAATCCGCAATCCGGGCATTGGATGAAATTGGCAAACCCACGTCTGTTCAGAAAAAGGAGGGTCTGGCCTCCTGCGGCCAAGTTTTCCGAAAGGGCATTCCGCATTTTCTGAGAAAGGATGATGCCCTTCTCCTTTTCCGCCCTCATGTCGACGATTTCGACGGGGGGCAAAGGCTTTTCGTCAATGCGTTCATCCAATGTCAGGAGATGAAATTTACCCGACGCCGCGTTGTGATACGTTTCCAAGGAGGGGGTTGCCGATCCGAGGATTAACACCGCATCATACAGTTTTGCGCGGACTACCGCGAGATCGCGGGCGTTATATCTCAGCGTTTCCTCCTGTTTATAGGAGGTTTCATGTTCCTCGTCGACGATGATCATCCCCAAACGTTGGAATGGGGCAAAGATGGCCGAACGAGCCCCTACCACGATATCCGCCTTTCCATCCCTGATCCTCCTCCACTCATCGTACCTCTCCCCCCTGGAGAGGCCGCTGTGCAACGTGGCCACGTGCCCGCCGAAGCGATTGAGAAATCGGCCGATGAGCTGAGGGGTGAGGGAGATCTCAGGGACGAGAACGACGGCTTCCCTCCCCATTTCGACGACCTTTTCGATGGCCCGCAGGTAAATCTCCGTCTTACCGCTTCCCGTAATCCCATAGAGCAGGAAGGGAGAGAACCGAAGGGAGTCGGTCGCCTTGTTAATATCCTCCAGGGCCTTGGCCTGTTTCGGGGTTAGTCTCGGCCTCGCATCCCCGCCAGGCGTGAGGGAGGAAAAGGGATCACGGTAAACATCCCGGAGCCCAATGGAGACGAGGCCCTTCTCTTTCAGTTTCTTCACGATGCGAGAAGCCCCTTTGAACTCCGCACAAAGGGACTTGTGGGAAATCTCGCCCAGTTCGCGTATAAAGCCCAGAACCTCTGTTTCCCTTGGGGAGAGGCTTTCCTCTCTCCTCCCCCCCTCTTGATACCTTACCATCCTCTCCCGCTTGGGCTTGATATGGACATGCTTCAATGATTCTTCGATATGAATAAGGCCTGCTTCCTTCAAGGAAAAAATCCGCCAATAGGGAAATCGTTTCGCGGCTTTTTCCGACGGCATTTCGCCGCGATCTGCGATGCACCTCAAAATCTCAAGTTCCTCTTGGGTCAGTTTTTGCAACTCCAGGAGGATTTTCCCCTCCCGTGTAATGCTCAATAGGCGTTGACTTTCCAGGTTGATACCCGGCGGCAACGCTCCCCTGATAACCCCTCCCAAGGGATAGAGGTAGTAATCCGAAATCCACCGATAGAAGGCCAGCATTTGGCTGTCGAAAACCGGGTTCTCGTCGAGGATATCCAGAATGGGTTTAATACCATCGGCTTTTGGGTAGTGCGCAAGGTCGGGAGGAAAGGCGATGGCATATCCCGTTACCTTACGTCCCCTGAAGGGGATAAGGACCCGGCTTCCGAGACTCAATCGTCCCCCTAAAGCCGAGGGGATTTCATAATAGAAGGTCTTTTCGATGGGAAGCCCGATGGCGACTTCGACGAATTTCCTCTCATCGAGTTGGATATCTTCCATTCCAAGAATGGAAATTATCATTAAGCCCTCCCTTTGTCAAAGATGAAGAGGGCCGGAGTTTCCTCAATTTTTTTTGAGAACAGCGTTGTTCATGAGCGAAATCTGCTGGAGGAGTGGGGTACCCATCGAGGGTGAGCGGGAAGGGGAAAGCCGGCCCTTTAGAGGTCGGAAGGGGCAAGTATTCCCCACCCGCGAACCCCGAAAGGGTCACATCGAAAGCACTGAAGCGAAGGGACAACGGTGTTCTCTCGGCAAAAACAGAATCTTTCATGAAATCAAAAGGTTACAGCAATCCCACCAACAAAAATCAGGAAACTCCGGTGAAGAGGGGGGCCTCAAACTATTTGACAAGGCGCGCCAAAAAATGCAATTTTCTACTCGTCTCTATTCCTTTGGCCGCTCTAATTTTCAAGCACCTTCCGAGGCTCAAAAGGTCGGATATGAAGGAATCCCAGCTTGTGAAGACCTTCAGCCAATCACTGGATAAGTTTTGGGTCCCTTTCCCCATGGGGGTTTAGATGAAGTGGCTGCTGCTATCCATTTTTTGGGGGCTCTGGTTCTTCAACTTCTCGACGAGGATAATTCCCTCCCCAGTTCTCCCCTTGATCGAGGATGAACTGATGCTCAGCCATGCAAGGGCGGGTGGGCTCTTCACGTTTCTCTACGCAGGGTATGCCTTCTCCCTTCTGATGGTTGGAACGATGGCGCCAAGGGTCGGATACAAGCGGTGCATCATCTGTGGGTTCCTCTGTTCTTCATCGGCCCTCTTCTTCGTGCAATATACCTATTCTTACTGGGAGCTTGCCTCGCTCTTTCTACTCATCGGGTTGGGATGCGGCGTCTATCTCCCCTCTATTATGCCCATGATTACTGAGACCTTTCCTCGAGAGCACTGGGGAAAAGCCATTGGTATTCACGACTCGGCGGCATCGCTCAGCATCTTATTCATGCCCCTCTACATCTCTCTTGGGCTCAATCTTTTTCCGTGGAGGAGGCTCTTGCTCTTCCTCTGTATCGCTTCCATGGCAATCGTCCTCCTCTTCTGGATATTTTCAAGGGAACCTCGGCGCGAGAAAGTCGCGGGTAGATACGCGGCCACGGAGGTACTCAAGAAGAAGGATTTATGGTATATGATGCCCTTATGGATCGTTGCGGCGGCATGCTGCCTCGGGGTTTATTCCATTATCCCCCTTTTTCTCGTGCGTGAACGAGGGCTACCACTGGACTTGGCCAACACCGTATTTGGGATCTCTCGGCTGGGGGGTATTGTCGTATCGATAGCGGCGGGTTTTCTGGTCGATCGCCTCGGCGTTCGCCGTATGCTTTTTTGGACATTGTTCTTAACGGGTCTTTCCACCGCGGGACTTGCAATGGCCAGGCCGTTCAATTCTCTCGTAGGCGCACTGTTCTTTCAGGCGACCGTAGCCTTGGGGTTTTTCCCCGTTGGCTTGGCCACAATCTCCAAGCTCACTACCTCGAGCGAGAGGAGCATGGCCATGGGGGTGGTCATTTCCGTGGGGGTTATCTTCGGCCTCGGGGTAGCCCCATATCTCTTGGGAACAATTGCGGACCGAGTCAATTTCCAAACGGGGATATTGCTCCTCGGGATTTTGACCACCTTGTCTTCCTTTTCCGTAAAATATCTCATAAATTCGCGGACGGTATGAATATCATCGCTATTTGTTGGAGCTGAACCAGTTCATGAGGATAACCCAGTCTGCAGATGTTGACTCACCGGGTTCAATGGGATAGATTGGGATGCCACATGGAAGTTCTTGCGGCGCCCTTTCGCTATCATATCCAACGGGAAGGAGGAACGAAATATGGGATCTGATCTCTACCCGGACTATTACAATCCCCTCGTCGTAAAGCCCGAGAGACCGATGCCAAAAGTCGTGGCCATGGTCGGTGCCGGCACCATTGGACCCGACATCGGATACTACCTTAAAAGTGCCCTCCCGGGTATTAAGCTCTATTTAGTGGACATCGTCCAAAAGCCCTTGGAAAACGCGCGGAAAAGGATAGAGGGGTACATTCAAAAGGCCATCGATAGGAAGAAGATGACGGAGGAGAAATCGAAGGCCGTTGTTGCCAACATTCATTACACCATGAACTATGGGGATATCGAGGAAGCGGATCTGGTCATCGAGGCCGCCACGGAGAGGTTGGAAATAAAGAGGAAGATCTTCGCTCAGGTTGAGGAAATCGTTGGCCCCGACACGATTATCACCTCCAATACCAGCTCCATTCCGGCGCAACGGATCTTTTCAGAGGTAAAGCGACCCGAGAGAACCACGATTACCCACTTCTTTGCCCCCGCGTGGAGGAACCCAGCCGTGGAGGTGATAACCTGGGAGAAGGTCGACCGAAAGATCGTGGACTACCTCGCCTGGATGTTCTGTGCCACTGGGAAGACCCCCATCATCTCCAGGAGCGAGATATGCTTCATCCTGGACCGGGTCTTCGATAACTGGTGTAACGATGCCGCGATGCTCTTGGATACGGCCACGGCATCACAAATCGACAAGGTGGCCGAGGAGTTCGTTTTCGCCGGGCCATTCTGCGTGTTGAACTTGGCCAGGGGAAATCCCATCATCGTCGAGACCAACACCCTTCAGATGGAGGAGGGCGAGCACTATAGACCGGCCAACATTTTTCAATCGGTGGAGAGTTGGAAGACCCCCTCTCCGGGAAGCGAGGTGAAAGTCCCCGAGGACATAAGGGGGAGGGTGAGGGACAGGCTGCTGGGCACCCTCTTCTCCCAGAGCTTCGACATCATCAACCGGGGAATCGGAACCCCGGAAGACCTCAACCTCGGATGCCAGATCGCCTTGGGCTTTCGAAAGGGCCCCTTCGACATCATGAGGGACCTGGGGGAAGGTGAGACGAGGCGGATTATCGGACAATTTCAGAGGGATCGGCCCGGAATGCCGGGGCCCAAAGTAGTAATCTCGGCATACCAGGACTTCAAGAGGCATATCCTGGTGGATGAGATGAATGGGGTCAAGATCATCACCATCCGCAGGCCCCAATTTATGAACGCCCTCAACGACGAGGTCAACGACGAGATATTGGAGGTCCTAAAACGTGGTGAGGATGATTCCTCGGTGACCGCATTCGTCATCACGGGATACGGGGAAAGGGCTTTCTGCGCCGGAGCGGAGATCGGAAAGTTTCCTCAACTATTGGGCGATGCGGAGGCATCGATTCAGTATTCGAGGGATTGTTCCAATCTGCTGCGTTTCATCGATGGGACGAAAAAGCCCGTGGTGGCAGCAGTCAACGGCATGGCATTGGGGGGTGGGGCGGAACTTGCCATGCGCTGTCATCGGCTTCTGGCTACCAAGAATGCCTACTTTCAATTCCCCGAGGTTACCCTGGGGATTCTGCCCGGGATCGGTGGCGTGGTTGTCCCCTATAGGAGATGGCCCCCTTCGGCCAGGGTCTTTCACGATATGATCCGGTTCGGGGATCGACTATCCGCCGAGAAGGCCTTGGAGATCGGGGTTGTTTCGCGGCTTTCCAATAATTACGCCGAACTCATTTCCTCCGCCCTGCAAGAGGTGAAGGGTCTCACGGGTAAGGTCGAGCACATCCCCGATGGTGCCGTGGAGATCGCGGAAATGGAACCTGTGGAGAAGCCTATGGCCGGGAAGCTCCCCCTCAGCAAGGAGGTGGTGGACATCATCTCAAAGGCCATTGGAGAGGCCGCTCGTGCCCCCACGTTCGAAGAGGCCCTGGAGCTCAGCTATAAGGCCTTTGGCCAAGTGGCATGCACCGAGGCAGCCAAAGAAGGCATTTCAGCGTTTCTGGAAAAGAGGCCCCCGGAGTTTAAGAAGTGATGATGTACCGAGAGCAAAGCTTAATGAAGTTGGCCGACTTTACTCGAGGGGAGCTCAATGGATATACTAGTAAATGAATCGGTGACAAGCCGGCAGTTGGAATAGGTAGTTAAATGAAAATTGAGGTCAAGTTATTCGCCACGTTGAGGGATTATCTTCCCAAGGGGAGCGGCCAGTTCTCCTGTAAGGTTGAGATCGATTCCGCCGATACGGTAAGGGATGTCTTGGAGAAGTTGAAAATTCCTGAAGAAATGCCCAAGATCATATTAGTGAATGGGGTCCATAGCAATCTCGACCGAGTTCTGAAGTTCAGGGACGTGCTGTCCGTCTTTCCCCCTGTGGCAGGGGGTTAGGGGTCTTACCCCAATCAGTCCATATCGATAATTTCCACCCCCTTCGGCACATCCAAGCGAAATGTCCCTTCCCCCAATGAGGGGTTTATTTCCCATTCCAAGAGGTGCATTCTTATCCTCCTTTGGGACGGGGGAATCCGGAACTCGATGTCCATGGGAAAGTGGATTCCATTCCTCTTCCTGAAATTCGCGAAAAGGACCTCCCACCGGGGATTTCGCAGCTTATCAAGCTCCGTTGCCCTGAGCGGTGCGAAATGAAAGGGGTCTATCCAGAATATTCGCCGTGAGCCTTCTGGGGTATCCTCCTTTACGATGTAAGCCTTATCCTTTTGGCTGTAGTGGGTGGCAAGGCGCTCATCATCCGACCAATCCACCTCCCCTACTATCAGCGGGATCAGCTTTCCCGCCTCGGCGGGAAAGGAGAAAAAGGGCGAGAGGTTTTTCGCGGAAGCCCCTCCCCGATAGAGACGATTTTCTGCGGGGACGAGGGCCTCGAGAAACTCGCCGTCAGTTGTTAAATAGAGGAGGGGTTGTCCGATAGGGCTGAAGGCCTCTACCCTCAGAGAGGCGGGCTTCTTGACGATGATGAGCTCTTCCAGCGTGAAGCGGTTCTTCCCGAGGTTGACGGTGACCTTTGCTTGGGCCCTTATTGAGTGGATCCGACGATTTCTGGCTTGTACCCGTTGGAGAAGATCGGCTGATGCAAGGATTTCCCTAGGCACCCTCCTAGGCCACAGCGACGCACATCCTGAGAGGAGCGAGGCGGAGAAAAGGAGCAAGGCTACTGTGCAAAGAGGGCCCCTTAAGGATGTTTGCCCTTTTTTGCCCTGATCTCCTCGATTTTTCCCTTCAAACGGGTTAATTGATCTTCCTTGGGTTTTAGTTTCAATGCCCTTTCGTAAAGTTCCAAGGCCTTATCTACGAAGTTGATCTTGAGGTAGCCGTCCCCCAGGTGTTCGGTGATGATGGGATCGTCGGGGGTCAATTCGATAGCCTTTTCCAGTTCAATAACGGCCTTCTCATACTCCCCCTTCTTGTAATACACCCAGCCCAAGCTATCGGTAATGTAGCCGCTTTCGGGTTTCAGTTTGAGGGCCTTTTGGATCAATTCAAGCGATTCATCGAGGTTGATCCCCTTATCTGCGAAGGTGTAGCCGAGGTAGTTCAGCGCGTCGGCATGTTTAGGGTCTAAGGCGATCACTTCCCTCATGCGGCGCACCATATCCTCAAATTCACCCAGCTTGTCGTAGATGATCCCCATCTGGAAGAGGAGATCCGTGTTCTTCTCATCGAACTGGTGGGCTCTCACCAACACTTCGAGGGCCTTCTCTGTCTCTTTCCCCCTTTCATAGAGAGAGGAGAGCAGAAGATAAAGGTCAGTCTCCTTGGGTTTGGCCTGAATCGATTCCTCCACGAGCTCAATGGCCTTATCGAGTCTTTCGAGATCTTCGAGGAGCAGAGCGGCATTCTCCCTGGAACTGACATAGAGGGCGGATTCTTCAGGGATCTTCCTGTACTCGGCTATGGCCTGGTCGTAATTCTTCTTTTTCATGTAGCATGTGGCCAGGTAAAACCGCACCTTGTCATCCTTGGGTTTGGAGGCGAGGACAAAACTGAATTCCAAGATGGCATCTTCGTAATTGCCCTGCTCGAAGTAGATAAGCCCCATCTTAACCCTGATATCCAAGTCCTCCGAATCGAATTTTCGGATCTCCCGGAATTGGGTTAGAGCATCTTCCCACTGATTTTTCTGGATGTACAGTTGCCCGAGGCGCTCACGAGCCGTCTTATTCTCGGGATCGATCTTCAATACCTTTTGGTAGATCTCAATGCCTTTTTCGGGATTTTTCTGGATCTCATAGACGGTGCCGAGGTCAATTAAGGCCGATATGAAATCGGGTTTGACCGAGAGGAGCCGTTCGTAGTAGCTGATGCTCTCCTTAAACCTCTTTGTCTCCGCATGGAATCTCCCCAGGTAGTAGAGCCCCATGATGTGGTCAGGGAAGTTATCGATCAATTTCTTTAAGACCTCTATGGCCTCATCGTATTGGTCGGATTCCCGGTACAGTGAGCTGAGGTAGAGATACGGCTGCTCGTTTTGGGGGTCGATCCTCAGGGCCTCACGATAATGTTCAATAGCAAGGTCCTTCTTTCCGAGGCCCGCATAGAGGCTGCCGAGGACAACATGGGCCGGAACGAAGTTCCCGTCGATGGAAAGGGCTTCCCTGCACTCCGCGATGGCTTCGTTTACCATTTCCTTCTTGGTGTACAATCGGGCCAATTCGACGCGAAGAAGGGGTGATTTTGAATCGTGCGTAATTGCCTTCTTCAATTCATCTATGGTTCCATCCAGGTCCCCTTCATGTCTTTTCAATTCAGCGCGCATGTAATGGTACGAGGCATTGGAAGCGGGGCTCACTCCCTGGGTGAGGAGAGGGGATTCTTCCTTCAAGTCCGGGGGCCTCTCCCCCTTTTGCATTTGGGAGCAGAACAGCAGGAAGAAAGGTAGGGAAAGGATAATGCATTTCTGTCTCATTAGCTTACACATGCTTTAATTTTTAACATAGTTTCGTTCCAGCGTCAATTGGGAGGAGCGACTTGGCGGCTTCTTATGAGTCTGCTCGCGGACTGCCGGTTGGAACGAACTTCCCATCCAAAATCCACCGTCTAATTTTTTTGGTATCGAAACTGAAATCATCAGTTTATGGAGTATTCCTGATCACCAGCAAGGTATTAGATGCAAGGCGCCGAGGAGCGACGATTGAGGCGTATGGAGCAATACGCCGCAAGGAGGAGCGATCGAAGGCAACGCCGCAGATGATGTCTTGATGGTGGATCAGATCCCATGATGGGGATTGTCATACCGCCTGGATTGGTGTATAGTGGGATTGTTCAATAGCTTCATTGTCTCAATTGGGTGATCGGCGCTGAAGTGAGCAGAATTGGATTTACAACGACCATCCCCATCGAAGTCCTCTTTGCTGCCGGAAAGACGCCCGTAGACCTCAACAACGTCTTTATCACCCACCCTGAAAAGAAGGCCTTAGTGGAGGAAGCAGAACTGGAGGGATTCCCTCGCAATATTTGCGGTTGGGTAAAGGGAATTTACGCGGTGGCCCTGAGATTGGACCTGGATGAAGTCATAGCCGTTACCCAGGGCGATTGTAGCAATACCCAGGCCCTCATGGAAACCCTGCAATTGAAGGGGATGAGGATCTTTCCCTTTTCCTATCCCTATGACCGCGACGAAGAACTGCTTCATCTTCAGATAAGGAAGATGATGGCGCACTACGGTGTCACGGAGGCCGAAGCCACTTCCCTTAAGACGAGGCTGGATGTGATAAGGCGGAGCCTGGCATTGATTGATGAGCTAACTTGGCAGGCGGACACCGTCAGCGGATTCGAAAACCATTACTTCTTGGTGTCTGCAAGCGACATGAATGGAGACTTTGAGGCCTTTCAGGAAGAGGTGGAGGGGTTTCTCAAGGAGGTGAAGGGTCGGAAGGGAACCGACCCGAAGATTAGGCTGGGTTATGTGGGCGTTCCCCCCATATATGATAATCTCTACCCCTTCCTTGAGGGGTTGAACGCACGGGTTGTGTTCAACGAAACCCAGCGGCAGTTCAGCATGCCATATCAAACGACTACCCTCCTGCAGCAATATCTGAAATACACGTATCCCTATGATGTCTTTTCGCGGTTAAGGGATATTCACGAGGAGGTGGAACGAAGGAGGATTGACGGGCTGATCCATTACGTCCAGTCCTTCTGCTTTAGGCAGATAGAGGATCTCATACTCCGCTACGAAATAGATTTGCCCATATTGACGCTCGAAGGGGATAAGCCTGCCCCCTTGGACGCCAGGACAAAGGTTAGGATCGAGAGTTTCATCGAGCTGTTAAAGGAGAAGAAAAGGGGCAATTCCTCGCCATGAATATCGGAATCGACTTGGGAAGCCGCAGGGTCAAGATCGTCCTGATGGAAGGGAGTGAAATCGCAAGAACGAGGAGCTTCGATACCCTTTTCTTCTATAAGCGATACGGCACCATAAGGCAGGGAAAGCTCTGGGTCCAGTTTGACCGTCTCGACATCCCCATCGATCCCAGTCCGAGGATATTCGCGACCGGATATGGTCGCAACAATATCAACATCTCAGGGGCAAACATCGTCACGGAGATCCAGGCGCATACCCAGGGGGCAATATTCCAGACGGGGTTAGAGGATTTTACCCTTGTCGATTTGGGGGGTCAGGATACCAAGGTGGTCTTTGTGAAGGGGGGGAGGGTCAAGGATTTCCTCATGAATGATAAATGTGCCGCGGGAAGCGGCAGATACCTGGAAAATATGGCAAGGGTTTTGTCCGTATCCCTTAAGGATTTGGGCGGCCAATATCATGATCCCATCGATCTTGATGCAACGTGTGCTATTTTCGCGGAATCCGAGATGATCGGTAAGATCGTCGAGGGGATCCCAATTCCGAGGATATGTGCTGGGGTAAACCTCTCGGTGGTGAGGCGCGTGCTCCCCTTAATAAACCGATTTCCCCGTCAAGACATTGTCGTTTCCGGAGGTGTTGCGAGGAATAGGGCTGTCCTTAAACTCCTGAGGCGTTCGATTGATACCCCCGTCATCGCGCCCAAGCGACCCGCGTTCAACGGAGCCATTGGATGTGCCCTGCTTTCGCGGAGAGCGCTCGAGCTGGGATCATAGGGGAAGGTAGGGAATGGGATGTCTTTCTCGAAGGTCCTTCTTAACATGGCTCTTTTCATGGGTTGCCCCCCCTATTCTTCACCCCATTGGCGGGAGGCCCCCCATTCCCCATGGCCCCTTGATAGGGGTTCAGGCAGGGACGCGAGGAAGCGGAGGCATTGCCGACGACTTTGTGGGGGAAGAACTCTCGTATCGAATGAGCATTGTGTGGATCAACCAGGCGGCCATCGGAAGGATCTCATTTGAAGAGGTTCAACGAGGCCAGCTCTGGAGGGCTACCCTTGAGGGGAAGGCCACCGGGATAATAGGGTGGTTCACTCGATATCGCAAGGATACCTATACGTCATACATGGAGTCCATTGATGGCGGGAGGAGGCTGAGACCCCTGCGTTTTGAAGAGGATATCGTCGTTGGCGGGAAGATTCGAAGCAAGATCACCCATTTCGACTATCGGAGGGGAAAGTTGATTAAGAGAAGGATGAATAGAGAGGACATATTCATTCAAACCGAGGGAGGGATTCCCGCGGGTGTTATTTATGACGATTTCCTAACGGCCTTCTATAACTTTCGCTCGGGAGTTTATGGGAAGATCCAACGCGGGAGGCGATACCGAGTGAGGACCCTGCCCAAGGCAGAGATCTCAACCATCGAAGTGGAGATTGTGACGAAGGAGGAGGAGATGCGAATGCGCCGCGGGCAAAGTAATGGAGGGGATAGGGAGTATTACGTCACGGTATTCTTGGACAAGGAGATCACGAAATCGAGGACGGGAAAGGTAAAAGGCTGGCTTTCCAAGAATCTCATTCCCATAGAGGGCACCATAGAAGATGTAGTTTTCTTCGGAGACGTCCATGGCTTCCTGATAGGGGAAAGGCGGACGAGCTGAGGGGAGATGGATACCGTTCAATGGTATTTCAGGGTTAATCGCGAGGATATTGCCTACCTGAAGTTCGTCCTGGAGTCTTATGAAGGACTTGGGGTGCTCAGGACCGTTGACCCTCGGAGCGGGATTGTGGAGGTAATGGTTCCGCCGGGGCTGGAAGAGGATATGGAAATGGTCCTCAAAGGCCTCCGGGATGAGATCTCCATGGAGCGAATCGCTACTCCCCCGCAAAGGCCTCTCTGAAATGCTTCAAGACCCGATATCGGAGGTACGAGAGAAAGAGGGCAGAGGAGTCATGGCCAGTTGGAATCCTTACCCACAGGGGCCTTCCCAAGGCCTCCCAGGGTTTTTCGGAACAGGAATGTGGGACAACTCTGTCGAACCGGGCATTGACCATCAGGATGGATTTCGGATTACTCCTTGAGGTGCTCTATTCTCGGTTGAAGCTCATCCCTTTCATAGCTGAACAGCGGTATTTCCAATGGGGGATGGGGTTTTTGCGGGGATGGATCATGTCTGACGACGCAGCCCATGAGCGCCATCATGAGCCAGCTCAAGAGCATGGAGAGGAGCATTTTCTTGGCGCGGTTTTCCATTGATTTTATCCCCTCATTGGTATATAGGGGATTTTAACCCATTGTCGGGCCAAGTCCAAGCAGTTACTGGGATCGCGGAATAGTCCTTCGTCAAGTCCGGTCACGAGGGTACGAGGCGTCGTTATGAGTGTAGAGGTCGACTTCTCCAAAGTATTGAAACGGGCACTAAAACAGGGGGGTGAGTTTGCCGAGCTCTTCCTTGAGGAGACAGGAACGTCCTCCATTGTGTGTGAGGATAATCGCATCGAGCGGATTATTGCGGGAACGGATATGGGGGTGGGCCTGAGGGTTATCTTCGGCCACAAAACATCATATGGGTACTGCAATGCATTTTCCGAAAAGAGCCTCCTGGAATTGGCGAGCTCGGTGAGCAGTGCTGTGAGGGAAAAGGGCCGACTAGCTGATTTCAATGTGCCCGCGGAACCTTCTGCATCGGGGCTTGAGGTCCGCGTGCTGCCGGATAGTGTTCCCATCTCCCAGAAAGTCTCCATGGTAGGGAGGGCTGATGAACGAGCTCGTTCACGGGATCGACGGGTGAGACAGGTGAAGGTTGTCTATCGGGACTTCAACCAGAAGGTGACGGTAGCCAACTCAGAAGGCCTTTTGGTGGAGGACAATCGAATTGGAACCCTCTTTTTCGTCCAAGTGGTGTCAGTTCAGGACGGAATAACGCAAACGGGCTATGAGCCCGTGGGCGGGAGCATCGGATTCGAGCTCTTCGAGGTATATCCCCCCGAAAGGGTGGCCGATATCGCCACCAATCGATCGTTGTTGATGCTGGGCGCCAGGGAGGCACCAATGGGCAGGATGTCGGTGGTCCTCTCCAGCGAGGCAGGGGGTACCATGATCCATGAGGCCATCGGACATGGCCTTGAGGCAGACCTGGTGCAGCAGGACCTATCAGTCTATGCCCGTCGGGTGGGGGAGGAGGTGGCCTCCCCACTGATCACCGTCGTGGACGATTCCACCCTTCCCCAGAAAAGGGGATCCTTCTGCTTCGACGACGAGGGGATACCTGCCCAGAGGACGGTTCTGGTGGAAAACGGAGTCCTTCAGGGGTATCTCTTTGACCGGCTGACGGCGGGGAAGGATGGGGTTCAATCCACGGGAAACGGACGGAGGGAATCCTATCGATACAAACCGATTCCACGGATGACCAATACCTTCATTGCCTCCGGATCCTCTAATCCCGAGGATATCATCCGCTCCGTTCAGCAGGGGCTCTTCGTGAAGAAGATGGGCGGAGGCCAAGTGGACACCGTTAACGGAAACTTCGTCTTCGAGGTGAGTGAGGGGTATCTCATAGCCGATGGGCGAGTTGGAGATCCCGTAAGGGGCGCTACGCTTACGGGGAACGGTCCGGAAGTTCTCAAGCAGATCGATATGGTGGGAGATGGCCTTGGGTTCACCATTGGGACCTGTGGAAAAGAGGGTCAGGGCGTCCCCGTGGCCAGCGGGCAACCTACCTTGAGAATCCCCGAGATCGTGGTGGGGGGCAAGGCAAAATGATGCCCATCACTTCCGGGCTTGTGCCCGAGCACCTTGATGGCCGGATTCCCTGGAGCGCCAAATCACTGAGTATTGCGGTGCTGCAATCGGAGAGGGAAAAAAGGTTAGAGGGTAGAGGCAGGATGGAAAATGTCAAATGTCAAAGTTCAAAATCCAAATGGCAGATGACGGGGTTCAAACCACGAGCCCGGCACGATCCTCTAGCTTGGTCTGCCGTTCGCCGTCTTTCTCGTCGTATCGGCGGTCATCGGTCCGCGGTCTTCGGTCTTAATCATCACGAGCACGAACAACGGACACGGACACGAAACACGAACACGTTAGTCAATGTTTAAGTTCAGCGGCGCGGGCTCTGTTGACAAAAAAGGGGCTCCCCTTTACCATCTAAGATCATACACAGAGGGATCCCAGAAACCCTTTCATGACTACCAAGCTCATTGGCCTAGCCATTTTGCTCTGTTTTTCCGCCTTTTTCTCCGGTTCGGAGACAGCCCTTTTCAGCTTAAGCAGGCTCAAGGTAAGGCAAATGACCACCAGTTCCTCATCGGCCAAAAGGCTCGTGGCCAAGATGCTTTCCAATCCTCACCGCCTCCTCGCCACCATTCTCCTCGGAAATATGCTGGTCAACGTTGCCTCGTCCAGCCTTGGCGAAAACATCTCCTCCCGTATCTTCTCCGGTGGTACGGCGCTGTTTGTGGCGGTATTGGCCATGACCATTCTCATCCTCCTGTTCGGCGAGATCATGCCCAAGATCATCGCCGTGGAGAGGCCGGAGCGAATCGCGACGGCGGTGGTCATCCCGTTGAACCTCTTTTCCACGCTCATCGCTCCCGCCCGGAGGTCCCTCCGGTGGATTACGGATCTCTTTGTGGGCGCCGTCACTCAGAAACCCATTCCCTCTCAAGGGGTGACGGAGGAGGAACTGAAGACGGCGCTGGACATCGGTTATTCCGAAGGGGCGGTTCACCTGCTGGAGAGGGATCTGATTGAGAAGGTGATTTCCTTCGGGGATAAGCGGGTGGAACAGGTCATGACCCCTCGGATGAGGATGGTCAGCATAGAGGCGAACGTGCCCGTGGAAAAGGCCCTTAGACTGCTCAAGAGAAAGGGGTATTCCCGGGTACCCGTGTATGAGGGAAATGAGGACAACATCATCGGCGTCCTCCACCTAAAGGATTTCCTGCGGCAACCGAACGAGGGATCGCTGAGGGATTACCTTCGACCCGTGTACGTCATCCCGGAGACCAAGAAGATCGGCCAGCTGTTCCGTGAATTTAAATCCAAACGGCAGCACTTCGCGGTTGCGGTCGACGAGTATGGTGTCGTATCGGGGGTGGTTACCCTGGACGACCTCTTGGAGGAGATCGTCGGGAGAATAGCCGACAAGAAACAAAGGGCGTGGGCCGCGTACAGAAGGGTTTCGCCGGATAGGATTGAAGTGGATGCCACCATGGAGCTGGAGGACTTCAACCAACAGATGAAGACGAGTATCATGGATGATCAGGCTCAGAGCATCGGGGGGTACGTGGTCAATCAATTGGGCAGGATCCCCAAAGCCAACGAAAAAGTTCGACTTGGAAATCTGGAGTTCGAGATCCTGGAAGCAGAGCCGAGGCGAATCGTCAGGATGCGGGTCACCAAAGGGCGGCCAGGGATAAGGAGGCGGGCGTAGATGATCTACATTCTCGTCATCATTGCCTGTATCATCGGGGCTGCCTTCTTTTCCGGGGCTGAGACTGCCTTCGTCTCTTGCAACCGGATTCGGATACGCCACCTGGCGAAAGGCCTTAACAGGAATGCCCAGGTGGCCGAGAGGCTCTTGGCGAAGCCGGAAAGGGTCCTTGCGACCACTTTGGTCGGGACAAATATCTTCATCGTCCTCGGCGTGGTGATGGCTGCTACCCATGCGGGAACCCTCCTCAGGCACTATGAGGGCCTTGGCGGGGTTGTCGCGACTCTGGTGATGACCCCTGTCATCCTGATCTTCAGCGAGGCCGTTCCCAAGGCCTATTTCTATCGGCACGCGGACATCATTACCCTTCGCATCGGGGGCATTATTAGGTTGTTCTCCTATCTCTTTTCCCCCCTGGTGATCCTTTCTACCTTCCTAACGAGGAGGCTGATGTCCTTGATGGGGGACGAGAGCCCCAAAAATCCCTTCGTCACCCGGGATGAACTGAGGGTGCTGATGTGGGAGAGTGGGCGCCTCGGCATCCTGGAAAAACACGAGCAGGACATGATTCACCACATCTTCAAATTCAGGGAAACGCCGGTCAAATCGGTCATGGTTCCCCTGGTGTCTGTTAACGCCATTGGGGTAAGCCAGAAGATAGCCAGCGCTCTCAAGGTGATAGGCGACCGAGGTCACTCTCGACTTCCCGTCTACGAGGGAAGGATAGACAATATCATAGCGTACATCAGCGTGGGCGACCTCCTGGGGAAGGACCTAAATACCTCAATAAGGAAACTCATGAAGCCCGCCTTTGTAGTTCCGGAAACCAAGAGTATCGCAGATCTCCTGTTGGACCTGAAGGCCAGGGGGGAACATCTGGCAGTGGTTGTGGACGAGTATGGAGGGGTTTCCGGAATCGCCACCCTGGAAGATATCGTCGAGGAGATCGTGGGCGAGATTGAGGATGAATACGACCTCCCTGAGAGGGAGTTAGCCGGAGAGGAACCTGGGGGAACCCTGGTGGACGGATCCAAAGACCTGGACAGGGTAAATGAGGAGCTTGGGCTGTCGCTCCCAGAAGGCGATTACGAGACCCTAGCCGGCTTCATCATCAGCCTTGCCGGACGAATACCCCGCAAGGGTGAGAAGGTTCGGTATGAGGGGATTGCCTTCGAGATTCTGGAATCAACCGATCGGGCCATCCAGAAGATTAAGGTGATTGTACGTCGATGAAAGGAATTTACCCCTCAGGCTCGCCTTCAATCCGTTGATCCCTCAGACCTTCAACTCCTTCAAACGACTTGCCGCCTCGCGCAGACGATCCTCTCCCACCGTCAATGCAAATCGGATATACCCCTCTCCGGAATCGCCGAAGCCGATTCCGGGTGTGGCGACAATGCCCGACTTCTCCATGAGATGGGCCGCGAACTGGGCTGAGGTATAGCCGCTCGGGACCGCTACCCAGAGGTAGAAGGTCGCCCTAGGGGGTTCGACCTCTAAGCCCGCGGCTCGGATCGCTTGCACCAGGAGATCTCTTCTCGCCGTGTAGACCCTGATTATTTCCTCGGTTTCGGTCCCATAGCCATTGAGGGCTTCGGCTGCGGCAATCTGGACGGCCTGGAATACGCCCGAATCGATATTGGTCTTGATTCTGCCCAGTGCGCCGACGATCTCCCGATTGCCCACGGCGAATCCGATCCGCCATCCGGTCATGTTGAAGGTCTTCGAAAGCGAGTGAAACTCGATACCCACCTCTCGAGCCCCCTCAACCTCCATGAGGCTCATGGGGCGATATCCGTCAAAGGCGATTTCCGAGTACGCCGCGTCGTGGCAGACGATGATTCCGTGCCTATCGGCGAATTTCACCACCTCCTCGAAGAAGGACCTTTCCGCCACCGCCGCCGTCGGGTTGTTGGGGTAGTTGATAAAGAGGAGCTTAGCCTTTTCCGCGACACCAGTTGGTATTTTGGAAAGCTCGGGGAGAAACCCATTTTCCCCCACGAGCGGCATAAAGTGAGGGGTTCCCCCTGCGAAGAGCGTTGCCACCCGGTAGACGGGGTAGCCTGGGTTCGGAACGAGGACGTAATCCCCTGGGTTCACGAAAGCCAGGGGGATGTGCGCGATTCCCTCCTTGGAGCCGATAAGGGTGAGGACTTCTGCTTCGGGATCGAGGGAGACGCCAAACCTCCTCTGGTACCAATCGGCCACCGCCTGGCGAAAGTCGAGCATCCCCTCATAGGACGGATATCGGTGGTTGGTCGCATCGTGCGCCGCCTTCGTCAATCGGTCGATGATTCTCCCGGGTGTGGGAATGTCAGGATCCCCTATCCCGAGATCGATCAGGTCCGCCCCCTTTGCCCTCAACTCCCGCTTCTTCCTATCGATCTCCGCGAAGAGGTAGGGGGGAATTTGCCTAACCCGTTCGGCCGGTTCAACCTTCAAGGTAACACCTCCTTATGAATAGTGCGATTCATCTTAAGAATTTCGGGTGAAAATTTCAACCCGAATTCCGAGGTTTCCTGGGGTTTTTTGGAGAACACCGTTGGCGTAACATTAACAACCACTCCGATGCACTACCACTACCAAATCTAATTCGTTCTTCAGGAACACCTATATTCTGTTTTATTGAATAGAACATAATTAGGTTCTGATTGACAATATTTGCCAAATTTGATAAAAGAATTTTGTTTTTTCCCCAAAGTTCAAATTCCCTAAGAAGGACTTCGCTCTGTACTGGCACTGGAGCCGTATCCAATGAGATTCCACAGACTGCTTTTTTTGATTTTCTGTCCCATTGTTCCAGGTCTCTTAACGGCCACTGGATGTTCTAAACCAATTCTCAAGATGCCGAAGGCTTTGCCGCCTATCGTTAAACAATATAAGCATATAATGCTTACGCCAGCTCCGGGAATGCGAAATACAGGGATCTATTTAAACAAAGGAGACCTTTATTCCGTTTTGGCTACAGGCAGCATAGATATGGGGCCACGAGGGCCAGGTTACCGTGTTGTGAGACCAGAACATAGCTGGCCACTCATGGCGAGAATCGGAAAGGAGGCTGGTTATTTCCAGCCACTGTTTTATGCCAATGCTGCTACGATTAATGCTTCATATTCAGGATACCTGTACTTAGGCATAAGAGAAGGAAGGGTGGACGAATATGGAAGATCGTTGACTCCAGGGTATTACGATGATGATACTGGCTATTTCAAGGTGGATGTTGTTGTGTGGAAAGAAGAGGACTTCGTAGAGATTGCCGATTTTTTGGAGGAGATGAAGGAAAAGGATCCCGAAAATCCGGCCATAATTTATGCACTTAAGGAAGCCAATTACAAAAGAGAAAAGGAGAAAAGGGGGACGTCCCTAAATAAATAATTAGATTTCCACAAAAGGCAGAGTTATTTATAAATTTAAGGACGTCCCGCTTTCTTCTTTCTCATAAGCTTAAAAATAATGTTAGCCGGACAAACAGAATCAATCATCGTATGAGCAGGAACAGCACAGTTGGAAACCTTCACAGAACCTAAAGAATTGGTGGAAAATCCGCATTATCAAGATCAAAGGCAGAAAAGTCTGGCGGGTCTCAGCGACGGTATGATTGATGTACCCATAATCGAGCTGATCAACGCTTTTAACAAATTGCCTTACTGTTTCACACTACAGAGCTGCTATGGACATTTTATCTACAACGGTCAGAACGATTCTCATAACCTGGAACCCTTGCCAATTACAGATACCATTGCCAGAGTGGACTACAGGATCGCGTACATTTGCCTTTGTATTGAAAACAGTGATTTGGGGCGAGGGTTGCTTGAAGCTCTGAATGAAATCACGGCTATCGATCCGGAAAACATCCAGTTCTGTTGTGCAGAGTGGTTTTGGAAAAGACAGGTCAATTCTTATGCGTTACAGGTTCAACCAGACAGGTTTAAGCATAAAGACAGTGCTATACTTGATTACAGGGAAGCATTGCATATAGAAAAGATACGAAATGAGTTCTTTGTTCAGCTCCAGGAATTACTTCAAGAACAGCAATTCGCAAGTGGGGGACGTCCATAAATAAATAACTAGATTCCCACAAAAGGCAGAGTTATTTAAAAATTTAAGGACGTCCCGCTTTCTCTTATAGGCGGAATTCAGCTCAGCTCCGACGTTTTTTAACTGCCTTAAGAAATCATAACAAGCGGCTGCACACGGCCTGGCAATCCCGTTGTGCTTCATCCCCGCCGTGAGCCTTGACGTTACGAGGTTATTGAGTTAACACAGATATCAGATATGAAAGTCAGAGAGCTGATTAGACGCCTCCAAGAGGATGGTTGGGCGAAAGTGCGTATGCGAGGAAGTCATCGGCAGTTCCGGCATCTCTCTAAAAGGGGTATAATAACGGTTGCTGGCAAACTAGGTGCAGATATTCCGCCTGGGACACTGGCGGCGATATTGAAACACGCAGATCTTAAACAGAGAGGATCATCATGAAATATATGGTTGTCATCGAAAAGGGGGAATCAGGATACGGAGCTCACGTCCCCGACCTTCCTGGTTGCATTGCTGTTGGCAAAAGTCAGGAGGAAGTTCTCAGGCTTATCAAAGAAGCGATAGAGTTCCACATTGAGGGCCTCCGAGCGGCAGGGGAACCAATTCCTCCACCATCATCAATAGGCGAATTTGTCGAAGTACAAGCTGCATAACCTTTCAATCAAGCGGACCACGATAACCGCGGGCGCTTATTTCCCCCGCTTTGGACGGTTACGGATAGAATCATAAGTGGGGATTTACGAGGGAGCACATGAAGATTGATATAGACAAGCTCAGCGAAAGCGAACTCATTGAACTCAATCATCGAATCGTCAGAAGGCTCCGATTTTTAAACGAAAAACGTGCTCATACAAACATGATGAGATTCAGTATCGGTGAGCGGGTATCATTTACACCGGAAGGACGCCCACTGGTGACGGGTCTCCTCACGAAGTACAATCGTAAGACCGTAACGGTCATCACTGAGTCAGGTGAGCGCTGGAATGTATCTCCCAGTCTTCTTCAGAAGGCAAAGGGGAGGATTGAGAGTCAGGACACCTCCCACAAAGTGGTTTACCTAAAGAAGGATAAATAAACAGGTCGTAAGAACCGTATATGATGGAGAGATTCTTCGGGGAGCGAATTGAAGTAAAAAGGGATGAAATGTCACCGGACCCAGTGTCTTTCAAATGGCGTGGAAAAGTGCATGATGTATGGGAAATACTGGATGTGCGCGTTGACATTGGTTTCGGCGGTCTGCCTCCGCGCAGCAGGAAATGGTATACGCGGAGACATCGCCGCTACTATGTGGTAAGAGATTCGGAAGGCGATGTTTTTGAAATATACCTAGACTACGCCGATCGAGAGAAGCAGACCTGGTGGCTAGTCAAGAGGTGGGAAGAGAAGAAAGGCTCCAAAGGGCTTATCTACCCCTGACCATATCACCGGAGGGCCAGTAGCTTACAGGTCCCCTACCCTGCTTTTCGTTGTAATTTCATCCCGGGCGTGATTTACTCCCAGATGAATCGCGATCCCGGGGGCAGCCCCCCACAGGGAATTGTAAAAAACTATGAATATCCTGCTCTCGTCGGGAAGCCTCTACACGTTACCGCTGGCAAAGGCATTTCAGATCGCCTCCGAGGCGGGTTACGATGGCATGGAGGTGATCATTTCGGAAAGCTTCGCTAAGGGTGAGGACGATGGGGATCTTAAGAGAGGATCGGAGGCCCTCAGTTTGACACCGATGGAGACACCTGTTACTATTGGTTCGCCAAGTCGGTGGAGTTGACTATGGCCAAGGTGAAGACTCAATTCATCTGTCAATCCTGCGGCTACCGGGCTCCCAAGTGGCTCGGGAGGTGTCCGGACTGCGATTCGTGGAATAGCCTTGTGGAGGAACAGGTGATCGAATCGCCGGAGGCCAAGCGGCAAGGCTGGGGGCTCTCAGTTGCGCAACCTCCAAAGCCCATAACGGAAATAGAGGCCCAAGAGGGGGAGAGGTTGAAGACCCGTATCGGAGAGTTCGATCGGGTCTTGGGAGGGGGAATTGTCGCGGGGTCCATCGTCTTGATCGGCGGTGACCCGGGGATAGGGAAGTCGACCCTTCTCCTTCAGGTATCGGATCGGCTGTCTCAAGAGGGTCAAAAGGTATTATATGTCTCCGGGGAGGAATCACCGAGGCAAACCAAGATCCGCGGGGAGAGGCTGGGCATTCGCGCCTCAAACCTGTTGGTGCTCTCGGAGACGTCTCTCGAGGAAATCTTCAAAGAACTGCAGAAGCTCAACCCTTCCGTCCTGATGGTCGATTCCATCCAGGCGATCTTCACTTCAGAGCTTCAATCGGCTCCCGGATCCATCAGTCAGGTCCGGGAATCATCGGCGAGGCTCATGCAGCTGGCTAAAGGCACGGGAATCCCTATCTTTCTTATCGGCCACGTCACAAAAGAGGGGGCCATAGCTGGCCCTCGTGTGGTGGAACACATGGTGGACACGGTTCTCTATTTCGAGGGAGGAGCCAGCCATCCATATCGAATCCTGAGGGCGGTAAAGAATAGGTTCGGGCCCACCAATGAGATCGGCGTGTTTGAGATGAAGGAATCCGGCCTGGAAGAGGTCCTCAGCCCTTCTGAGATCTTCTTATCGGAAAGGCCCGAAAACGTCTCGGGTTCCGTGGTGGTTCCGTCCATAGAGGGAACCCGGCCCATCCTGGTGGAAATTCAGGCTCTGGTCAGTCCATCGAGTTTGGCCGTACCCCGCCGGACGGCCATAGGCGTCGATTACAACCGTGTGGCACTTCTGGTGGCCGTTTTGGAGAAGCGGATGGGACTGAAATTGTATAACCAGGACATCTTCTTGAACGTGACCGGGGGAATAAGGGTGGATGAGCCTGCGATGGATCTGGGCATTACCATATCGGTTGCCTCCAGCTTTCTCGATAAGCCCGTTCCTCCAAAAACCGTCTTATTCGGCGAGGTTGGGCTCACCGGAGAGGTGAGGGGGGTTGGCCAGGCAGAGGTTCGGGTGAGGGAATCGATCAAACTCGGCTTCGAACGATGTATCCTGCCCAAGACCAATAAGGAGAGGATGAAAAAGGTCGAGGCGATCCAACTAAAGGGAGTTGAATCCCTTGGGGAGGTCGTAAAGCTCCTCTTCTGATCCCCTCCATCCGGAGGTATTTTCATTAACACCTCACGTCCTCATTACCGTCGTTGCATTGACATCCTCTATTACCTGTAATAGCTTTACTACAAGGCAGCTCGCCTTAAATAGTCCTCTCCGGGTTAATCGTTATTGCAGACGTTCATGATGGAAAGAAGAAACATGGCATATCCTGAAAGCATGATGGGATCGATCAAACGATTAGAGGCAACTCGGGAGAAGAGGATTGAGCAGCAGATTCCCCGCCTGAGCTTGGCCGAAAGGGAGGCTCTCCTCAAACGGTATCACCCGGATTATCGGGAGGGGGTGAAGAGGGAGATTCAGGTGGGCGTTAATAGGGGGGAGAACATTCCCAATGAATTGGCCGACCTCTTCGAAGGGGAGAGCATGGTCGACGTGGATCATTTCGATCTTTCCAATCCTAAATACGAGGCCGATGTCCTGGTGGTAGGCGGAGGCGGTGGAGGTGCGACGGCTTCAATCTTCGCCAGGGAAAAAGGGGCCAAGGTAATCCTCGCCACGAAATTGAGAATCGGGGACTCAAACACGATCATGGCGGAGGGAGGGATTCAGGCGGCCACTTCAGAGTACGACTCGCCAGCGCTGCACTACCTGGACACGATGGGCGGAGGCGGATTTCATAACCACCCCGAGTTGGTTCGAGCCCTTGCCCACGATGCACCGTTGATGCTCGATTGGTTAACTCAATTAGGGGTCATGTTTGATCGGAGGCCGGATGGCGAATATCTCACCTCCTTTGCCGGAGGACAGTGTCGGAGGCGGGTCCACTCCGCAGCGGATTACAGCGGCCTGGAGATGATGCGGGTCCTGCGCGATGAGCTCTTTGCCAGGGAAATTGAAATCCTTGAATTCACTTCCGCCATCGAATTGGTTCTGGATGAGTCTGGGCGTTGTGCTGGAGCCATCTTTCTCAATTTGGATACCAGGGAACAATTTCTCGTCAAGGCTAAGACGGTAATTCTCGCCACAGGAGGCATCGGTCGGATACATATCCAGAACTTCCCAACGACGAACCACTACGGGGCCACCGCTGATGGGCTGGTGATCGCCAACCGTGCGGGAGCGAAGATGGTCTTCCTCGACGCCACTCAATTTCATCCCACTGGCACAGCCTACCCCGAACAAATCCTTGGGTTGTTAGTTTCAGAAGCCTTTCGTGGGTGGAGCGCCCATCTCGTCAATGTAGGGGGGGAGCGATTCATCAATGAGCTCGAGACGAGGGATATCACTTCGTCGGCGGTAATCAGGGAGGTTACGGGAAGGAAAAGGGGAATAGAAACCCCAACGGGCATGGTGGGGGTATGGTTAGACACGCCTCTGGTGGACATTGTTAAAGGGGTCGGCACCATTAACCGAATTTTCCCTCATCTCTTTCACCGATTCAAATCGTTTGGAATTGACATTACGCAGTTTCCCGTCCTCGTCTATCCCACCCAGCACTACCAAAATGGGGGCATCGAGATCGACATCAATGGCGAGAGTACGGTGGAAAATCTGTTCGTAGCGGGGGAGGCCTCAGGGGGCGTACACGGCCGCAATCGATTGGGAGGAAACTCCCTTCTCGATATCTTCGTATTCGGCAGGAGGGCTGGGATCACGGCTGCTCTGAGATCCAAGGAAATCAATTCGCGGAGGCTCACCCTTCAACATGTGAGGGAATACCACGATGCTCTGAAAGAGCTCGGCATTGGGAAAAAGCTGAAGGCCCCTTTGATCTTGCCGGATTACCGCTTTGAGCGGGCCCTCACTCGGGTTCACCAATAGGTCGGCCATCATGAGCAGGAAATCGAAGAGTTCGGAAAAAGGCCTTACGGAAAAAAACCGCCTCGTACCTATTTACATCTTCGGGAAACGGTATGAAGTTCCGGAGAACCTCACGATTCAGAAGGCGATGGAGTATGTGGGCTACCAGTTCGTGAGAAACTGTGGGTGCAGGGGGGGGATCTGCGGCTCCTGCGTGACCGAATATCGTACCCCCGGGAGTTATAAGCTAAAAATCGTCCTTGCCTGCCAGGCGGTGGTCGAGCCGGAGATGCAGCTTACCCAGATCCAATTCGTTCCCTCCCATAAGGAAGCCTATGACCTCGATATTTTACGTGGAGACGATTCGGTCCTGGTCAAGGTTTACCCCGAGCTGTTGAGATGCGTCCAGTGCAATACGTGTACCCGGGTCTGTCCTCAGGAGATCGATGTGATGTCGTACATTGCCGCGGCCATGAGGGGAGATATCAAGGAAGTAGCTCAGCTCTCCTTCGAATGCATCATGTGTGGAACGTGTGCCTCCAAATGTCCCGCTGAGCTTTCTCAGCATCAGATCGCCCTGCTCGCCCGGAGAATCTACGGCAGGTACATCCTACTTCCCTCCCAAAACCTTCAGCGGAGAATTCGGGAGATCGAAGAGGGTAAATACGAATCGGTTCTCGACACGTTGGTGAAACTCGATACAGAAGGGCTCAAGGACATTTATTCGCAAAGGGAACAAGAACCACAGGACACCTCCGGCTGGAAACCCCAGAACGAGGATTTCCCCGGGGATCAACTGACCTGAACCAACTCTGCGTCTGTTCCTGCATAATTTGAACCGAACGAGATACTGTAAATTACGCTTATGGTAGTGTGTGAGTTCTGTTGGAAGTAGGGCAACGGCAACCTTCGTACGTAGAAGGTTTCACCATCTGGCTCCTGTCCATCGCTCCTTCATCTTCAATACCTTTTGAGAGCGGCTACCGGCAGGGATTTTCCATGTATGCTTCCCTATGGGGCAACTGGCTATGCAGACTCCGCACCTTAACTCAACAGCACTCCAGGGCATAATCTGCTCCTGGTAGTGGAGGCACTTGGCCTTGTCAACGATGCCATCCTCGGAGATGGCGTGAACCGGGCAATCCCTCACGCAAGCCAGTTGACATTCCGTTCTCATCTCCCCGCAGAGGTTTCCCTCGAAAGGCGCGTCCGGTTCGAGACCCGCCTCTGTGACGACGCTCACCAACCTCACCTTGGAACCGAATTGAGGCGTGGTTAAGAGGTTGTTGAGGGCCATCTCCCCTATTCCCGCTTGGACAGCTGCGTGGCGATGGGAGAGTATTCCAAAGATTTCTTTATTAACCCGGGGATACGCGGCCGGAATGGGGATGGTACGGTATCCTTGAGACTCAAGATAGCGGGATAGTTTGAAGGCCATGCTGTTGAGCATGGAATTCAGCACGAAGAACTGGTTGGTGTACTCATAGCGGGTATAAGGGAGGTCGAACACGGAATCGAGAACGTGCACGGCGGCGACAATCACACAATGTGCAGTGGGGAGGATATCCGTGGGGCGGCGACCTGCCGGTGCATCCTGAAGTCTGTGGACAGGGGTTATTCCCGCGAGGTCCATTCCTTCCGCCAGGACTCGTCCTTTAACCTCCTCAACAAGGTCCACAATTCTGCTCCTTTCTTGTTATCTAATTGGATCTGAATGCCAGACGGCTTCAAAGGACTCTGTTTCTTAAAATCAGCGGGAGTTGACTCTATTGCTTATTTGACCATGCTCAGTCGCTTCGAGACCTCTAACCGGATGGCGAGAAAGGATAAGACAATACAGGATATAGACAGCGCTATGGCAAGGGGACTATGAAACAGGGCTTGAAGCCAATCTCCTCGATTTATGAGCAGAGCCCTTCTCAGATTGGCTTCCATCATGGGAGTGATGAGAAAGGTAATAACCAAGGGGGCATCGGGAATTCTTACTGTTCGCATCCCGTAACCGATTAACCCGAAGGCCAACATCACTACCACATCGTACTTGTTCCCCTGATAGGCGTAGCTGCCAATGATAGCCATCATGAAGATCAGAGGGATCAGGATTTCTCGCGGGAGGCGCCCCAACCGGGAATATAACCCACCCAAGACCCGACCGACCCCCAAATTAACCACATTTCCGGCAAGCAGGATTATGAATAGCGAATATACCACCGCGGGATACAATTCAAACATACGGGGGGAAGGGGTGGCTCCCTGAATCATCAAAGCTCCCCCTATGAGTGCAGCAGTCGAACTCCCGGGAATCCCGAAGGCCAGCAGAGGAATGAGGGTGGGTCCAACTGTGGCGTTATTGCCCGACTCAGCTGCAGCCACTCCCTCCAGTACCCCAGTACCTATCCCCTTCTTGGGAAAAGCCTGCTTGGCCACACTGTACGACAGAAAAGCCCCTACTGTGGCTCCCAATCCCGGTAACATTCCGGCGAATGATCCTACAAAGAGACCGATGAGCATTTCCTTCCATGTACGGATGTATTCCCTGAACGTTAAGCCGGGGCCGCCCCTCAGGAGCGCTGTCGAAATGCTCTCCTTAACCTTCCTGGTTATTCCCCTCTCCCGGAGAAGTTCAACGGCTCCCTCCACCATGCGAGAGATGGCAAATATGCCGATCATCAGGGGAATGAGATTAATGCCATCCGCCAACCACCAAATCCCGAAGGTCATTCGTTGTACAAGCCCTACAGGATCAGTTCCGATCGTCGCCAGGAAAATACCCAAAGCGGCACTAAACATTCCCTTTGCAGGGTGCGCACCGCTCAAAGTTCCCAACAAGGTACATGCAAGAACTACCAACCAGAATCGTTCGGTGGGTCCGAATTTGAGCGCTACCAGGGCTAAGGCGGGGGCCACTCCAATGGTTATCAAGTCACTCAGCGTATCTCCGGTGATCGAGGCATATAAGGCCATCAAAATAGCCTTTCTCCCCTTACCCTGCTGCATCAGCTTGTATCCATCATACACGGTGGCAGCGGCTTCAGGGGTCCCGGGGGTTGCAAAGCTTATGGCGGAGATGGATCCTCCATAGACGGCGCCTTTGTACAACCCAATGAGCAGGCCCAGGGCCGAGGCAGTGTTCATCGTAAAGGTGAGGGGAACCATTATAGCCACCCCGGTCGCTGCTGTCAGGCCGGGCATTGCGCCCACACCAACCCCGATAACCACCCCCACCACGAGCCAATAGAGGACCTTCAGGGAAAGCACCATGTGAAAGGCCTCAACGATGGCTTCTGGCTGGAACATATTATCAAACATATCTCGGCCCCAAACTAGAACGGAATCATTCCCGATAGCTTACCAAGGGGCAACTCTATGCCCATGAGGGTAAAAATAGCGTAGACTATCGCAGTCAAAAACAGCGCTGCTATTATGATATTTCGCCAGGGTTTTAAACCCAAGGCATACATGGCGAAAAGAAGGAAGACAGGGGTTGTAATCAGAAATCCAATTTCCAACATGAGCGCGAAATACCCCCAGCTTAGTACCACTGCCAATACAGCACCAAGAAAACCTGTAACCGTGAGCTTTTCCAATCGCGGGGGGATTTCCCTGCGGCGATTGTCGAAGATCAAAATGAGCGAAAAAAGAATTAAGAGTGCTACTGCTAAGGTAGGGAAAAAGCCCAAGGTGAATTTATCGCGGAGTCTTCTGTGCGCCCAAGGGGTGAGCTGGATATAGGTAAACAAGCCAGTGAACATTAATGTCATAATGACCCCAATACCCCGGTTGCACCGTAGCCACTTGGATTTCCTTTTTTCATTGTTGGGTTCCAATCCAAACCTCCCGTCCCATACATAAGACCCCTTGAAGCTCAGGCCAGTCCAGGACGACCTAGGCTTCAAGGGGTCAAGGTCCTACTTTTCCAGAAGCTCTATCACCTTCTTTATCTTAACCCTCATTTTTTCATAATCCTTTTGAGCTTCCGCATGAGGCACAAACCAAATCTCCTCTCCCAATTTCTTCAAGAGTGATTTGATAACATCATCCTTGAGGAGCTCGCCCATTTTCGCCGAAAAAAAGTCCACTATTTCATCGGGCGTCTCGGGGTGCATGGAGACATACCTCGGAAAGGCCATCCCATCTAAGCCCACGGCCTTGGCGTCCGGTACATTCTCGAACTCCTTGTGCATCTTGGGAATCGGAACTTCACTCGTATTCACCACGGCCACCGCCTTCTCGGGGATCAACGGCTTAACAGTGGAAACACTCCCTCCCAACATATGAATATGTCCCCCCAGAAAATCGGCTACCGCGTCCGCGGTACTTGCATAGGGGACAAGGGTCGTCTCAATCCCGGCCTGATTAAGCAGATATGCCGGGCCCATAAGCAAGGCCTCAGTGGCCCCGACAGTTATTTTCCCGGGATTCTTCTTCGCATAAGCCTTCAATCCTTCCCAGGTCGACCACTCAGTCCCCGGCTTGCTTACCAATACGGACCTCATGGGGGAAATGTAGCAAACAACTGTGATGTAGGAAACATCGATAGGAGGCTTCTTCTCCTTTAGTGCCGCTATTACCGGTGTATAGCTGCCGTACTGGATAGTATAGCCATCAGCCGGCCGGTTCAACATTTCTTTCCAACCAACCGTCGCCGAAGCTCCTGGGAAGTTCACGACATGCCAGGGTTGACCAAAATGGTCTATGGCCCTGGTAGACAAAACCCGGAACCAGCGGTCGCCTCCACCTCCCGCTTTAAAGGGAACAATCGTAGTAATCATCTTTTCCGGATATTTTGCATAGGTTTTCTCGCCTGCAAGACTTCCAACAACCAGAACCAACACCGTAAGACAAAGCAAAATTTTCAATGAATATTTCATTTTTCTACTCCTTTCTCATTCTGAAAAGCTTTCACCAGGTCATGCACTCATGCCTATAATGTGTTTCACATATCCCCTTTTCCTCACCTCCCCTCTTTGGATGTTTTCTCGGAAAACCTCACCTTTTTCACCAGCTAGGCCTCGACCATAGAGATCACCATAACATATCTCCAGAAATTGTTGAATCACTGTGTACGTAGTTACTATCTATTTCTCCCCTTGTCAATTTCAAAGAATTCCGCATAGGGGCATGTTTGCAAACCAAAGTCTTTACCCATTACATCGTTATAACGTCCATCAGTTCATCAATATCCTCGAAATCCTCCAAATGCTCGATTATTTCAATGGATCGCTCGACCTTATCCTCGCTTAAAACCCGGCGAGCGCACGTTCTGTATTTTGCCAGCAATTCATCGTTGGTAAGGGGTTTTGCCTTCGCCTCCCCTTTACAGTGCTCTACACCATAAGCATACTCCCTGCCGTCCTTGAGCCGGACCTTTACAACGTGTTTACCCGGACCTTCCTCACTCCAATCTTGAGGAACATGCTTCACTTTTGCCATAACTTCCTGGGTCTTAGCATCAAAAATCTTCTCGGGGAAGAACTGCTCTATGCCCAGCCTGCCATCCAAGAGGACGACAGCGAGGCTGTAACCGAGGCTATATTTGGCTTGTAGGTCGGTCTTGGGATTGATGTAGCGCCCCATGGGCTTGTCAACCAGCAAATCGCACTCGATGCTCTCCACTTTTTCGGGAGAAAGACGATACTGCTCAACGAGGTGTAGCAGAGCGTCAACAGCGCAGTGGTGTGCCCAACAGGAAGGGTAAAATTTTAAATTAATCCCCGGTGAAACAATTTTAAAAGGGTCCCCTAAGTTTGCGGTAAGCTCCGCTGCATTGTACCCGCCTTTCCCACAAAGAGCGTTCATTAGGCCGAATCGTCCCTCCAGAATCTCGTCGTCTCCGGTAAACCCCTTTTGAGCGAGCAACGCTGCCATCATGCCGTTTCTCGCGGAGTTGCCAGCGTGAAGCGGCATGGTCATCGTGCCGATATTCTGGCTTAGTCCTCCCGATACTGAGGCCGCAATGCCAAAGGCCATTCTCGTTTGGCCTAGATCCAGCTTCAACAACTTTGCCGTTACCGCTGCCGCAGCTACGGTCCCAAAAAAGCCAGTGGGGTGCCAACCACTTAAACGTATCGCCGCGGCTTTCTTCGTTGCCGCATTAAATCTCAGAAATACATCATATGCGAGCACCTGGGCGGCAAGGATCTCTCTTCCCGAAAATTTGTGCTTTTCCCCTAAGGCCAAAAAAACAGGCAAAATGGTCACGGTGGGGTGCGAAGGTGCGGTGTCGTCAAAGGAAATAGCATGGGCCGTAACGCCATTGCCAAACGCAGCATTGGGCGCCGACGTGGCAATGCTGGTTCCAATCAATCTCGCCTCTTCCGTTGCGCCCATCTCCTGAACGTATTCCTGGATTATCCTGCCTGCCGATTCTACAACCGCCGCC
>Ga0209636_10000369_pt1 | contig 42623 bp, 53 predicted proteins | sample DeeMarSWOR152_54_FD_187464 | JGI IMG/M metagenome (GOLD analysis project Ga0209636, IMG submission 187464) | Marine sediment microbial communities from White Oak River estuary, North Carolina - WOR-1-52-54 (SPAdes) (version 2) | ecosystem: Environmental > Aquatic > Marine > Intertidal zone >... | reverse complement strand
AGCGTTTGTGCGCATAGGCCCAGTAGACGCGTTGCTCCACGTTTCGCAACTCATGGATGACTACATGTCTTATGACGAAAAACAAGGAGTTTTGCTGGGAAAGGAAACCAAAAGAAGACTGACGAGCGGAGATCACGTGCGCGTTAGGATAACAGCGGTTTCTCTCGGCAGGGCGGGAAGCTCAGGGAAAATTGGCGTAACTGCCAGACAACCATTTCTGGGCAAGTTAGAATGGGTCAAGCTTGAAGCTTCCAAAACAAAAGAAGCAACAGAGAAGAAAGCAACTGAAAGCAAAAAAGAAAGTAGCGCAGAATAGGAGTGACGTGAAATGCGCGAGAAAGCATGTACAAACTGCCATTTCATCACCAAAGAAAATGTATGCCCGAAATGCAGGTCAACAAGTCTAAGCGAAGACTTCAGCGGCATAGTCATAATGTTTGATCCGGAAAATTCGGCTATCGCAAAAGCTATGAACATAACAGAGAAAGGGCGTTATGCGTTAAAGGTCAGATGAGGCTTACTTCCACGTTAAAGTTGCTACCCGCACAATGAGCACATTTAGGGTAAGCTGTGCCAGTTCAAGGTTGAAAAGAAAATGGCGATTGCCTATAGTATCACTCCAGAACTGCGTGTGAGACTCAAAGAACCTTTTGGTATGTTAATTCGTGGCTCGTTTGCTGAAACCATGGGCAAAATGGATAACATCGTGAAAAGAGAAAAACCGGCCATGATAGTGTCTGTCGGAGACACCGTTTCACGAAACCTTCATGAACATCAGATGAATCTTCAACTTTCAATTACCGACAACAAACGCATGAGAAAAAGAATAAAACCAAGAATATTTGCAGCCAAGCTTTTTCATGTTAAAAACCCTCAAGGAACAATAACTGAAGAGGCAATCACGGCAATAAAAGAGGCTTTGGAAAGTGATGAACGCGTTCATATAATCGTGGACGGAGAGGAAGACTTGCTGGCGCTTATTGCCGTTTTGTACGCGCCAGAAAAATCGTTGGTTGTTTATGGACAACCGTACGAGGGCATCGTGGTCGTTAAAGTCACACCTGAGAAAAAGGCTGAAGCTAAGGAAATTCTGAAAGCGATGAAAACTGTTCGAAAAGCTAAATAAGAAGTAAACTGTATGAACTCACCACCCTCAACAAGTGAAAGCGCGATGGAAGTTAAAATAATATCAACGAAGGAAAACCCCCTTTTGAAAAGAAAGAAAGTGGACTTCAGGGTAGAGCAAGGGCCAAAAGGAAAAACACCGGCAAGGCTAGAAGTCAAAAAAGCTATAGCCGCCAAACTGAAGATAAGCGAAGAGATGGTTTTTGTTAAGAAAATGCGAACCATGACGGGAACAAACACTGCTGTTGGAATTGCTAACGTTTATGAAACGGTAGAACAAGCGAAACTTATCGAGCCTGAGTACATTAGAAAACGTAATAGTCCTCCAGAAGAACCGAAGGAAGAGGAGAAGGAATAAAATGTCCAAAGAAGCGCCCAAAAAAGAAGAGATACCATCCGAAGAGCCGGAAAAAGAAGAGGTAAAACCTCCAAAAGTCGAAAAGGCTGCTCCTAAGGCAGAGAAGAAGAAAAAAGAGGAAAAGGGCGTTCACGCGTTGTACAAAGTAGAAAACGACAAAGTTACGAGACTGCGCCCAACCTGCGAGAGATGCGGTCCAGGATACTTCATGGCCAATCACCAGGACAGATACACTTGTGGGCATTGTGGTTTTACACGGTACAAGCAACCTGAAAAATAAGCAGTTTTAAATTCTAAACGCGCACATATTCTGATGATTTAGATGATTAGAGTTAACGTAGCCATAACGAATATTTCAGCAGAACGCTTCTGGGATATCAGAAAACCTATACCGCCCATCCAAATAGGCACAAACATCAACATCGTGGGCATGGAGAAAAAGCCTGATGGATCGTTGGGAGTCCCATTTGTTTTAGCGATAAATTATAACCCTTCAATAGCGCAGATAAGTCTGAAAGGAAGCGCTTATGTTTCTGGCGACAAAGGTGAAATCGAGAAAGTCCTCAAGGATCATGAAGAAAAGAAGCCGCCGCCACCTCTGATCGTGCAGTCAATATCCAACGTTGTCTTCATTGAATCCGTTCTCATATCGAGAACGCTGAACATTCCACCGCCGATACCCTTGCCGCAAATACCCCAAGCAAAAGCGCCGAGTTCAAAACCGAAGGGAAGAGACTACAGCGCTTAGCCTTAATGGCAAGCTCGCTATTTTTAAATATCAATGGACCAAGCGCCGCAGTCAAGTTCAGAATATAATCGAGATCGATTATGCTAACGCTTTTCTGGAAATAACCAGTAACTCACTGCAAGTTTCAGTCTTTATATAAGCGGGCTATAGTCTTGTGAGAGCGCTAGAGACCCGATTGAACCCCGGTTATTGATCGATATGCAAGAACACGCAATCAGGCACGTGTTGTATCAACAGCAAAAATAGCGGAAACTACCTAAAAACATCAAACTTTAGACAAAAGAGTGGAGAGTTGGAAAGTTGCTTATTTCAGTGGCACGTACATCGAAGACCGCGACGCACCGATTCCAGGAGTTCCATGTCGAACTGGCTTGTTTGTTACCGCAAACTCGCCCAAGTAGTGGCCGATCATCTCAGGCTTTATCTCCACAGGTAAAAATTCTTTGCCGTTGTGAACCAGAATCTTCATTCCAACCATTTCTGGCAGAATAATCATGTCTCGCACATGAGTTTTTATGGTGACATCTTCCCCCTTCTTGACGGCTTCTTTGGCTTCACGCATCTTTTCCAGCAGTATCCGCTGCTCAGGCGTCAAGCCCCGCTGAAGGCTCCGTCTCTGCCTTGAAGGAAGCAGATTAATGAACTCATCCATGGACATGCCTTGCAAACTGTTGAGAGTGTGACCACGATACATGAATTCTTTCGGCATTTTTTCTTCACCTTAATTTTAAATTCTTCAGATGCTATAAACGTTCTGTCATCTTGTTCTTCGTTTCTTCTTCTGTCCCGCGCCTCTGGCAGCGATCAACCCGACTTTTTGCCCTGGTGGCGCTCCATGAGAAACTGTGGTTACTTTGCGAGCGCTTTTCTTGCTGCTACCGTATGGGTGAACAGCAGCCACCATAGCTCTTCCACGGGTCCTCGGATATTTATGCCCCTTTGCTTTCATTAGATGGAATTTTTCTCCTGCCTTAAGGAAAGGCTTCTCGGTTCTGCCCGCACCGGAAACCACGCCTATGGTTGCCATACAATAATCATTAATGTATCGTGTACGTCCAGACGGTAATTTAATCATTGTGCCTTGAGGCGTATGGCCCACGACCGTGGCGTAGGCACCTGACGATTTCGCTATCTTACCTCCATCGCCTGGTCGAAGTTCAAGATTGCAGACCATAGTTCCCTCTGGCACTTTTCCCAATGGAAGAATATTGCCCACTTCCGCGGAAGCTTTCCCGCCTAGGCTGATTTGCTGCCCCTTGAAAACGCCTTCAGGGGTTACGGTGTAACATGTTTCGCCGTTTTCGAAACGCACAAACGCCAAAGGTGCTCCGCGTCCAGGATCATGGACAAGATTTTCTATTACGCCTTTAATTGAAGCCTCAAAAGATTCCTTGGGAGTTATTGCTGGTGGATACTGAGCAGGAGCAACTCTCTTGTGTGTTGAGGCTTTGAAGGTTGAGCCGCCGCGCCCGCGTCTTTGAACACGAATTCTTTTACCCATTAATCATGCCTCCATGCGATTTTACAAAATGCCAAGTTTGATGGCGACATCTGACGCCTTATACTCTGGGTTAAGTTTAACGAAGGCTTTTTTCTCGCCTTGCGGAGTTATTAGCATACTGACTCTGTCTACTTTCACTTCGTACAGCTGCTCAACCGCCCTTTTCACATCGCTCTTTGCAGCTTTAAGGTTGACTATGAAGGTTAGTTTGTTATCCTTTTCCACCATGAGGCTGGCGGATTCCGTCATCAACGGATAAAATATAACTTCATTGGGGTCCATTACGCGTCTTTTCCTCCGCCATAAAGTTTGTCCAACTGCTCAATGGCACCGTTCGCCCACAGGGTCAATCTGCCTGGATGTGTGCCTGGCGCCAGCATTTCGGCGTTAAGATTGTTCACTGTAGTGATGTCTACGCCTGGAAGGTTGCTTGCCGCGTCGAATATACCTTTGTTTTCAGCCACTACAATTAGGGGACCTATGGCTTGCTTCATTTTTCTGCCCCTGCGTTTGCCTTTGCCAGCGCGGATTTTTCTGCTGGCTTTTACGCGGTAGATGTCGGATAGGATGCCCAAGTGTGTGAGGGCTTCTTCTACTTCTTTGGTTTTCTTTAGCGCCTCAATTGAGCCAGTGACTATGAGGGGGATTTGGGGAACGTCTTCGATTGCGTGGCCTCGAGAGGCTACAGCTTCTTTTGATGCTGTGGCGGCTATTGCGGAGAGCAGGGCGAGGCGCGCCTCTTTTTTGGGAATGCGTTTTGTGACCTTTTTTTCGGAGGTTGGTGGGTGAGGTTGTCTTCCGCCTACTGTGCCGGGAGCTAAGGCGGCTCTTCCTCCTCCGCCTTTTACGCGTGGGATTCGGGCTATGCCCAGGCCTGTGCCACGGGATTCTGCAGAGGTTCTTTTTCCTGCCATTGGATCGCGGCCTTGTGGTTGGAGCCTGCTGGATTGGATGGCTAGGACGGCGCGTTTTATGACGTCGGGTCTTAGGGGTGTTGCGAAAACGGCTGGGAGTGTTGCTTTACCTATGGGCTTTCCTTGAAGGTCAAAGATTTTCGCGGTTTTTTTGGCAGGCATTGTTTTGTCTCCGTTATTTTCCTTGGGGTGACTCTAGTGATACGTAGGTGATCTGCGGTGGTGACTCGGGTGTTTCTTTTGGTGGCCTTGCTGGGTAGCGTAGGCGTATGGGGCGTTTTTCTGTGCCGGGTATGCTGCCTTCTATGAGGATGTATGGTCCTTTGAGCGTGCCGTATCTTATGTAACCGCCTTTTACTGTGATTTCTTTGCCGTCTTTGCCGATTTTGAGTATGCGTTTGTTGTATTCGATTCGTTGGTGGTAGCCCATTTGTCCTGCGCGTGGGACTGAGTACATGACGTGGTGGGGTTTCCAGGGGCCTAGTGTGGCGACGCCGCGTTTGGTTTTGCGTCCTTTGTGTTGGAGTATTGCGACGCCCCAGCGTTTGACTGGACCTTGGAAGCCTTTGCCTGTTGTGACTGCGGCGATGTCGATGTATTGCCCATCTTTGAAAACTTCTTCAGCGGTCACCGTTTTGCCCAAAAGCGTTTTTGCATATTCAAGTTGCTGTGGGATGGTTGCGCCGCCGATTTCGATTTCGGTTATGTCGGGTTTTTTCTTTGCGAGGCTTGTTTGTTTGGGTTGGGTTGCTGCGATGACACGGATGGCGGTTGTTTTGCCGATGGTTTTTTCGATTTTTTGGAACATCTGTTCAGTGTCAAAGTTTTCTGGTAAGACCAAAGCCCGCTCGAGTTCTGCTGGCGGGTCTTTCATCCAGGCTTCGGTGAGGTTCTTAAGTCCATACGGGGTTTTTGTGTAAGTGCGTATGCCGCATATGAGTATGGGCGGCGTTTCTATTACTGTGACGGGGCGCACGACCTCTTTGCCAAAATTGGGTGAGCGTTTTCGGTCTTCTATGGTGAAGACGTAGGTCATGCCCGCCTTGTAACCTGTAAAGCCTAAGAGCCGAGGAGTGACTGCCTTGATTTTTGGCCAGTAGCGGATTCGCGCGACTGGACTTTTGGCGCGTTTCCTAGGCAAATAGGCGAGTGAACCGTGTTTTGGGGCGTGTTTTTTTCGGTGTCCCATCGTGTTTCCGCTTCGCGTCTTTTAGCAATGATAAACTAAAGTAATAAACGTTACCGTTGCGGTTTGCGTTTGTTTTGCAAAGTTTTGTGCTCTGCGAGACTATACTCTGCTTTTTATAGGTTGAGCTTTTGGGTAGGCTCCTATCGTTTTTTAGGCGCCTTCCTCGTCTGTCTTTTTGTTTTGGCTGAGGTTTTTAGCTGAAAAAACAGGCAATACGGATAGACCCCCTACTGGTTTCTGCAACGCATTTCTAATAGGCTCCAAATAGGCTGTTGTGGCTTTCGCGCCTCTGAGGTGCCTACCCCCTCCCTTACATATACATCGAACTTTCGCTTCAAACAGGACATTTCTGCTCTTCACACTAAGCACGCTTAGAACAGGAGACATTATATTAGCCTCAGTAAAATTCACAAAAGCTGAAGGCTTAACTAGTGGTGCTCCGGCCGGGATTCGGACCCGGGTCTTCGGCTCGAAAGGCCGGAATACTTGACCGGACTATACTACCGGAGCGCTCGCGTTTCTCGTGGAGCATCATGCAAATGTTTTTCCACTCGAATAAACCTTACCCTTTTTTCATTGGACCAAAACATTTCTCATTTGCGTTTTTTCAAGAAAACATCTGAAACTGCAGACATGTGTGCAATTCAGATTCAGACTTACACACGTTAAATAATGTCTGTAGACTACAATAATCGAATGAGCGGTGATGAGCGAAGAAAAGATTGAAAGTGTCTTGAAAGGAAACACACTGCGTGTTTACTGGTTCCTGTTGCGATCTTCGAATGGCATAGTTGGCGCGAGAGAGACCCAGCGGGCGCTCAAGTTCTCCAGTCCAGCCTTAGCCGTGTATCACTTGGACAAGTTAACCGACTTAGGTTTAGCAGATAAAACGGACGGTGAATACCGCTTAGTTAAAGCTGTAAACGTAGGTGTTTTGAAACAATTCGTGCGATTCGGCGCGTTCATGCTTCCAAGGCACTTGTTGTATGCTACCATGTTTACAACACTTCTGATTTTCTATTTGACACAATTTAAACAAGTAAACTTCTACAGCACCTTTGCTCTGGTCTTAGGCTTACTCGCTACAGGAATAATGTGGTACGAAACGATTAAGGCTTGGAGGCAAAAACCGTGAAAACTGGAAAAAGAGAAAGGGAGCACGGTTGGCTTTCAACAGTCTGTTTTGTGACGTTTCTAAGATAGCTTCGCTTAGCTGCGTCCACGTATTCGATGAATTCAAGCTGTTCACTTTTCTCTATTACGAATGGAAGCCCAATTTTTGAGTGCAATTTTTTCATGATCAGAATCTCTATGAACCGAGCGCCTGTCCCGAAGATTTTTTCAAGTCCTCCTTGAAATTCTTGGAGATTTTCTGGGATTTCGTTTCTTGCCACAAACTTTTTTTCTATGTGGAAGTATATTGATTGTCTCACTGATTTTCCCAGAGAATTTAGGGCTTCGTCTATGGCGCAAAGCAGGAGCTTATCGAAGGTTGTCGATTTTGTTGTCAACTTTTTGGGCCTCGTTATGCGTTTCTAGTTGTGCTTAGGCATTCTGGATATTAACGGCCGTTTTTGTGTGTATTTGTATCCGCATTCGCATTCAAAGCCAATAATTTTGCCTTCTCTGCGTGTTATTGGCTGCCATTTGTGCCCCATGCAGTTGGCGCTTTTTCTGTGCAGTATCCACATCATTTTTGCGTCGCTTAGCGTCATTGGTGTATTGCGTTTTGCTGATGTGAGACACCAAGCTCCGCAGAGCGCGAAACTTGCCCAACCGACTAACATGAGCGTGCTCCACATGTCTTTCACCCTACATACTTTTCTTCACTCACACATTACATGTCCTCATCTGCTTCTACACTACTGAGCAGAGTAAGACACAATCGCTTTTATCACCGGACGCAGGTTCAAGCTTCGGCTTATAGCTATCGAATTAAGGTCCTCTGGTTGAAGGTCAACGAGCACCGTCACTTGGCCACCGCCCTCTAAACTAAGATGCGGCTTCAAGAGCACCTTGATAACATCACTAGGCAGAGTAAGTGTTGCATTGGTACCGTCGGGATAAGTTGCGTTGGCAGTCAATACATGCATCCATATCTTAGTGTAGTTTCCCGCAGGGATCTCGGTTTCAGAGAGGGTTTCAGAGACATTTTGTAGCGCTAGCAAATCGAAATAGAATGGTTCACTTTTTAGGGTTAAGTTATACCAGTTTTCGTCTTGATCTTGTATTTTGACCCAATCTATTGTCATGTTTAGGTGCTCAAGCGCGACGGGTTCATCCATAATCTGAATAGTTAGAACGCCCTTGCTTACGCCTTGAAACACTGTGCCCCCAATTACAAACCCCGCTATTATTAGCGTAGCCACCAGAATGCCTGCGGCTCCGAACAAGCCTACTTGTCGAATTCCGTTTGACATATTGACTTCTACCTCCCCCAAATAATCACAGCACTCGCATTTAATTCATCACTTTTGAACAGCATGGTTCAAAAACTTGAACGCTCTGCTCAAACGCTGCGTCTAAGCACTCAATAGGATATTTTTGCTGTTTCAGGAATTTTCCCTAACATCTTTGCTGTTGCCCGTTCAACCTTTTCACGGTCAGCCTCGTTCGTGTAAACGCGCATTATATTGATGAACCCTTTCAGGTTCTCAATAATCTTTGAGATTTCACTCAAGCGATACGGCGTTTTTCCTCCAGACTGGGTTTTGCTGAACACAGGTATCTCCATAGACTCCCTCAGCACCGCATGATGGTAAGGTACCGACGGCACCGTGGGCACATCAATCACCACCGCATCCACATCCACCCCCGCCTCCTTCGCGATTTCGCTCTGCATCTGCCGCCTGTAAGCCTCACGCCCAAAAATGTTCGAAATCATCGTGTCCTTCTCGTAGAACGTACGCTCATACGCGCACTTCAGCATCCTCCGCCTTTCCAAATCGTCAATTATCCCTTTAGATGCTTCGCACTTCTTCAAAGCCGCCCAAACCGTATAATCATCCATCGCTAAGTACTCCTCAGGCGTCTTGAATGCTGTAAGCCCGAGCTCCTCGTTGGCCTTCTCCATAGCCATAGCCAGCATAATCTGCGCCGCCCTTCCCACACGATGAAAATAGATACTCTTGAACGATTCTATCCTCGCGATCATGAAGGCTTCCAGCGCCGACAGCGCGCCGAGCTCCACCGCCAAATCCTCACCCAAAACGTCCAAAGCGTGGATCAACCGAAACACGTCAATGAAACCGTACTCAGCGCCAGTGTGAAACGTGTCCCTAACAATAAAGTCCTGTTTATCCACGTCCACGGCGCTGCTTATAATCTGATCCAGAAAGGCTTTGCCTGACTTGTGAAGCTTTCCCACCGCAAGCTTCCCCACCTCTCCAAGCTTGTACCCCATTTTCGCTATTTTACCGCTCAACTCGCCTTTCTCAATTATCCACGAAGTGATGTCCTCATGAGTCTTTTCAAGATCCCTTATCAATAACTGCTCAAAAACATGCGAGAAGGGACCATGCCCAACGTCATGCAGCAAAGCCGCCACCCTAGTCATATCAGCCTCTTCGTCGCTCACGACTCGGGAAATGTTAGGGTTCTCAACAACCTTGCCCGCCAAGTACATGACGCCGACGCAATGCTCAAAACGAGTGTGGTTAGCGCCAGGATAAACGTACTCAGAACCAGCCAGCTGCCGCAGCCTCCGCAACCGCTGCATCGGATACGAGTCAATAATATCCTTCTCAGCTTCTGTAATGTACACATACCCGTGCACGGGATCTTTTATTTCGCCCCAATACGCCTTAGGCACCTTGAACGCCTCCACGATTTGTCAAATTATATTTATGTGTCTCCCTATAATGTGTAACGCTAAACCAGCGCGAGTTGATTAGAGAGTGAACAAGAAAGGCACTTTTATCTGCATTGAAGGTCTGGACGGCTCGGGAAAAACCACGCAGGCAAAGCTGCTTGCAAAAAAACTCAGGAAAAGTCACAACGCTATCTACACCACAGAGCCCAGCCACGGCAAAATCGGCACTTTCATCAGAAACAGCTACCTCTATGGAGAAAAGCGCCTCTCAAGCGTTATCGAAGCCTTACTTTTCGCCGCAGAACGCATTGAACACGTAGAAACTGAGGTTCTCCCCGCTTTATACCAAGGGAAACTTGTGATTTCTGACCGCTATGTCTACTCATCTCTGGCTTATCAGGGCGCCGCCGGGCTCAGCCTAGAATGGATAGAAAAAATAAACGAACATGCTCTTCGGCCAGACTTGGCGGTTTTCATTGATGTCGACCCGAAAACTGCGATACAGCGGCTGAAACCCAATAAATCCGTCATGGAAAACATGGAGACACAGCGAAAAGTGCGGAAAATATACCTGAAATTCGTAGAAAAAGGCAGCCTCACCAGAATCAACGGCGACCAGCCCAAAAACGAGGTTGCACAAGAACTGTACGAGGTTGTAATGAAGTTTTTGAACACATCTCGCTAAGAAGGTTCAACCCTTTTCAGTATTCTTCTCGCAGAGGTTTTGTTGATTTCGTTCACTAAAAAAGCCACGATGTCTTCCGGCGAAATGTATCTGGGGCCTCGCTCGTGAAAAACTTGAACTTCCATTGTTTTTTCGCTAAAGATGGTTCGCATCATGTAATAATCAAACTTCAACGGCTTTTTCTTTTCTCCACTGCCTTTATAGTAGCGCACGGCACAAAAAAAATCCATTAATCGCAAAGTTTCTTTCCTTAACACGGTGAGCACTCTCTTTGTTTCTTCCTCGTCTATGTAGTTGAAACTTTTAGCCTCAGCTATTCCTATTTCAAAGATTATTGTGCACTCGGGCACCGTTGGATAGGCGATTCCCTCAAAACTGAACGTTTCGCGGTTTATCTTGTGGAGAACTTGTATCAGCCTTTGCTGGAGCTTCTTGCTTGAAAGGAGTGAAGTGAAGTTTTCGGTTCTGTGGATGTTTACAGGGAAGTTATCGTAAAACCCTAGCATCTCTCGGGGTTCCTGCTTCAGCTCTTTTTCATTTTTTTAATCTTTTCAAGGTTGCTCAGTAGTTCAGACAGTGCAGTGCTTAGTTTTTGCAGTTCTTCCATGTTCTCGGTGTGTTGAATCTTGTTTTGTATCTCTTGCACTTTCGCTAGGAGCGTTGCCTCAAGCTTGTCATACGCCATGCTGCTTGCTTTTTCTGGTTCTTCTCCCTCTTTTACCACGATTACTTTCTTTTCGCATTTAGCGCACCATAACATCCCGTCTTTTAACCTGAAGAGCGGCGAAGCGCAGGCGGGGCATGACAGGTCTGTTAAAGTGTCTCCTTGGCGCAACAGGTCAGCCATACGTTTTATGTGTTTATTTTCGGTTTTTTCCTGCAATTCTGGAACCCCAAAGTAAATACGTATTAAAGCTTATATAACTTGATTACTGCGAGATTGCATTAGGTGGACACTTATGGTGAGGAAGAAAAAAGCTCAGGAGTATGAGGAGAAAATTAAGCAAGCGTTAGTTGTGCTTGGAGAGGTATCCGAAGACAACACGACTCCGAGAAATATTAGGCGTGCGGCGAAAGACTCTATGGGCGCTCTGCAAAGCCCAGAGTTCACGGCTGCGGTGAGGGCTTCAAACGCCATATCCATCTTAGATGAGATACTGCAGGATCCGAACATGCCGCCCTACACGCGGGTAAAACTGTGGAACGTCATGAGTCTCATAGAAGCAATAAAAGACTAACCACGCACAAACAACCTGTTCTTTTATTTGTGCCCTTAGCTTGGCTTTAGCTTGGCTTCAGCAAAAGCAGTCTCAAAACGTTTGCTGTTCCGTCAAATCCAGCGACTAAGCTTTTTGCCCGAGTTCTCTATGCGTTAGCCTTTTAGGTACGTGTTTCACTTTCTTTGGCTTTTTTGACAAGCTTCTTTTCTTATTTGTACGAGTGAGCGCAATGCATACAGCAGATACTTTGCATGTTGGAACCCCCCCGACAAAGACATAAAGAATGACTAATCCACCTCTTTCCATAAAAACTACTCACTAACAAATATATGCCAGTTATTACATCTAATTTTGGGTTCCAAGGGGGACAATGCCCTTTGAAGTATGACGTAATCATCGTCGGTGCAGGTCCAGCAGGCATATTCTCAGCGTTAGAGCTCACAGAAAAAAACAACCTTAACGTGCTAATACTTGATAGAGGTGCAGACATAGACCAGCGCAAGTGTCCATCAAGTCGAGGGTTCGACTGCGTTCACTGCGAACCGTGCGCGGTTCTCTCAGGCTGGGGTGGAGCAGGCGCCTACAGCGATGGAAAGCTCACTTTATCCACCGAAGTAGGCGGTTGGCTCAACCAGTACGTCTCACAAAAAGAGCTTAAAACGCTAGTAGGATACGTCGACAGCGTCTACTTGAAATACGGCGCAAGCGAGCAAGTTTACGGTGGAGACGTTGAAAAAGTAGACGAAATTGAACGCCTTGCATCGTTAGCAGGATTAAAGCTCATCAGACAGGAAGTCCGCCACATGGGCACCGAAAAATGCCGTGAAACCCTGCGACGGATGCGTCGAGAACTAAACAGCAAAATCACGTTTCAACCCAAAACAGACGTTAAAGGTCTCATCGCCGAGAATCATACAATCAAAGGCGTTGAAACCGTAGACGGCGAGAAATTCCTCGGCAAATACGTGATAATCGCGCCAGGCAGAAGCGGAGCTGAGTGGCTCCAAACAGAAGCACAAATTCGAGGCTTAAGAACCGTGAACAACCCGGTTGACGTAGGCGTAAGAGTCGAGGTTCTGGCGTCAGTTATGGAAGAGCTGACCACAGCTCTTTATGAGCCGAAGCTTGTTTATTACTCGCGGCTTTTTGATGATCACGTTCGCACTTTCTGTGTCTCGCCTTACGGTGAAGTCACAACAGAATCTTACGACGGTGTCTTAACCGTCAACGGGCAGAGCTATGCCGAAAGGAAAACGGAAAACACGAACTTTGCCATTCTAGTCAGCACTTCTTTCACTGAGCCTTTCAAAGAGCCCATAGCTTACGGAAAATATGTTGCTAGGCTTTCAAACTTGCTCAGCGGAGGCGTAATGGTGCAGCGTCTGGGCGACTTGGTTTCTGGACGGCGCTCAACGCCTGAGCGTCTCGCCCGAAGCGTGGTTACGCCCACATTGAAAAGCGCCACGCCTGGAGACCTGAGCTTCGTATTGCCCTACCGTTATCTATCTGATATAAGGGAAATGCTTCAAGCGTTAGACGTAATTGCGCCTGGGATCCACTCGAGAGACACGCTTCTTTATGGCATAGAGGTAAAATTCTATTCTTCTCACTTGCAATTGAACAATGTCTTGGAAACCAAAATCCAGAACATGTTCACCATCGGCGACGGCGCTGGCGTCACCAGAGGCTTAGTTCAAGCTTCAGCATCAGGCGTCATAGTAGCCAGGGAAATACTGAAAAGGGAAAAACTGAAGGCATAGCAAAATGGCAGTGGCTCAGAACATCACATGCTCACACTGTGGCGCGCCAGTGGAGTTCAAGCCTGGCGAGATAATAGCCACCTGCAAGTACTGCGGCTTCACAACCGTGATAGAAACTGGAGCACCCTTCAAATTTGAACATTCCCTGCTACTGAACAAGTATGATGAAACTCAAATAGAAGAGCCTATAAGAAATTGGATGCGTTCAGGATTCTTGAAGCCACCCGATCTTGCCAAAAAATCAAAAACTCTGGAGAAAAACATGGTTTACTTGCCTTTCTGGGTTGTCTCTGTCGAAGCCAAAACCAGCTATAAAGGTATATTCGAGCGCATATCACCACCGATTGTGAAGGAAGGGAAAATCCAGAAAGAGTATAACTGGCTTGTTTTGGCGAGGGAGGCCGCAGGGTTCCCAACAAGAGAATATGATGTCCCATTGGAGGGCAAGGTTCCCTACGACTTTCGTAAAATCGAAAGCTTCGCAAAGGTTTTGAACAGCGAAATCGACAGGGACGAGGCGTTGGAACTTGCCAAACAACAAATCGAGGCTCATCATCGCTACCTGCTTCAGCAAGATGTGGACAAAATCGTTGAGATATATACTGAGATTAACGTGAAACAAGCGGTCTACCTGCACGCGCCTGTGTGGTTCGTGAAGTACGAGTATAAAGGCAAAACTTATCAGCTGATAATGGACGGTGCGACTGGAATGGCCCTCAAGGGCGATATTCCCTCGTCTAAGTTTTAATCTGCTTTAACGAAGATTTAAAAGCGGCATTTTCTATAAACGAAGTGAATAGTAAGCAGGGGAGATTAAATTGAGTAAGAAAAAAGATTTGTACGCAGAAGCAAAAAAGCAAATGCGCCTCGGCGAGCGCATAGTCGCGGCAATCCCTGGTTTTCGAGGCTATAAAGAAAAAGAATTACGACGCGAGTCTGACAAGCTCATTCGAAACCATCTGTACCTTAAGCTTTCAAAGGCAAAAAACGACCTTAAAATCGTTTTTCAGAAATTGTCCGATCGCCGCTATTTCGACGCTTTGACGGACATGGATCGCCTCATGGCAAAATTCGACCGCATAAGTGCGAAGGTTAACCACGCGTCTTACGGCTACACTGGCTTCTTTAACATAGTGAAAGTCAAGGAAGAAAACCTTGACCGAATGATAGACTTTGATAATCAACTCGTCGATGCAGCTGAAGGCTTAGCTGCTGATGTGGACGCTTTCAAAGCTGAAATAACAAAAGGCGAAACCAAGAACGCAAAGGAAAAAATACAGCAAATAGTTGACAAAATTGAGACTTTCGAGGAAACTTTTGATAAGAGAGGCGAAGTAATACTAGGAGTGAGTTAAAAATGCCACAAGTTATAGAATGGAAAACAGCTGGCCCCGAAGACATCGTCTGGAAATACCCCAACGAGGAAATCACGTGGGGCGCTCAACTCATAGTGCACGAGTACGAAATGGCAGTGTTCTTCAGAGACGGCAAAGCCTACGACGTTTTCGGCCCAGGCAGGCACACGCTCACCACGCTGAATCTACCTTTACTGACTAGCTTGCTCACGCGTATTGCGGGTTACGGAGAGAAACCCTTCAAGGCAGCTGTCATATTCATTTCCACTAAGGTTTTTGCTGGAAAATACGGAACTAGTGCCCAGACCACTGAGTTAGCCCCGCTCAAAGTTTTTGGTGCCTTCTGGTTCAAAGTAGAAAATGCGCAGCTGTTTGTGAACGAGGTCATCGGCGGACAGAAAGCGTACACAACTGGAGACGTTAACAATTTCCTGCGAGGCTTTTTAAACGAGAAGATAATCGATGAGCTTTCCCATTACGATCTGGTCACGGTCTTCACAAGACTTGACGAGACTTCAATGATCGTTAAAAACTCGGTTACTGACTACTTTAAACGGTTAGGCATAGAACTCACCGACCTGCGCTTCGAGGGCATAGACACTACGCCAGAATACCGTGAACGACTGTTCTGGCTTAGAACTGGACGAACAGCGCCAGAAGAGGTTTTGCGCATGGAAACCATGAAAAGCGCTGCTGAATCCCTCGGGAAATCTTCAGGTGCAGGTTTAGGAACTGGCATGGTGCTCATACCGCAGATCATGACGCCCACTGGTCCAGCGCAAGCACCAGCAGCAGCACTCGTAATCTGTCCAAAATGTAACGCGAAGGTCCCGGTGACATCAAAATTCTGCTCTGAGTGTGGAACGCAGCTTACGCCTCCATCGGCTGGAACAATTAACTGCCCCAAGTGTGGTCACCCGGTTACTTCAACATCCAAGTTCTGTCCTGAATGCGGCACCAAGATTTCTTAGGGCTGTGCTGTGATGGCTGAAAGCAGGCGGGAAACGCTCTCCTTAGGCGTTTTCCTCATAATCATCGTAGTATCGATAATGCTTTATGCAGTGCAGGTGATTACTGATTGGACTCTGATTATTCCAGTGGTTCTTGTGCTTTCCGGTTGCTGGACACTGGTTTTGGCTGGCATGAGAGCTGCGAACCCGCAGAAATACGAGCGCGGCGCCTTCAGCACCATGGGCTTAGGTTTGCTCCTAATCGCCGTGGGCGGCGCTTGGTACCTGTTCGCCGTTGATCCGCTGTACTCATTGGCTCTGATTTTGCTTGTTCTCGGCGCCTTGGCTATAGCGGCGGCTCTAAGGCGAAAGTGACTTGAGCTATTTTTTTTCTAAACGTTTTTTTATTCAATCGTGCAGTCATTGTTGCAGAGGCTAAAGGATTATGCGCGCAGAGATCATCGGCCATGGAACATGGTACGACAAGATGGCCCAGAAAGTAATCAAGCGAGAGCGGAAGCTGGGCAGAAGACTGGATAAGGTTAGGACTGAGATGGGTCTTGGCGCTTCTGGTTTTCCCCACATAGGAAGCCTCGCGGATGCGGCGCGTTCCTACGCGGTTACGCTGGCTTTGAAAGAAATGGGTTTTAACTCTGAACTGATCGCCTTCTGTGATGACAAAGACGGTTTACGGAAGGTTCCCGCTGGACTGCCGAAATCATTAGAGAAGTACTTAGGTTTTCCAGTGTCCAGCATTCCCGACCCGTTTGGTTGCCACGAAAGCTACGGCAGACACATGAGTTCTCTTCTGCTTGACGCTTTAGATAAGTGCGGCATCCAATACAATTACATGTCTGCGAAAGAGGTTTACGAGAAAGGGTTGTTGCGCGAGGAGATTAGGACCATACTTTTGAACGCCAAGAAGGTCGGCGAAATCGTCAAGGAAGAGGTGGGGCAAGAACGCTACACTGAGGTTTTACCTTTCTTTCCAGTTTGCGAAAAATGCAGGCGCATCTACACCACGAAGGCTTTGGAGTTCATGCCTGAAACAGATAAGGTTCTTTATGCTTGCGAAGGCTTGGAGATCCGGGGCAAGTGGATTGAAGGGTGCGGGCACAAGGGCGAGGCGGACATAAGCCGTGGCGAGGGGAAACTGAGTTGGAAGGGCGAGTTCGCTGCACGGTGGAAAGCCTTGGACATACGGTTTGAAGCCTACGGCAAAGACATAGCCGATTCAGTCCGCATAAACGACCGCCTATGCCGCGAAATCTTGTGTTTCGAGCCGCCCTCTCACGCAAGGTACGAGATGTTCTTGGACAAGGGTGGACGGAAATTTTCAAAGTCCACGGGCAACGTTTTTACTCCGCAGGTTTGGTTCCGCTATGGTTCCCCACAGTCGCTGCTTCTGCTTATGCTGAAACGGTTTGTTGGAACCCGCACTCTTGATGTCTCGGACATTCCTTCCTACATGAACGAGCTTGACACCCTTGAGGATGTATACTTCGGCAAGAAAGCTGTTAAGGACGCGAAGGAGCTTGTGAAGCTCCGAGGCTTGTACCAGTACTGCTGGGTTATGAAACCGCCTGCTAAACCAAGCGTTCATGTGCCGTATAACTTGCTGGCGTTTTTGGTTAAAATGGCGCCGAAAGAGTGTCTGAACGAGTTCGTAACCGAAAAGCTTCAGGGCTACGGTTACCTGCAGAAAAACCAGCAAGTTGAGGCTGCCTTGACACAGCGGATTGAGTACGCGTTCAACTGGGTCCGAGACTTCGAGGAGATCAAAGAAACACCAGTAAGCCTCACGAAAGCGGAAAAAACCGGTATCACCGACCTAGTTAAAGTTCTGGAAGCTGAAGACGAACCAGACAAAATACAGAACGCCATTTTCAACACTGCCAAAACCAACGGCTTGAAGCCTGCTGCTTTCTTTAAAACTCTCTATGCGATTCTGATGGGTGCTCCGCAGGGACCAAGACTGGGACCATACATAATTGCGATGGGAAAACAAAATGTTATCGCGGCCTTGCGGAGAGCATTAAGCAAGGAATAGGCACGCAAGAGATTAGTGCGCCTTTTATGTCGTGTTCACGATCATTCTTACAATAAGCACATAAAGGCATAGAACAAGCAAGATAACCGCGCCAACTCGGCTAGAAATGCCTCTCAATTTTTTAAAATTTTTCTCAGACGCATCTCGTAATAGCTTCATCAAATACAATAGACAAGGAACCAAACAAATGAAAGCAATTAGATACCACGAGAGAAAAGGGGTTAACGATAAATTAAGAATTTCATATATTAATGGAAGGCTTATCGTGATAAATAGCAAGATGGTTGCAAATCTTAAGGAAGCTTGTTTGCCATACTTCACCGCAAATGTGCTGATTTTTGCCATTGAATCCGCTTCATAGTCCCCAACGACTTGGTAAATTTGGCCAGTGCACTGAACAAGAAAAATCGGTAATGCCGTAAAAAGCGCGTCTTGATAACGTCGAACCATCCAAGGAAATTCGAACTGCAAAGTCAACAGAGGAGCAGTTTGTAATCCCATAAAAAAAGGCAATATTCCAGCCCCGATTCCACACACAATAACGTCTATACCCGGTCTGTTTTTGAAACTAAAGGGAGGAGTCGAATAACCTATCCCAAGTAGCATAAAAGTGAGAAGTAGCAAGAATATGCTGATGTCGATTAGGAATACGCTTGTCAGGCTAATCAAAGTAAATGAGAAAAACAGTATGAGCCCCATTCTGGATGACACGTCCCCAGATGCAATTGGCAAATCCTTTTTCAGGTTATTTGCTCTATCGTTTTCACGGTCGAAGTATTGATTCAAAATGAATATTGCGCTAGTAGCAAGCGAAAAAGAGAACAAAACCACTATGAAGCGACCTATTTGTGGGAGTTCAAACAAAATACAGCCAAGTAAAAAATTGAACAGCCAAACTTGCCAACTATCAAATCGCAACAGCTTAATGTAAGCACGGATTTTTCTTAAATTCACAGGCATTGCCTCTTCTATCTTTAACCTAAAAATCTTATAAAACATATGTATGCTTTCGAAAAAATCTGGCTATTTGCTCAGCATTTATATTATCCGAGTAGAGTAATCTCGTCGTAGGGGCCCGTAGTCTAGTACGGATTATGACACTGGCCTGCGGAGCCGGAGGTCCTGGGTTCAAATCCCAGCGGGCCCGCCATTAACCTCTGCTCCTCCCCTTCGTTAAACAAGGCGGGGCGTAGCCTCAGAAGCACTTATATTTTAGTGGTGCGGCTCTTTGCTTATGGCTTTGAAACGAGAAGGTGCAGTTTTTCTTCTTGGAATACTTGCTTTAGCAGTGATTATAGCGTTACTGTTTTTGTCCAGCGCCGGCGAGGAAGAACTTGCACATTTGGCTGTAAGGTTTTTTGGGCTGTATGGGTATCTCTTTCTCAGCGTGGCAACTTTGACCGCTCCGTTTCTGAAAGAAATCACGCAATCCTTCGGCAAGCCCTTCCTTAAAGTCCACCATTCCTTTTCAATACTAGGCATAATTTTCATCACTTTACACCCCGTCTTCAATGCGATAGAACGCCTCAGCCTATCGGTTTTTGTGCCCCGTTTCGATTCATGGCTCCTCTTTTGGAGGCTGGCAGGCAGACCCGCCTTCATCATACTCTACATAGCCTTGTTTGCCGCTGTCTTGAGAACAAGAGTGCCAAAATACTGGCGGGCTTTCCACGCTTTAATGTACGTAGTATTACTTTTTGGAATAGTTCACGCCAACCTCATTGGGGACGATTTCGAAAATCTGGGAGTAATGATTATCTTTAACGCATTGTTTCTCGCGTCCCTTGCGAGTTTTGCGTTCAAAAGATACAGAAGTTACCAGCTCAAAAGAAAAATGAGCCGCTGATACACAACCAGCATTGACAATTGGAGGGTGCTTGTGCCTTTTGAGAGGGGACAAGTTAAATTCTTTAAGCTTGGTGGATAGTATTAGAGTGGCTTCGGAAACATGGACAAGACAGACGTTATTCTGATTCAGCTTTTGTTGGCAAATTCCAGGCTTTCGTATGGCAAATTAGCGGAGGAACTCGGCTTGTCAGTGAACGCTGTCCACAAAAGAATCCAATCCCTTATTGAAACAGGTGTAATCCGCAAGTTCACCGCTAAAGTTGGCGCGTTAGCAGTAAACTTCGTCCCCGTTTTTATCTCAGGCACCTCACAACTAAGCTCCTTTCAAGGATTACCTGATAAATTGAAAACTCAAGGTTCCATCTATTGGCTTGCCATCGGCGGCGGAAAATATCTGTACATCGGAGCCTACCTTAGGCGCATCGATGAACTGGAATCGCTTGTCGGTTACATAAAAAAAGAGGCAGGAATATCTGAGCCAACGGTGGGCATTATGGCTTTCCCACCTTCGCCGCATCTAAATCTTAAGCCTAGCGATATGGCTCTTTACGACTTGGACTACAGAATCATACGGTCGCTTAAGGATAATTCACGAAAAGCAATTTCAGATGTAGCAGACGAACTGGGAGTTTCAGCGAAAACTGTCCGCCGCAGGCTTTCACGCATGATCAAAAACGGGTTGATCGAACTCTCCTTAGAGTGGTATCCAGACGCTTCAAACGACATCATCACGCTCTTCGATGTTCGCCTAAAACCAGATACTGATATGAGCAGAGCGCACAGTATCCTCAAGAAATATTCTCCAAACATACTTTTCTACTGGGCTTTCATGAATATGCCAAACATCGTGACCTACGTCGTATGGACTAATGCCATGCAGAAACTGCAGAGCATACGCGAAAACTTGGAAAAAGAGGCGGGCGTAATTTCCGTCGTGCCTAACATACTCTATGTGGGCTACATCTTCAGCACTTGGCGAGATCAAATAGCCGAAGAATAAAAAGTCCACTTCTTCAACCTTAAATATGACAAAAGACCTTTCCATGAAATTGTTTTTGTCTCTTTTATCTCGCCACTAGTTGAAATGAACCTAAATCCTTCTTCTGAACAATAGTAATAGCGATAAAACTGAGAGTGACAGAAACATGACTGAATTAGCCGTAGTAATTGAAAGCCTCGTCAAGAAATTCGAAGATGTAACAGCAGTAGACGGCATAAGCTTGCAAGTCTCGAAAGGAGAACTCTTTGGATTATTAGGACCAAACGGCGCTGGCAAAACCACAATCATAAACGTTCTCTGTGGCTTGATAAAGCCCACAAATGGTTCAGCCAAGGTTGGCGGTTACGACGTCCAGAAGGAAACAGCGAAAGTTAAGGAGCTCATAGGCGTCTGCCCTCAAGAGACCGCGATATACCCGTACCTGACAGGGGTAGAGAACGTGGAGCTTTTCGGAAATCTCCATGCTATGAACAAAGCAACGCTCAAAAAGAGATGTGACATGCTACTCGAAAACATGGGGCTCGCAGGTGACGCTAAGAGAAGGGCGGAGAAATACAGTGGTGGCATGAAGCGCCGATTAAGCCTTGTTCTCGCCCTAATTCACGACCCCAAAATAGCGTTCTTGGATGAACCCACGGTAGCCATGGACCCGCAATCACGTCACGCTGTCTGGGACTTCATAAAAGAACTGAAAAAGGAAGACAAAACCACCATCTTAACCACGCACTACATGGAAGAAGCTGAAGAACTCTGCGACCGCGTAGGCATAATCGACCATGGAAAACTCATTGCGCTTGGCGCACCTGAAGACTTGATTTCAAAAAACAAAGTCAAGAACTTGGAAGAAGTGTTCATCAAACTCACGGGAAGAAAAATAAGGGAGGAGATTTAGTTGAAACTTCAACGAGTTTTAGCCTTAACCAAAAAAGAAATGAAAAAAACCGTTCGAGAACCCGCAGTTCTGTTCATGATTTTCCTGTTTCCCGTAGTCTTCGTTTTCGCGTTCGGAGCTTCCTTCGGCGGAGTCGGAGGCGAACAACCAGTTTACAACATTGGCATAGTTAACATGGACCAAGCCACCTCGGTAAACGCGTCACAGATACTTCTAACCACGCTTTCAGACACGGAGATACTGAACGTGCAGGTCTACGCTGACAACCAGACCGCGCAAAACGACCTGTCACAGGGAAGAGTTCAGGGCGTGATGATAATTCCAAGCGACTTCAGCCAGAGCTTCGCTTCATATCAGACAGCACCAAACGACCCCAGCATGTGGACGAACGCCACCATAGCCTTATACTTGGACAAGGGCTCACTGGTCGCGACCCAAGCCATACCGCCGATTATCCAGCAAATCCTGATAGCCATCACGGGTCAGGGTCAGCAGGTAGCCTCTAACCCGTTCCGCTTGGAGACAGCATCTCTAGTTGAGGTGGAAGCGCCTTCGGCACTTGACTTCATAGCGCCAGGCATGTTTACTTTCGCGTCCATATTCCTTATAATGATGGTCGCCCAGTCATTTGCCCAAGACCGCGAGAACGGTATGATGAAGAGAATCCGAATTACGCCCACAACTCCGACAGAATTCATGACCAGCCAAGTCCTATCGTACATGGTGATAGCCCTTGTTCAGGCAACTCTAGTCTTCATCATGGTCTACCTGATGGGATTCAGACCAAACGTAGGGATGCCAGTCTACGCATTCGCGTTTATACTGGTGCTGGTGTTCTCGTTGTCCAACGTTGGATTCGGCTTAATCACAGCAACCATCGCAAAATCATCGGGCGCAGCAACTGGCCTCTCGTTCCTCTTCGTGCTCCCACAGCTGTTCCTTGGCACTTTCGTCGGTGCATCCCTCTCTTCGGCAGCACAAGTCGCCGGCAAATTCGTACCCAGCTACTACGTCACAGACGCTTTAACTTCGCTCTTTCTAAGAGGCGCCTCCGTCACCAGCCCCGCTGTGCTACTGGACTTAGCCGCGGTTTCCGTGTCCTGCGTAGCCATCCTCGCAATCGGCATAATCCTGTACGGAAAATACTACAAAATCTAAGCAGAAACCATGAGTATGTCGAAACTGCAGAATCGCGCAAAGCATGATGAGGACTGAAAATTGAAAGAAAATACATCATTAGCTGTCAAGGCGCTACTGGAAGAGGCGAAAGCATCCGAGCACAAAGAAGCCTACAAAGCTTTGGACAGAAACCTAAACTATAGAATTGGCATCGGCGTAAGACTAACGTCGCCCAGTTCTCCCTCTTTTTTTGTAGAAATCTTAATTTACCTATGCCCTAACTTAGCCGAGGCAAATTTGTCAATTCTGGAAAAAAGCCTGACCTGCCTCAAGGAGTTGCAGGCACGAAAATACACTTTGACATGCCAAGACGACAACTGCATATCATGCGAAGCAGCAATACCCATTCGAAACATAGCTAAAGAATATGCAGCAGTCAAATCGCTGATGGAAACACACCTTGGCAGTTAACTTTTTCCCGCTTCTTTATATAAGGGGGCTATAGACTTTTCCAAGCGCTAGAGAACTTGCCTAAGCCTAAAAAAGAAGCGGAAAACATGCTGTGTATAGTTCGCCTTTATTCTCTGCTTGAAAGCACGAGAATGTAGTCTGCTGTGTCTGCACACATGTCTGCAGCGTGCTCGATGAACTCGATCAAATCGTCGAAAATGACCATGGCTCCACAGTTGATTTCCGCGCCGTACTTGACAAATAAGCTTTTAGTCTTGAGATACTCGTCGTCAATGATATGTTCAATTTCTTCAACTTTTTTTGCTTGTTCTCTCGCTTCAGCAGGGTTAGACGAAATTTTTTCGATGCTGCTGCGCAGGGTTTGAGCGGTTTCTACAAGTTTTGACGCCATTAACACTGTTTTTTCGCACAGTTCTTGCGGAATTTCTGCTTCTGCAAGCATCTCCATACACCTTGCCGCGTCTTTAGTATGGTCCGCCAGAGTATCCAGTCTTTTCACGAGATGCAGAAGGTCTTCGCGGTAGTCAGCCACAAGAGCCGCACCTTTGGACAGTTCCATGAAAACCGCTGTCCGTAACTTGTCAACCTCTTCCTCAGCCTTGTACAGGTTTTCAATGTACTTCTTGGACTCCTTCAAGTTTCTTTCTGAGAAGCTTTTAATTGCCTTATGAAGCCACGTTACGGTGTCAAAGGCTTTCGTTATCTGCTCGTGCGCTAGCTCTAATCCTTTTGTTTTTCGGCGTTTTTCAAACCAATTATAGCTTCTTCTTTCCATGGGTCGCATCTCCTTTAATCACTATTTGATATTGTGAACATATAACCCTTCTCTTAAATGCGGTAATAATATTAAGACTCTCATACGTGTTTCCTCTTTACACTGGCTAATTGGCATAAGTAATAGAGACCAACATAGATTACGCTGCTATATAACCTCTCAGTTCAGAAATGAAGCGCCCTTTGACATCAGCTTTCTAGAACGGTTTTTGCCAGCGCAATTTTGGTTTCCAAGTTTTTCATTAAAGTGTTTGTAACTTTCACTTCGATTCCAAGTTTCTCTATTTTATCCTTCTCTACTAAGTCAGCTACGTCAAGAATAAACGTGTCTAGGAAATCCGCGTAGAGTTTAGCCACCGAATACGCGGAAACCTCAAACCCTAAGCCTCGCAACAACTTGTCCGCTGGACCTTTGACTGGAGCGCCAGCAATTATTGGGCTTATCGCCACTCTTTTTGCGTCTGTGTGACGTAAAGCGTCTCTGACTCCATTCACGGCGAGGATTGTGCCTATGCTGACTATTGGATTGCTTGGGCAGATTATCACTAACTCGGCTTCCCTAATTGACTCTATGACGGCAGGTGCAGGGTTTGCGCTGTCAGCGCCGAGAAATTCGACGCCTAACACTTCGTCTTTTGCGCCTCTCTTGACCAGATACTCCTGAAAGTGAACAGAGCCCACTTCAGTCATAATTCTGGTTTCAAATTTGTCATCTGTCATGGGCAAGATCGTCACATTAAGCCCTAACGCATGGTTGATCTGCGCGGTGACCTCGGATAGCTTGAGGCCGTTTTTCAGCAGGTTTGTTCTTAAAATGTGCGTAGCAAGGTCCTTATCACCAAGGTTGAACCATACTTCACGGTTAAATCTTCTAAGCGCTTCAAGACAGTGAAAGGTGTCTCCTCTGATTCCCCAGCCCTTTTCTTCATCAACAATTCCTGCTAAAGTGTATGCAACTATGTCAATGTCGGGGGATATGTGTAAACCAAACATTTCAATGTCATCACCGGTGTTCACAATTATCGACAGGTCTTTTTCGTTAACGAGTTTCACGAGTCCCGTGAGAAACCTCGCGGCTCCTACTCCACCCGCTAAAGCTGTGATCATTACCTTCACGCCGAATACCTATATGCAAAAAATCTTCAAGAAGCTTTCGTCTAAGCCCGAGCGCATCAAAATATTTGACAGAATACGCCTACATTATGGCCGTTGCTTATCCTTTTCTGAAACCCAGTATTCAGTTGCTGAACCTTTCGCGTCAATAATCTGTTCTTTTTTGAACACAGGCGCCTCATTTTTGTACCTCTCCACTGCTTCTCGCAAAACTGGAAAAACGTCCGTTCGGTGGAAACCAGCGACCAAAACGTATACGAGGTCTTCTCCGACGTTGAATTCGCCGAGTAAATGGTGAATTTGAACGTCGACTATGCCTGACTTCTTAGACAAGTCATCGCAAATTTTAGCAAGAACCTCGTTGGCTTTTTCTTCATACGCTTCCAGCGTAAGCTTCTGAACTTTTTCTCCTTCCCGTGTTTCGCCGCGAGCCACGCCAATGAAAAGGGCTAGAGCTCCAGCTTTTTCGTAATTATCGCTTTTCTTGGTATTGCTTAAGAGGTCTGAAACAGAGAACTTTCCTTTTTCATGAACACCCGCATGCGTAGTCAACCAGTCACTTCCTCATGCACTTCTGTAAGCTAACTCACCTCTAAAGACATTTCGCATTAAGAAACGCAATAAGGATGGTGAAAAAGTTGAATCTAACGGGGTCGGAAAAGCTCTCTGGTCTATTGAGCCTGCTTGACTTCTTGCACTGGTACCTGAGCGGGTTGGGATACCATTTTTGATTTTCTGATACCCACATGCCTGAGAGGCGCCACTTTCTTTGCTTCATTGTAAACGTCTGAAGCTATTTTTCCAAGGACCATCTCTTGGACAAACTGATCCAGTGTCAGTGCGGCGGCTTTTTCCTTGACAGTTTTATCCATTATACTGCGGATGATTTTTTCTTGGGATGTCCTGATTCGCGAAAGTGTGAGGGCTGACACTGCCACTCTCATTTTATAACCGTCTTTTGTGATTAGATTGAAAAGCCCATCAACTTTTGTTGTTCTTCGCCTCACTAAACTTCGTAAATAGTCACGGGAGTATTCGTGACCTTTGAATATTGTACGGGCGGTTTTTCCCTCAATCTCGTTTATTTGGAAGAACATTTTCAAATATTGATGGGAAAAGTCGCTGGTAATATCATAAAGTGTTGCTTCGACAATTCTTCCGATAAGCTGTTCTGGTTCTTCTGCTGGCACTGTGCCTAATTCAACGTTTCCAAAGAAAGGAGGCGCTACTACCATGTACCATGCTTTGCCTCGCCATTTATCGCGTACGTGTTTCCCTTTCGCTTTCGAAGACAAGTTTATCCTCCAAACGTGCCTTCACCATTCTCAAGCCAATATTAAAAGGTTTACCGTTTCAAGTTTATCCTCTCAATGTCGCTCATGTACTTCCTCAAAACCTTAGGAACAACAATTGCGCCGTCTTCTTGCTGAAAATTCTCCAATATCGCGACTATGGTTCTGCCTGTTGCTATGGCGGTCGAATTCAAAGTATGCAAAAACCCTTTTGGAGGTGCGCCCTCCTTTTCCCTGTAACGGATGCCCAGTCTCCTAGCTTGGTAATCTGTGCAGTTGCTGCATGAAATAACCTCTCTGTACGCGTTTTGAGCAGGCATCCACACTTCAATGTCGTATTTTTTGGCTGCCACTGTTCCAATGTCGCCCGTGCATACGTTAACCACGCGGTAAGGTAAACCGAGTTTTTGAATGAGTTCCTCCGCGTTATGGATGAGTTCTTCGTGAAGTTTCCATGACTCTTCAGGCTTGCAGAAAACAAACTGTTCTATCTTGTTAAATTGGTGCGTTCGGAATATTCCGCGCGTGTCTTTGCCGTGGGCACCAGCCTCTTTTCTGAAGCATGCGCTTATGCCTGCGAGTTTAAGAGGCAAGTCTTCTTCTTTCAGTACTTCGTTCATGAACATTGCCGCCATAGGATGCTCAGAAGTTGCAATTAAGTACAAGTCTTCGTTTTCGATTTTGTACAATACATCTCCGAAATCGCTTAGGGCTGTGACGCCTTCGTAGGGTTCTCGTCTCATCAAGTAGGGCGGTTCCACGGGCACATAGCCTTTCTTGGTAATTTCTTCCATAGCAAAACTCATCAACGCCATATCCAAAAGTACGCCTTCCCTTTTCAGGTAGAAGAATCTGGAGCCTGTAACTTTTCCAGCTCTTTCAATGTCAATTATGTCCAAGTTGAGGCCGAGGTCTATGTGATTCTTCACAGGGAAGCTGAATTTGGGGATGTCACCCCATGTTCTCATCTGGACGTTTTCGTTTTCATCCTTACCGACTGGCACGGTTTCATGTAGCAAATTCGGAAGCCGCATAAGGTAATCGCGCGTTTTCTCTTCTGCTCTGGCTACTTCTGCTTGGATGCTTGTAATTTCGGAATCGATGGTTTTTGCTTTTTCAACTTTGCCGCTGGTGTCTTTTCCAGTTTTTTTTAGCGCGGCGATTTCTGCGGTTATCAGTTTTCTTTTGTGGCGGAGCTCGTTTAGTTTTGTTAGGTTCAGTCGCCATTCCCTGTCTAAGTCGACTAGCTCATCCAGCATTTTGCTGTTTTCAGGGTTTCCTCTTCTCATTAAATTGTTCTTTACGAATTCGGGATTTTCGCGGATAAGTTTGATGTCTAACATCTTTCTCACGGAGCTAACTCTTTACTTTGAAGTTAATTCAGCTATTAATCTTGCGATGAGAAAAACCACCAAAAAGAACCAAGCAAGACCGCTATCTGTTGAGGATTAAAAAATAAAAGAAAATTTGAAAATGTCTGCTTTGTTCGCTCTACTCTGTCTTGGTTTTCTCTTTGCTCAGCGTTATTTCCATCGTCGAAACCATTCTGGACTTGCTCTCTCCTTCTCTAGGCGGCATCTCTACTGTTCCGATGGCTATCTTGCTCACTTTCAAGTCTTTCACGAAACGGTTTCTGGTTATTTCAGCCACGTCAACTGCTGTAGTTATTGCTTGGCCACGAGCTTTCAGAGTTATTGCATTTAGGTTGCTTTGGGAGAGACTTGTGATTATTGCCAGCACGTAGCTCATTGGTGGTTTGTTTCCGACGAAGATGACATCCGCGTTCGCAGTCATTTTATTCACTCCTTTTTGTTGTTTCTTTTGTGTAACGTTGCCGTCTATGCGTTTCTGTCCGCGACAGAACGTTACTGCCTCTACATAATCTGACATCTTCCTTATAAGTCCGCTGACAGAACAAGGCGCCGGCTATACAAAATCTAAAGGTCAATTATGGCTCCTGCATTTTGCGGATTTCGCATCAATGAAAAACACTGCCTCCTCAAAGAAACTCTGCTTACGCACTACTTCTTACATGGAAAGCGCGCGCCTATTGTTGAAACGCAAACCGTGTTGCAGTCCAGCTTAATAATAAGCGTTAACATAGCAAACAGCGAGAGCTACCCAAAATTGCTGACGAAGCTAAAGAAAAAAGTTCAAGACATGCTGACTTCAGAAGCGAAAGCCGCGCACAAGATAGGGTTAACCCCAAACATGGTGAGCGCTATAGGTTTAGCGTTGGCTTTCTTTTCAGCGGCGGCGTATGCGATAACACAAAATCAACCCATGTGGCTTCTTTTGGCAACGATTCTGCTTTTGGCATCGGGATTCTGCGATACGCTAGACGGCGTACTAGCCAGAATTTATCAACAGCAAAGCGTGTTTGGCGGATTTCTGGACTCCCTTCTGGATAGGTACGCTGACGCCGTTGTATACGCAGGCGTGATAATCGGCGGACTATGCGATCCTTTATGGGGATTAACCGCTTTAGCGGGTTCTCTGCTCGTAAGTTATAGCCGAGCAAGGGCTGAGGCAGCGGGAATAAAGATGGAGTCTGTAGGCTTAGCCGAAAGAGCTGAGCGTATGATAATTTTGTCAGTTGTCAGCATTGCCGCGATTTTCTGGCTTCCAGCCCTGAACATCGGAATAATACTGCTTGCGGTGCTGTCCAACTTGACAGTTCTGCAAAGAGGACTGCACGTTTACAATTCATTAAAGAAAAAAAGCGATAATATAGAAAACTAGCGTCTTCTTCTGTAACGCGAGCGCCTTTCGCTTTCGGCTCTAACCTTTACAATTCCCCGATGTACGGCACATGAAATGCAATAGTATTTTGTGTCTACCCACGAGGATAAGTATGTACCTTTCTGTCGTAGCTCCTTAGCTAATTGAGGTTCAACAAAGGACACTCGACGCGTAGACTTCTTTGCCTTGTCACGTGGCACCATTTGTCCGCAACTAACGCATTGTACGAGGCCGCTGCTTCCTTTGCTTCCTTTAGATCTCCCTCGGCTCTTTCGTTTAAACGGCAATTATCCTTGACCTCTTTTAGCTCTTTACGATGCAATTAGTGAATTTACTGCTTTATATATCTGATCGTAACTTTAAGAGACAAGCAATGTTGGCTTTCGCATCAATTTTAGGTATTATTTTACCTGTTGGCGAGGTCATCAGACTTGTGACTCCAGGTCCATGGCCTGCTGTGACACAATTTGTGTGTACTACTATGCCGACGGAAATGGCTCCTTGCCGATATACTCTCCCGAAAGAGTGATCCGCGTCGATTATAGCCACTAAATCGCCAAGCCTCAAATCTTCAAGCCCGTACTGTTCTATTATTTTTTCATCAAACAGTTGTATGTCATAATCTCCTGAGTGTGCTTGGTTTGCTCCTAACCCTGAACCCATTATAGCCGCGGGAACTATATGCGTCACAGAAACCTCCAGTTTTTCCCCATTCGGTTTCGGGTTCAGCGCCTCCAGAAAACGCGGATCCATGTTCATCACTTTTATGTCGGGAAAATCCGTGAGCCTTAAGCCCACTCCAAAGGCTTTCACAAGAATTTTGTCGCCCAGAATGAGCTTTTCCAAAGTTTCGGGCTGAAAATCAACGAGAACATGTTCAATTCCCCCGTGCTTGGCGGTGACAACACCCTTGGCGCCTTTCGCGTCACCGCTGACAACGATTGCTTCGTTTCCAACACATGAAAGCATATTGAACGCAGCGTTGGCTCCCTGCCCATGCCGCGGATCGTTTTCCTTGTTTTCCACACTGACGCCTGGCTCTACGTGGTCAGCCTCCCAACCACACGCTGGGTCGCCTACTCTCAGATTATAGGTTATCCCGCCCACTCCAGGCAAAATCGACGGCGTTCCCGTGGCTGAAATTTTGTAAACTGACCTACCTACGACGGGGCTAGCCACTTCCCCCATAACCGATATTTTCACGAGTTTGTCAGCGTTTGTCCTCAACATTAACTGTCCCTCATTCTTGAATAATGCTGTTTATCTGGCACATACTAATAAAACTTGCAACTCTCAGTGCCGCATTTTTGTACGGTTGGACTTAGCAACTCTTAAATGTGCGATTATTACTTGTGACTTGTGAACGCCAAAATTCAACTGAACTGTTGGGCGGATCTGAGCGATGTCTGAAATTGGATTAAGAACAAGAATGGTGGTCAAAGACGTTATGAGCAGTCCAGTAGTAACCTTAGACGAAGACGCAACTTCAAACAAGGTTGCTAACCTCATGGATGAAAACGAATTAGGCTGCGTTATAGTCACGAACAAGATAGGCAAACCTGTTGGGATAATAACGGAACGGGACTTAGTGATTAGAGTTCTAGCCATAAATCTTAAGCCTGACGCCGTAAAAGCGAAGGAAATCATGACCTCCCCTTTGGTTACGATAGAACCGGAAGCAACAATAAGCGAAGCGGCGAGAAGAATGAGCAGACTCAACATCAGGAGACTTGGGGTAATCTACAAAGGCAACCTCGTGGGGCTAGTTTCAAGTAGAGATATTCTGGGGGTCATGCCTGAGCTAATAGAGATAATCCAAGAAAGAACACGCATCGAGGACGCTGCCGAGGCAGAGGAAACTGCAGAAGCCGAAGAAATGTCTCTCTCTGGATATTGCGACCGCTGTGGCGTGTTCTCAGAAAACTTGAAAGACGTTAATGGGCAAAACTTGTGTGAAGACTGCCGCATAGAATTAGAAACCTAAAAATAAGCGACAAAACCTCTTAATCGCAGTAGCCCAGTCGGTTCAAATAAAATAAACTTTTAATTAACCTTCATATTCGTTATTCACCAGAAAGGCGCGTTTAAATTGATTGTTGATTCTGTGCTGACAAACGCTAAGGCGTACTTGAACAAGGAAATAGTTGACTGTAGCTTAGCGATAGAAAACGGCAAAATTTTCAAAATAGGCAAAGAAACGCAGATGCCAAAAGCTGACGAGAAAATCAACCTGAGAAACCTTCTAGTTCTGCCAGGTTTGATCGACGTTCACGTGCACCTTCGTGATGAAGGGAAAGCATACAAAGAGGACTTTTACACTGGAACTGCCGCTGCAGCTGCGGGTGGAATGACAACAGTTTTGGATATGCCTAACAACGCCCCAGTAACTATGAGCGCAGAGACGCTGAAGAACCGTATGCAAATCGCGGAAAGAAGCGTTCTCGTTAACGTTGGATTTTATTCCGAATTTCCAACTGACTTGGGAGAGGTCACAGACATTGTCGCTCAGGGCGCAGTGGCCTTCAAACTCTTTATGGCTCGCCAAGTCGGCGGATTGAACATTGATGATGATAAAGCCTTGCAAGAAGCGTTTAGAAAAGTCGGCGAATTAAGTATTCCAGTTGCAGTGCACGCAGAAGACAAAGCGTTGTTGATTGCAAACGAAGAAAGGCTTAAGCGAGCCAACCGTCACGATGCGGCTGCCTTCCTTAGGGCGCATTCAGAAGGCGTTGAACTAAAAGCGATCGAACGCCTGCTGAAGATAAGCGCGCAAACTGGTGCACGGTTGCATTTTTGTCACATGACGACTGAAGAGGGCTTAAACGCCGTGATTGAGGCTAAAAAATCTGGCAGGACAGTAACCTGTGAAGTGACTCCCCAGCATCTTTCGTTGTCGAATGCTGATTTTGAGCGCTATGGCTTAATGCTAACAATGATGCCACCTCTTCGCGGCAAAAGCCACATCGAGGCACTTTGGAAAGGCGTTGCTGACGGTTGGGTTGACATTTTAGGTTCAGACCATGCCCCTCACGCTTTAAGTGAGAAGTCTGCTAGCACTGTTTGGGACGTTAAAGTTGGCGTGCCTGGTCTTGAAACAACTCTCCCCCTCATGTTGACGATGGTTAGAAAGAACCGAATTTCACTGGCGCATGTCGTTCAACTACTCTCAGAAAAACCCGCAGAAATCTTCAACTTAAAAGACCGCGGTGGCTTGGAGCAAGGGAAACAAGCAGATTTAGCAGTTATAGACTTCAACCGGAAATTCAAGATTGAGGCTTCAAGATTCCATTCCAAAGCGAAGTACTCACCATTTGACGGTTGGGAAGTACAAGGCAGACCCGTGAAAACCTTTGTTAACGGATTATTAATTATGGACGAACAGGAAATCGTGGCGAAGGCAGGAAGCGGCGAAGTAATTCGGAGAGACCGCACGTGAAATTCATCGCGGATGGTATGCTTGGAAAACTGACCAGATGGCTCCGCATGCTGGGGCAAGATATCAAGTACTCCAACCAATTTGAGGACGCTGAACTTATTATGACGGCCAAGAAAGAGCACCGAATTCTCCTCACAAGAGATTCAGAACTTTATCAGCGCGCCGTTGCCAAAGGCGTTGACGCTTTCTACGTGGAAGGTCGAACAGAAGCTGAAAAGCTAGCAGAACTTGCTGAGCGATTTGACTTTTCCCTGACGATAGACCTGAATCGTTCTCGTTGTCCAAGATGCAATACCAAAATTCAGTTAACGCCCAAAGAAAAGATTACAGGCAAAGTTGAAAAAAACACCTTCATCTATTACAACGAATTTTGGAAATGCCCAAAATGTGGTCACATCTATTGGCAAGGCGCCCACTGGGAAGGAATCCGCGCTACTCTTGAAGAGGCGAAGAAAATTAAAAGTTCGTAGCTTAACTTTATTTAAGAAGCCACTTTAACGGAATATCTTGGAAGGTTCCGTCAGGCAACGTTCTTCTGATGGTGATTGGCAGGATGCCGCTTTCAAATTCTTTTAAGGCGATGTCAATCGGGTTCGAATAGGTTTCGTCAACTTCAACGATTATCGGTGCACCCATAGAAATTTGGAGAGCCCTAGCTCCCACTATCCTCGCTTTCTCGAATCGCGTGATTTTAGGAGGACCTACCGATATCTTTTCTTGTTTAGACGTATTCTAATACTCCCCAGCGCCTGGATACGGTCCACCAGGACCCCCTCCCGGTGGCATTGGAGGCGCCTTCATTTTGCCGGCAGCGATTATATCGTCGATTTTGAGAATCATTGAAGCCGCTTCGGTTGCCGATTTAATTATCTGTTTTTTCACTGTAATCGGCTCGAAAACGCCCATTTTTGACATGTCTTGGACTTTCCCTTCTAGAACTTCTATGCCAGCCCACGTTTCCCCTTTTTCATGTCTCGACCTTAGTTCTGAAAGTATGTCGATTGGGTCTAAACCAGCGTTTTCAGTAAGCGTTATTGCAATTGCCTCTAAGGCTTCTGCAAAGATTTTGACCGCGAGCTGCTCTCTTCCCGGCAAAGTTTCTGCGTACTTCTTCAGTGTACTTGCCATTTCGAGTTCTGGAGCGCTGCCTCCGGCTACGACTTTTGGTTCTTCAATTATGTCTCTGATTACGCATAGAGCATCATGGAGTGAGCGTTCCGCCTCTGATGTTATGCGTTCTGTTCCGCCCCTTATCAAAAGTGTAACTGCCCGCGGGTGCTTGCAGCCTTCAATGAAGGTCATTTTGTCGTCACCGATTCTGCGTTCTTCTACAAGGGCTGCGTATCCAAGATCCGCAGATGTGATATCGTCCAGCTTAGTTACTATTTTCCCGCCCGTGGCTTTTGCTAGTTTCTCCATGTCCGATTTTTTCGCTCTCCGAATTGCAACTATTCCTTTTCTTGCAAGGAAGTGTTGTACCATGTCGTCGATGCCTTTTTGGCATATGACAACGTTTGCGCCTGCGGCTACAATTTTCTCAGCCATGTCTTTGAGCATGTCTTCCTCTTGTTTGAGGAACGCCTCAATCTGGTCTGGGCTTTCAATGTTGATTTTCGCGTCGAACTCGGTCTTTTCAATTTCTAAAGAAGTGTCAAGTAATGCAATTTTGGCTTTTTCTACTCGCTTGGGCATTCCAGAATGCACTATTTCTTTGTCCAGAACTATGCCTTTTATCAGACTTGTGTCACTAAGGGATTCACCGGTTTCCTTTTCAACTTTGACATCTTCCACGTCCACCTTGTAGCTGCTGCCTTCTTTCTCTGTAACTTCCAGCATTGCTTTGACCGCTATGTCTGCCAAGTACTCTTTGTATTCAGCCACGAGTTTGCTCGCCATAGCAGTTACTGCAGCTTTCTTCAGATACTCCTTTGTTTTTAAATCCACTGGTATCGCTATTTTCTCGAGAGTCTCTAGCGCTTTTTCTGCGGCTTTTTTGTATCCGTCAATTATTATGGTTGGGTGTATATTTTTGTCTATTAGCTCTTCAGCCTTGTTTAGAAGCTCGCCCGCTATTACAACGGCTGATGTGGTTCCGTCGCCTGCTTCGTTATCCTGTGTTTTGGCAACTTCGACAAGCATCTTGGCTGCAGGATGTTGAATGTCCATTTCATCTAAGATCGTGCGGCCATCGCTTGTTATCGTTACGTCGCCAAAACTGTCGACAAGCATCTTGTCCATGCCCTTAGGACCTAAGGCGCTTCTAACGCTTTCGGCTACGATCTTCGCGGCAGTTATGTTTGCGTGTTGCGCTTCTCTTCCGCGAGATCGATTTGAACCTTCCTTTAGTACGAGAACTGGTACACCGCCAGCTTGTGCAGGTGATGACAAATCAAGTTAGCCTCCTTTAATGCGCACAACAACAAAACATAATTGCCATATAAATTTTTCTAGAAGTAGTATATCAAACTAAGCTTCAGCTGTAGAGTTTTCAATCATTCACTCAGCGTTCTAGAGCAGTTCATCATTCTCGTCTGTCTAAGTTAATAGACGGTGACTTTGGCTATACCCTTAATTTTCAGCAGTTTGGGGATTAATTCGCCGGGAATTTTTTTCTCCACAATTAATGTGAGTTTTGGTTCTGGCGAGAGTTCGGGGTCGTCCACGATTGCCTGTCTAATGCTTAAGCCGCTTTGGGCGAGAATCATGGCTGAGTTGGCTAGGATGCCGGGGGTTTTTGCGTCAACCGGGGTTATTTCTACAACGCCTAAGTTCAGGTGTTTCGCGATTTCTTTCAGCGAGTGGCCGGCGGGTCGTATTTCCTCAAAAATTAGTCTGAGTTCTCGGTTGGCTTTGATAATGTTTAATGTTTCTTTTACTGTTCGCCTGTCTATTCCAGCGGCTCTTGCGATGCGCACTGGCGGGATCTCGATTTGGTTGAGGTAGATTTTGCCGTCTTTTGCACTTAGTCCGTTTTCTACGAGAACGCGTGCTACTTTGAGTCGTTCAGGGTATTGTTCCAAGTATTTTCTAATCGTGTTCCACATGGGCGTGTGTTTCCCTTATGTACATTTATGTTCAGCAAGGTATAAATGTGCTTCTCATTTCCATGAGCTTACGCGCCGGAAATGTGTATTATTGGTTCCGTTTTCTCCGCATTTCACGGAACTCATGTACAAATATGTACACAAAAGATTTAATATGGTATCTACGTACGATTTACAACTCACAAATAGGAGAGAAAATGACATGCCGACTAAAAAAATAATGCTAGACGAGGAACAGATACCAAAACAATGGTACTGCATACTGCCCGACCTACCTAAACCACTCCCTCCAACCATAGACCCACAGACAAAAGAACCTGGACCTGGAATCGTCCCTAAAATATTCCCCAAGCAGATTCTAGCCCAAGAAATGAGCACAGAGAGATGGATAAACATTCCAGAAGAAGTGAGAGACATCTACAGACTTTGGAGACCCACCCCACTCTTCAGAGCCGTTAGTCTAGAGAAGGCGTTGAAGACTCCAGCTAAAATCTACTACAAGTATGAGGGGGTCAGCCCTCCAGGTAGCCACAAACCGAACACCGCTGTTGCTCAAGCTTACTATAACATGAAGGAAGGCGCAGACCGCATAGCCACAGAAACAGGGGCTGGCCAATGGGGTTCCGCCTTAGCCTTCGGCTGTATGTTGTTCGGATTAAAATCTACCGTTTACATGGTTAAAGTGAGCTATCAACAAAAACCCTACAGAAGAGTCATGATGGAATCTTACGGCGCAGATGTCTATGCAAGTCCCAGCACGCAAACGGAGAGCGGCAGAGCGATCTTGAAGGAAGACCCTAACAGTTCAGGCAGCTTGGGAATAGCCATAAGCGAAGCTGTTGAAGACGCCCTTAACCATGAAGACGCCAACTACGGCATAGGCAGCGTCTTCAATCATGTTCTTCTGCATCAAACTGTAGTTGGATTGGAGACCAAGAAGCAGCTAGAAATTGCGGGAGACTACCCAGACGTGATATATGGATGCATAGGCGGGGGCAGCAGCTTTTCTGGGCTTTTCTGGCCCTTCTATTACGACAGAGTCACTGGAAAAGCACCGAAAGCCGTTCGTTTTATAGCAACTGAAGCTACAGCTTGTCCCTCTGTTACAAAGGGAGAATACACCTTTGATCACGGTGACACTGCCAAGATAACTCCTCTAGTTCCAATGCACACTATAGGGCACGATTTCATACCAGCCCCAATTCACGCAGGAGGCCTACGCTACCACGGAATAGCTCCTACCATAAGTAGGCTAGCTGCAGAGAAGCAATTAGAGACAAAAGCTTATAATCAATTAGAAGTCTTCGATGCTGCCAAGCTCTTCATTCAAACTGAGGGCATAATGCCAGCGCCAGAACCAGCCCATGCCATCAAAGGAGTCATTGATGACGCCTTACGGTGCAAAGAAACAGGGGAAGAAAAAGTTATTCTGTTTCTGCTGTGCGGTCACGGCTACTTCGACATGCAAGCCTACGATGATTACTTGAGCGGCAAGTTACTTCCATATGAATATCCAACAGAAAGAGTCGAAGAATCAATGAAAAAACTTAGGAATCTCTATCCTTGGCTAGGCGAGGTCAAAAAGAAGTATATTTAAAAAGAATTCCCGTGTAAAAAAACGCCTGAGGTGCGAAAAGATGACACCACAGGGCGTAATCTCTCAATTTTTTATGTTATAAAGGACCACAGCATATACATTCTCAAGTTACTTGCTCTAGCACATAGTTGGAGAAGGAATAAGCGTTGTGTGCAAAATTCGAAAATGAGGTTTCTGCAAAAACTCTTGGGTTAATTGTTAATCCTGTTGCTGGAATGGGCGGGGCTGTTGGACTTAAAGGCACTGATGGCAGAGCGGTTTTGAAAAAAGCTGTATCTCTCGGGGCAAAACCCATAGCACCTGCGAGGGCCGAATTTTTTCTCTCCGAATTAAAGTTCGCTGACGGAAAGATACGGCTTGTTGTAGGCGCTGGAACTATGGGCGAGGAGGAAGCTATAAGCTGCGGCTTTGCCTGCACGGTTTTCGGAAAGAGAAAGAAAGAAACTACCGCTGAAGATACTAGGGAAATTGCAAGGAAAATCGCTGACGCAAAGGCTGATCTTCTAGTGTTTTGTGGTGGGGACGGAACAGCTCGAAACATACTTGAGGCAATAAACATCGACATTCCTGTATTGGGCGTTCCAACAGGGGTAAAGATGCACAGCGCTGTTTTTGCTGTGGATACCAAAGCTGCAGCCAAGATAGCTATGGGTTTTCTGTGGGGAGAACTACCCTTACAAGAAACGGAGGTAATGGATGTTGATGAAAACGCGTTTAGGAAGGGTCGAGTGTCTTCAAGGCTTTACGGGTACTTACTAACTCCTTACGAGCCGTACTTGATTCAAGGAGCGAAGATGGCGAGTCCTATGACAGAAAGTGAACTGCGTAACCAAGCAGCTATAGCAATATACATCATTGAAAACATGAAACCTGACGTGGCTTACATTATTGGTCCTGGAACAACAACGCGCACCATCGGTGACCTCTTGGACGCAAAGAAAACTCTCTTAGGAGTGGATATCTTTTGTAACAAGAAAATAGTGGCAAGTGACGTAAACGAGAAACAAATATTAGAGAAAATCCGGCGAAAGACCGCGCAGATAATTATCACGCCGATTGGGGGTCAAGGCTTTATTTTTGGAAGGGGAAACCAGCAGATAAGCCCAGAGGTAATTCGTCGGGTAGGTCTGGACAACATAGTTGTGATCGCTACAGAAGGCAAATTGAGAAGCTTGAAAAGTCTGAGAGTTGACACTGGCGATCCAAACTTGGACGACGCTCTTCGATCACGTAAACTCAAAGTCGTGGCCAACTACAAAACCGAATATATGATGCGTATCAAATAATTAGTCGCCATCTTTTAACTAAATGTATTTTCACAAAATTCATAGGTAAATTGAAATACAGAACTCATAAACAGTATTCTGTTATTACTTAGAGGCTAAAAACTTGATTCCCATCAATCTTCCAAAAATCGGCGAAGAAGAAGTCGAAGCCGTTGTTAAGGTCATGAGAAGCGGCCCATTAACGAATGCGCTTGGCGCTGGTCCCATGGTCACGCAATTCGAGAAAAACTTTGCGAAATTCGCTGGCGTGAAGCACGCTATAGCTGTGAACACTGGTACTGCAGCGTTGCACTCTGCGATTGTAGCTGCGGGTGTGAAACAGGGCGATGAGGTAATCCTGCCCAGCTTCACTTTTGTGGCTACAGCCGAAGCAGTCGTTATGGCTGGCGGCAAACCAGTGTTCACCGATATCGACCCCGAAACCTACAACATTTCTCCCGCAGTAATCAAAAAGAACATAACAAAAAAGACCAAAGCGATAATACCCGTAGACCTTTATGGTTTATCTGCCGAAATTAAGCCCATCAGCGAAATTGCCACTAAACACGGCTTGGCGGTTGTTGAAGATGCAGCTCAAGCACACGGCGCAACCTACAATGGGAAGCCTGCCGGAGTTTTCGCAGACGCTGCCTGCTGGAGCCTCTACGCCAGCAAGAACATGACCACAGGTGAAGGCGGCATTATAACCACAGACGGTGATGAAATGGCAGAGACGTTGCGGTTGATAAGAACTCATGGAGAAAAAGCCAAGTACGCCTCGCTGATGCTCGGCTACAACTACCGCATGTCAGAAATACAAGCCGCCATAGGTTTAGTGCAGTTGGATAAGTTGCCCGCTTTCGTGGCTAAGCGCCGCGAAAACGCAAAAAGACTTACTAGGCTACTTGCGAAAACAGACAAGCTACAGTTGCCAGAAGAAACGAACGACCGACAACACAGCTGGTACCTCTATACTGTCAGGCTTAAAAATGCCACAGAGAACGAGCGAAACAAAATTGTGGAAGAATTAAGACAGAAGGGCATAGGCGCTGAAGTGTATTACGTCAATCCTGTGCATCTTATGCCCTACTACCGCGAAAATTTTGGAGGGCGTAAACTGCCAGAGACAGAAAAAGCAGCAAAACAAGTCTTCTCTTTACCCATCCACCCAAGCGTCACCGAGGCGCAGGTAGACTACATAGGCAAGACTCTTCTAAGTCTCTTGTAGCGGGTTAAGCGTTAAGGTTTATACGAAGTACTTCCACAGTATCTTATTGCTCAGGTTATTCTCTGGAGAATGTATATGCGTAAGAAAGTCATTATTATGGGTGCGGCTGGAAGAGATTTTCACAATTTTAACGTTTACTTCAGAAATAACAGTCGCTATGAGGTGGTAGCCTTCACCGCCGCGCAGATTCCTGGCATACAATGCAGAGTCTATCCACCGGAGCTTGCCGGCGCAGGCTATTCCAGCGGAATACCCGTTTACCCCGAGGAAGAGTTGCCACAATTAATAAGAGAATTTGACGTTAACCAAGTTGTTTTTGCCTACAGCGACGTTTCACACGAATACATCATGCATAAAGCCTCATTGGTCTTGGCTAACGGTGCAGACTTCTGTTTAATGGGTTCCAAAGCAACTATGTTGAAGGCGAAGGTTCCCGTTATATCCGTGTGCGCTGTCAGGACAGGCTCTGGGAAAAGCCAAACCTCGCGGCAGATTGCCAAGATCTTGAAAGATAAGGGGCTGAAGGTTGTGGTGGTTAGGCACCCTATGCCTTATGGTGATTTGAAGAGGCAGATTTTGCAGCGTTTCGCTTCTCGTCAGGACTTGGATAAGTGTGAATGCACGATTGAGGAACGAGAGGAGTATGAGCCTCACGTTGACAGTGGAATAGTTGTCTATGCGGGAGTGGACTACGGGAAAATCCTTGAAGAAGCCCAAAAAGAAGCTGAAATCATAATTTGGGACGGCGGCAACAACGACTTGCCCTTTCTCAAACCCGACTTGCACATAGTTGTGGCTGATCCGCATCGAGCTGGACACGAATTAGCGTATTATCCTAGCGAGGTTAACTTGCGGTTGGCAAACGTGGTGATCGTGAACAAAGTTGATACCGCTGATTCAGCTAAAATTAAACAAGTAAAAGAGAACGTTAAGTCTGTTAATCTAAACGCCGTGATATTAGACGCGGCTTCGCCAATCACCGCAGACACACCTGAGCTAATCGAAGGAAAACGAGTTTTAGTGATTGAAGATGGACCAACAGTAACACATGGCAAAATGCCCTACGGAGCCGCAACAATTGCCGCAAAAAAATTTGGAGCAAAAGAGCTTGTCAATCCGAAACCTTATGCTGTTGGCTCGATAAGGGCGACCTATGCTCAATATCCGCATCTGGGTTCGATTCTTCCCGCGGTTGGATACGGTGAAAAACAAATAGCTGAGCTTGAAGAGACTATCAACACTACGCCGTGCGATGTTGTCTTGATCGGAACTCCGATTGACTTGCGAAGAGTGATTAAAGTGAATAAGCCGACTGTAAGAGTTAAATATGAACTTCAAGTACTAGGACCAGTTTGTCTCGAAGAAATATTGGATGATTTTCTTAAAGGATGTGTGAAACATTGACCGATGAGGAAGATATTTCACGAGTTAAGATAAAATTTATGATAGAGGGATTAGGCGAAGCGGAAGGCGAACTCGTAAGGTTTTTGGCGCCCAGAACTGTAGATACCATTGTTCGAAAGCTTCCGGTTGAGGGCAGAGCCGCTTTATGGAAAGAAGAGGTTTACTTCGAAATTCCAGTTAAAATTGGGGAAGAAAAAGCTAAACCTACAGTGGAAACTGGAACCATTGCCTTTTGGCCCATGGGAAGTGCTCTCTGCATATTTTTTGGGCAGTCACAACCCTACAGTCCAGTGAACATTTTGGGCAAAGTCACAAAGAATTTGGAACTGTTTGAACAGGTTAAAAGCGGCGCAACGATTAAGGTTGAGTTGCTAAGCTAATAAGCTAGCGCGCTGTCCTCCCACATCTGCAGAAGCCGTTCGCATTCTTCTTTCACGCTTTCATCTTGGCTTTTGCTCTTTAAAACTTCCAAGAATTGTATGCGTTTTTCAACTGAACGCTTTTCCGCGGTGCCTCCGTAATAAAGTTCGCCTTCAAGATATTCCTTCATTTGATTGGCTTTTTGAACGAAAAGACTGGCAGCGTCGACAGGATTTTCAACCGCAAACTTGTTCGCCCATATTACCACTTCTGTTTCTCGAAGTTGCGTTAAGCCGTCAATTTCAATGATCTGCCTGATATAAGTTCTCAAAAACTCGTAGTATCCAGCTGTCTTTACCAGCTCAAGGACTTGGCGGACTTTTTCTTTAAAGTTTGAGCTTCCTTCCACTGTTAAATTATGCTTGTAGCCTTTGTTTATGAGTTCTCTGGCTGTTTTAACTTCTTTCGCGGTGTAAACTCTTTCTGGGAACTTCAAACTGGACTAAACTCCATTTTTCAAAGCGAAAATTGTGCAAATTTTGAGGTAACGCTGAGAATCAGCTTGCTACGGGCTTGTATACTTTTATGTTGTGGCTTCCCGAGACCAATTGCACCGCGCCTTTTTGTTCCAGTTGCTCCAAGAAATCTTTAGCTGCGCTTATTCGAATGTTGAACCGTGAAGCCACAGCGTAAGGCGTCAAAACGTTCATCTTCTTCATTTCATTAACGATTTTCTCGTTTTTCACGTCTGGAGGGATTACCCCTATATGCTTTCTTTCTTTCAGCGGTCCAGCTTTTTCTTTCTTTTTATCCGCCCTTTCTTCTTCATCTCTTCTGGCTTGCACGCGCTCCATCTGCTTTAGACCGAGTTTCTTTTTTCCACCCATTTTTTGGCTCCTTTTGGCTTAATTATTTCTGCACTAGACAAGCTGAGTTATTTCAACTTTATGCTTGTTCTTCCACTCTTTGATTGGCACGCCAAGTTTTCTTTCAACTTCAGCTCTGTGTATTGAGTTCATGCTGCAGAATGGTATTATACGGCCGTCTGGCACTGCGTAGTGGATGACACATCGTTGTACGCGCTCCAAGTCGAAGTTGTACGGGTCCATGAAGTGCATGGACGAAAGCAGAATAGTTTTCCTTTGCAGGTCGCCTAATGACTTGTAGTTTCCCTCTGTTAAGACTCGCAAAAGGTATTTTCTCAGAAAACTGAATTTCACATGCCTCGTAGCTCCAAGCAAGCGCAGTTTAGCTTTGTTTTTGCTTCCTTTCGAGGCGTACTCGTAAACCTTCTTCATAGTTCCAACGAACTTGTCCACATTCGCATAACGGGTAATTGGGATGATTTTGCCGTTTTCCACGAAAATGTAAG
>Ga0209636_10000368_pt1 | contig 42632 bp, 51 predicted proteins | sample DeeMarSWOR152_54_FD_187464 | JGI IMG/M metagenome (GOLD analysis project Ga0209636, IMG submission 187464) | Marine sediment microbial communities from White Oak River estuary, North Carolina - WOR-1-52-54 (SPAdes) (version 2) | ecosystem: Environmental > Aquatic > Marine > Intertidal zone >... | reverse complement strand
CCTCTTTGGCACAACTCCTGACATTGGGGCTCAACCCTGGACTGCAAAATCAGCCGCGGAAGAACTCCAAGGTGTCGGATTTGACATCATCAAAGTGGATGAAGCCTTCCCTAAGTCACGGTTCTATGATGTTGGTGCTATCATCTATTTCCTCAAAGCGATACCTTGGGTTATTCCTGGTTTCTCAGTTGCCCAATATCAGGATCTTCTCTACCAACTACATGAAAGAATCCAGTCTGAAGGCTATCTAGAAATCCAAGAACACCGATTTCTAATAGTTAGCCAAAAACCGGGTTCATAGGAAAATTCCTTGGATTATTATCCGCTAGAAAAATTCTTTTGTTGTACCTAAATCTCTTTTCGGCAAACAAAGTACCCTAGCCCCACCACAATCATCGCACAACCTGCAACCTGACATGTAACGATAAATAACTCAAGGTTTGGCAGATAGAAGCCAATACCCATAATAATGAGAGCAAAAGGGAAGAGAACACCGACAGCTGCACCTGCAAACGTTACGATCCCCATGATCCAGTCCATTTTATCCTCATAGCGGCGGTCGGCAACCAAGATAAACCACTTTCCATTCCGTGCGGTTCATAAGTGTGCTTTTACTGTTTCGTTCCCGGCTAGTAAGCGTATTAATCCAGATATTCGTTTAAACGAAACGTGAAAGAAAAAAAGGTGGGACTAGAAGCTGGTCCCTTAAGAAGATCAGGGATTAATATTCTTCAGTTACGATTCGGTTCCTTCTCTTATGTATCTCTAGATGATTTCTGGTTCTGGTGATTTCGGTTTACTCCTTGCAATAATAATACAAAAAATACCACCGATTATTGCCAAAATCGCTCCCACCCATGCAATGAAACCAGAAGTTACAAAAAGCCCTATAGAAAAAATGATTGCGAGTATTCCACCCGCCATTAGATTCTTCCATAATGCTACAATTGCGGAAATTAGAATTAAAGTACCGAGAGATATGTTAGCAACGGTGTATATTAACATCAGCTGCATGGACAAGAGCATGAGTGGAGCATATTCGGGTGGCATCATTGGTATCATTTGTAACATCATGAAATAACCCCAAATGGAAAGTCCTTGAGATGCAATGACAATTATTCCACCGATAAGTGTCAGAACCCAACTTGCTGTGCGTAGTGGTGTTGATTCAGTATTAACACTCAACCCATTCACCTCACTCAAACATTACCTCTGACATGTCTTAAATCTTCTTTCTTCTCCTGTGAGGTTCTTGTGGCCTAGATATATGGGCGAGAACCCCACTACGAAATGAAGCATTGTGGCAGATCAGTTTGTGACGAAAGGTAGTGGGATACAAGTATGCTACTATTTTTGTCGCAATATTGCTGGTAGCAGCATTTTTTGTAAGTTTTAAGGTTTAATGGTTTTCAGTGAGTATTGAGTATATGAGATCATCTTGTAATGAGGGTGGAGGTACGCTCTACATTTCGAAGGGCGCGAATTCGTTCAACAAGAACGTAGAGAGCTTCCATTGACTCAGATTCAACTGATGCAATAATATCCCAGGAGCCAAGGGTGGTCCGAGCTTCTTTGACCTGTTTGAATTCCTTCAAGCTTTCGATAATATCGAATTCTCGTCCAGATAAGTTTCTTAGTGCGTACTGCAGTCTGAGTGTCATTTGTAAAGGAATATAACTGTGAAATGTGATACTCAAAATAGGAGGGAAACAATTGGATAATGGGACGTATTTGAATGGCAACTCTTTGCGATGGATCGTAAGTACTAACACTCCTGACTATAAGGTGGCTATGTTCTACGCTCTTACGAGCATACTGATTCTTGCCCAAGGGCTCTATTATTGGTTGTTACCCCATCCATGGGCTTCTATTGCTTCAGCAATTGCTCTGGCAGGAACATTAGGCGCCATCCTTACAGCAGTATTTCTGTTCCGTGAAAGTCGAGTCCACGCAGAGGCATTTCCGAAGGGTAGTCAGTGTTCTATTCATTCAGAAGAGTTGGCTTATGACCGCTGTGCTATATGTGGACAACTTTTTTGCACTAAATGTCTTGTACGGATCAAACCAGCGTGGAGTAGAACCATTGGACTCTTTCGTTTCAATGGTGTGGCCTGCAAAGCATGTGCCTACCATAGAGTCAAATGGTGGTGGTTATTTGGCCTGTCAATTTGGCTATTTTTTTTACCCCCTCTGGTTCTTTTCATTAATTTGAATCCGATGTTGTTTTATCCTCAAATTGATCCAGCTGAAGTAATTTTTCTAGTTCGGGGTGCAACCCTAACCTGTATAATAATCGCAATTATGATGACACTGAGTTGGTGGCTTCAAGGCAAAACCACAGTTATGCCATCACTTTCCCAACAACCTCAAGAAATGGTAGATATTGATACACGAATAGTCGAGATGTCTCTTAGATCAGCAGAGCCTTCACCATCGCCCAACTCTACAAAATTGTAGTTAATCATGAAAAAATACTATAATAGATTCATCCAAATGAGTCAGAAAATATTACATTTGTATAAAAAGTGTTACAATAATCCTCAAAAGTGTAATAATACATTATTCCAGAACAGTGAATCCTATTCGCTCTCGGGCAAAGCTTCAAGGAATTTAAAATGACCAACTATCGCAATATCCAACTTAAAGTCGAAGAGGTTCGCGTCCTCAAAGAACTTGAAGAAATCATCGGCAAACCCATTCCTGATCAAGGTATTGGCTTCTATCGAACCGGCTTCGTTTATGAAGGAACAAGCGTCATCGGTCTAAGTTTACGACAACAACAACTAAAGGAACTCCCCGAAACCATTCGCAATCTCACCAATCTCCAACGGTTATATCTTCGGGACAACCACCTCACAACACTTCCCGAAAGCATCGGTGAACTCAAACAACTCCAGAACCTCGATGTCTTCAGCAACCAAATCCAAACCCTCCCTGATAGTATTGGCGATTTACCCAACCTCTGGCGATTTGATTTATCACGAAATCAAATACCACGCCTTCCTCACACGATTGGACAACTCAAATCCCTAAAACGACTGGGTCTTCTCAATGTTCAATTAAGGGAACTACCCGAGAGCATTGGAAAGTTGAGCAAACTGTATGATTTCATCGCCGCAATCAATCAGTTACAAAACCTCCCCGAAAGTATGGGGCAGCTGACTAAACTTAAAATTCTCTCAGTTCACAATAACCAGCTTACTGCCCTTCCGGAATCCCTAGGCAACCTGACGGGACTGGAAACACTATCACTCAACATCAACCAACTAACCCATCTTCCCGATTCAATCACCAATCTCACTTCTTTGAAGGTCCTACGACTAGAAAAAAACCCCCTGCTAACACTTACCAAATCTCAGGAAACATGGATTGCAGCTCTCAAAAGCCAAGGCTATGGTGTCCGCATCTAATCTATAGGGCTTTTTCAATTGTTATCTGATACACAGGATATTCCTATGCAGTAGAAAACACTGATTTGCCCCTAACGGAAAGATTCAATTCCACTTGAACTTAACACCCTGCCGTTCTACTGATTGAGGTTGTTCAAAATGAATGAAGAACTCCTGTTTCAAATTCTCCTCCTCTTAATCTTCGGAATCTTTGCAACAATACGCATTTACTATCGTAGCAAAGTTGCCCGAAAAGAATCTCAAAACAAAACAGAGACAACCCGCAAACAAAGTCTTGGGTGGGCCGGAGTACTATTATTCATAGGCATCATTGGGATGTTTGCATCCCTTATCATCTATTTTCTAATTCCGCTTTTGAGTCTGTGGTTCCACCTACCATTCCCCTCTTTCCTACGATGGGTGGGTGTCATTCTTGGCATCAGCGCCCTGCCACTAATAACCTGGATACACCGAACCTTAGGTCGCTATTATGGGGCTGAACTAAGAGTAATTGACGAACATGTCATCATCACAGCTGGCCCCTATTCGCGGGTTCGCCATCCCATGTACACTGTCTTCATTCTCATCACCCTCTCAATACTTCTCATCATTGCCAACCTCTTCGTCACCATATTTGCCCTCCTCATTATCATCATGTTATATCCCATTTCAAAGCGAGAAGAACGAATGCTGATCACCCAATTTGGCGACCAATATCGTAGCTATATGCAACGAACTGGGCGCTTCCTGCCCCCTCTACGCCGTCACAAACAAAACGAAAATCACTTAAAATAACTTTATGCTACAAATTCTCCGTGTATAACTACTAAATGCTGTGGAGATTTGAACAATGGACCCATTCATGCAAGCTGCTATTGACCAAGCGAAGAAAAGCCGTCAGGAAGGAGGTATCCCCATCGGTTCAATACTTGTAAAGGAGGGAACCATTGTTGGTCAGGGTCATAATCAACGCGTACAACAAAACAATCCCATCTTACATGCAGAAATTGCTTGTCTCCAAAACGCTGGACGCGTTGGAAGCTACCTAGGAGCCACGCTGTATTCTACATTGATGCCCTGTTACCTGTGTGCAGGGGCTATTGTGCAATTTAAGATTAAACGTGTCATCGTCGGCGAATCCGAAACATTTCCAGGCGCATCAGAATTCATGAAATCGCACGGTGTAGAAGTCATCGACTTAAATCTCCTCGAGTGTAAAAAAATGATGCGGGAATTCATCGAAACATTTCCCCAACTTTGGAATGAAGATATCGGTGAATTATAATTTAGAAATTCCGGACAATCCTTTTAGAAGTCGTGGCTGTAGAAAAAGATTTAAATATGTCTCATGAGAGAGCCAGGTCTACGTGTCTCACGGGTGAGATAGGTTAAGCATAATTCTATCTATTACCCGAAGAACGGCTTTCAAACTTGTAAAAGGTGTAACTTTCGATGGAAATAAAATTCAAACTAGACAAAGAAACGCATCATATTCATGTTCCCGTCTATGTGAACGGAGAAGGCCCCTTTGATTTTACTTTAGACACTGGAGCCGTAAAAACGACCCTATCAAAAACATTAGCTAAAAAACTCGACCTCAAAACCTATGAACTCATGGACCGAAAAATGGAAGGCTTACCTGCAGTCGCCGCGAAGGTAAACAGTCTCCAAATTGGATCCGACACGTTCGACGACGAAGAAGTTCTGATTATTGATTTCAAATCTGTTCTCCCAACTTGCACAGACAAGATGGGCGGCGTCATTGGTCATACTACTCTTAAACACTACAAGATGTCTATTAATTATTCAACTCAAACCTTGCGACTTGAACCAAGTAATGGTCATGGTTCTACAAAAGACGATGCAATCCCGTGGAGTCCGTTCAATTACATTAAAGACACTCATATGATTGGGATTCACGTTACTATCAATGGTCAAGGACCCTTTGAATTCGTTCTGGACACCGGTGCGGGTGGGACGGTCATCACCCCAGAATTAGCTAACAAACTTAATTTGGATCTGAACCCTTTCGATGGCATTTGTCGTGGAATTGGAGGAGATGCAGAAGGTCATTTTGCCACACTAGATCAACTTTCAGTTGGCGGGGTGAATGTAGAAGAACATCCCGTAATTGTAATCAACATGGAAAAAATATCACCCAAATGTCATCTAATTCCAGATGGGATCCTCGGCTATCCCTTCTTACAGCAATTTGAGTTTGTGATAGATTATCCCCACGAGAAATTCGCTTTCATTGACCATGGGCACACTACAATTGATTCTGTAGGAACCTCCCGCTGCTGTGAGTGAATCATTTATAGCGTCTCACGAGAGAGATAGGTTATGATTCGTGAATAAAGTGACTAACGGTCTCTTCTATTCGCGACCAACCTATCAATTGGGGTGAAATTCCAATTCCGTCCTCTGCTGTTTTAGACACACAACTGAAGAGAATGCAGCTGCTGACCCAGATCAGCAATTCTGAGTCAAGTCTTCTCATCTTTTCATACCTCAATCTGCATGGCAAAACTACTCCCGCTAAACTGCGAGAACAAACTGGATTAAGTAAAGCCACCACCTTCCGAAATCTTGCACTCTTACTGCAAGCTGGATTGGTTGAAAAAGAGGAAGATTCCACGGTTGCTGACAAACGCTATCGCTTGCACTACTACATCAAACAAAACATCCTCGAACTCAGTAAAACCCTATCCACGTCAGAACTTCGAGAACACGCTGTGGTCTCAGGAAGAACCGAGACGTTCCAAGATTGGGTCTTCGCTCTTGAAAATCTCCCCCTAGCCCTTAACCAACTCACATCCAAACTCATGCTGTCGATGCGACATCCGGCTTCTAAAGGGCTAGCTACAGAATGTCAAAAAATCATCAAAATGATGGCCTTCCGACTTGAGGACGTTGACGATTTCCACGAACTCCTAACCGCCCTAAATGGCTTCTTAACCGAGTTCGACACTCGACCATCAAAAAAACCACGGGATTGGAAACAACCTCTTACACAACCTGTCGCCCTCTCAATCAGCGCCGTCGCTCCCGATCCTACCGAAATATGTAATGAATGAAACTCCAGAAGCCCACTCGCCTGATAGCACCTGATACTCTTTTTACAGATTAATCCATGAGCTGTTCTAAAATGTAGAATTATTTCCCACTAGATGGTACTAGACACCATGAGGACATTCCGGAATAGTTCCTTCATTTTTCTCATGAAAACCCTTACTGCCTTCATCATCCTATCCTTCATATACCATTTACTCACTGTCCTCATTCCCTTTCCACTCTTTGTATATTGTAATTTTTATCCTTGTCCTGACATCAGACAAATCGCAATGGTTTACCATACTCTAGATAGCCAATTATTCCTTCTTACATTATCCGGAGCGTTTCGAGGCGCACTTCTGGGTATTCCATCCGCTGTTGTTTTAACTCGCCTACCTGAACGCCCGCAACATCTTCAACTCCGGTGTCTACTTCTCGGGGTGTTAATCGGAGCGGGGATAGGTGCGTTTCTCCTCCCGTTCCCAATCCGATGGCAATTATGGCTTCTTATAAGTCCAAGCCTAAGTGGTAACTTGGGACCCTATGTACTTCTTGACACGAACTATTTCTTCAACCTCACCACCCTCATGCTCCTTGCTATATTCCAAGGCATCAATACCAAATCAAAAGGCACAACCCCCATGGCTTATCGCTTCGGCTGTCGAAACTAATCAATCTAATCAACTCTCAAAAGTATTAAAAATCGGTGAAAATTGCTTCCTCTGAATCTAAGTATCAATCAGAAAATTGGGTTATAGTAATGTGATTATCATTCCCCATTGGCCGACACTCAGCTGGAGTTCATCTCTGTATTCTTTGACGTACCCTTCTTCGATTCGAATCGACGTGTTCTCTTTTACTTGCCTAATCTGCTCATTCCAGAGCACGAGTTTGATTGAACCAGTATCATCTGAAAGTTGTACATCGGCTACCTTGAGTTCCTCACCCGTCTTCCTAGAAGTCGCTGTGCGAGGACTTGAGATTTGATTCACCCTTCCCTCCAGCAAAACTCTCTGCTGACCATTCTGAATATCCGTAATCTTTGACATGGCTCGTGGAAATTTATCTGAAATTCTTTTTTCATAGTAGTTGCCTGTCCACGTTGGATAGTCATGGGTGGTACCAATCTGAACAAATCCAAGACTCTCATAGAAAGGCTTCGTTCTTACATTCCACTCCGGAGTGCCCACTACCCAAAGATCTGCGGAAGGGTATTTTTCCCAGATGAGTTCGAAGGCTTTCGTAGCGATACCCTTTCTCATGAAATCAGGGTCGACCCAGATTCTCTCACAGACTTGATACCCTGGACCTCTATTCCCCACAATGAATCCTCCAACAGTTTCTGAACCAAACAGAATCTTTCGATATTGCAGCCACTTATTCTGAATTGCTTTGGTGTTCCATTCGATGGAGTCATACCCTGGTGGGCCACCAGGACCGGGAGCATCAAACTCCAAGTCTGAATCAAATGCCCTTCTACACGTGTCTGTAAGGACCTTAACATCTTCAACATCTGCTTTCTGCAGAGAAACATTATTTGATTGATTCATAGCAAGCACCAAGAATTTCGAAATAACACCCGGCATCTTTGTTTATCTCAATATTAGCGAGCTAAGGCAAGGGTCATCATAAAAATCCTATACTTTCCGCTACCACCTACTCAAAACTATTACAGTATGATCTAAGCCACTACATCGATCCCGCCTCCCGGCGCCTCGACGCCGTCCCAAAGGGAAGCACACTTGCCTATGAAAAAAGCGAAGAATTCGGTTGACAATTTACAACTAATATCTAGGTAATAATTCCTCTCTTTTAGGAACCAACAATACTCCAGAAGATTAACGTCCTATACTAAACTGCCTTTTACAAAGTAGGTCTCAAGAAGATACAAAATTGAGGATTCGATCCTCTTTCAAGCTATAATAGTGTAGAAGAGTTGCCTGCATTGTTCCAATGCATTCAAATCCTATACTTTCAAGCAATTCTTTACTGGTGTCAAAATTCATATGACTTGGATAGAATGAGAGTAAACCACCAGACTTCAAAACACGTTGAATCTCTCTTAAAATAGTAATTCGTCGTTGGTGCGTGAAATAATGGGAATGGATGACATCATAGAGGAGGCAGACATTAACCGAATCATCATCTAACGGTATAACTAACTGACCAGACGTCAGGAGAATTTCGATATTAGATAGACTCTCTATCTTAGCACGTTGTTCAAGTTCTCGTAGCACCTTAGCACTCTTATCTAAAGCAAAGACCCTTCCCCTCTTTCCCACAATTCGTGCCGCAGGAACAGTGTAAAACCCAGGACCACACCCGAAATCGAGGATCCTCTGCTTCGGCTGGATACCTACCCGTTTGAGGAATGGAACTGCTAAATCCTTGAGCCAGCGATCTACATCGCTTTCCACATCTTTGACCCCAAAATTTACTCAACAATATCAATAGTTGAAGATGCTATTTAGCAATAACGAATCGAAAAAATAATTTTCTTCCAAAAAAAGAAAAATAAATGATAACCCGCAACCACCTAACCTCATTCTCTCCGCGCAAAGCATCCCTTGCAACATAAAAGCCAAAAGGGAAGCACACTCGCTTAACTAACAACTTGGGAACAGATGAAATCGACTGTTGTCAAATGGGCATCTACTTCATCGAGACAGTCTTTTCCAAATTGCCGGTAATGCCCATCCAGTTCTAAGAGGCGCCGTAACTCGGCTCTAACTAGAAGCTGATCGAAGTCGCGAATATTCTCAAACCACTGCAAAATAGGGGGTTCGGCATTCTTCCACACTAAAGCATCCACCACCAAAACTGCTAATGCAAAAGCTGATGGACGCCAATATGGACAAAAATCAATTATCGCTGGCGGAAGCCCTTCCTCAAAGAGAATATTGCTCGGATCTCCCTGAATAATTTGATTCGTGACCCTAATCGGCCTCAAACAATGCACTAATTTTCCGATCGCTGGTTTCAGACGCTCATGACAAGTAATTGGCAACTCTCCCCAGGCCATAAAATCAGCTAGCGCCCAGGGATCATCCCGATTCGCAAAAAATGGAGGTGGCGGTATACCTTTCAAGGCAATGTGAAATAGTACTAGGGCTTCCCGTTTCGCCGCCCAGTGGCCCTCCAACATGGTTCCTGGGAGAAACTCATAGGCCATCCAGCTATCCACTAACACATCTCCATCAGTAGCTGTGAGATACTGGGGGACACGAAAACCCCGTTCTTCAAGGCCACTCAATATTTCAATAATCCAGATCGCTTCTACTTCATTGTATGAGGGTTTGAGGACGCTCTCGCCGACTCGAAAGGTTATCCCTTGCCCACTTGGCATGCGTACAGGGTTTCCATGAACACCAAATGCGTCTAAAACGTGGGCAGGGGGGTTCATCGTAGGCTTCCTTACTCTTCATTAACCTACTCAAAACTACTATGGTATAGTCTAAGCCGCTGCCTCGATCCCGCCTCCCGGCGCCTCGACGCCGCCCCAAAGGGAAGCACACTCGCCTGGGAGAAAGGTGTGGCTACAGATTTCCAGCGGGGATATCGAGGTTTTAAAATTCTAGGCTTGCATTGCGGCTTTTCCTCGTTGAAGCCAAGTATGCTTGTTCCCGGGGTTGCCTCCCGAGGGAGGTGACTACTGCCACCTTTCTCGCTGTTTACATTGTACGTGGTGGCGCCTTATAATGATTACGTTTCAGGGTTTCCAAGTGTTTCCGCATGTTGAAATTCGCGATTTAAGTCGGCTCGTAGAATCTATCAATACGCTTAGGCGCTTGGGGTTTCCGTTTTCAGCGTCCTAGTCTATTTTCAGCGTATTTGGAGCCTTTTCTGAGGTTGTGCTTTTAAAAGGTCAGTTCTGGTCACTTATTTTACAGTTGAGGAAAAAGGTGCGCCAAATCACCATCTTTATCGGTTCAAATTCCCTCTTTCTCTCTCTTTTTAAGGCACGATTCTTTATAGACAAAGTTAGAACGCTCTACAGTTTGGTTTGGCAGGTGGATTATCCCTGAATCGCGTACTCATTGCAATGCTCCAGAAGAACGTTCATGATCATGTGGAATGGCCGCTTCGATTGGAAGCGTTCCTACAGCTAGTGGAAGCAGCGGGATTTGAGGTTATTGAAACCGTTCTACAGACCCGGATACGCACGCATGGCGGTATGGTGTTTGGTCGTGGGAAAGTAGCAGAGATTGCCACCCTAGTTGCTATGGAGAAGATTGACGTTGTGGCGATCTACAACGTGTTAACCTCAATGCAGAAGTATAATCTGCAACAGCAATTCGGTGTACCCGTTTTAGACCGTTATGAGGTGGTCTTACGGGTGTTTGAGCAAGAGGCTCGGGACCGTGTTTCCCAACTACAGTTGGATTTAGCACGATTGCAGAAGAGCTTTCCGTATATTAAGGTGTCAGAGAGTGAGCGGCTGTTAAAAGAGCGGCCTGCTCGTCGAGGGGGACGAGGACCGGGTGAGTATGCGTATCACGCTCAGTTACAGCAGGTCCGGAAACGGATTGCTAAGGTGACGAAGGAGCTTGCGCGACATCGCCGGGAACATCGGCAACGGATGCGAAAGCGGTATGAATTGGGAGTTCCTATGGTGTGCCTTGTGGGGTGCTACAATGCGGGGAAAACAAGTCTGTTCAATGCATTGACTGGGGCGGAAAAAGAAGTGAGTGATCGGCCGTTTACGACGTTAGCCTCAAAATGGTCGATGACAGTAAATCCTGAGATTTTCTTCGCCGATACGATTGGATTTGCTCTGGATCTTGACCCAGAGTTGATTTCTGCCTTCCAATTGAATTTAGATGATATGCGGGCGTCAGATGTTGTCTTGCTTGTGGTGGATGCGACAGATCTGCTTCAGTTATTGAAAATGAAACTGGAGAGTTCTCTCGATATTTTACGGGCGACTGGAATTGATGAAGCGCGGATTATCGTTGTGTTGAATAAAGTTGATTCAGTGGATGCTGAACACCTTGAGGAGGTAACCTCCTTAGTCAATGAGCGGTTTGGGCTCCCTACTGTGAAGGTTTCGGCGAAAACGGAATGGAATCTTGATTTGCTCACTGAACAGATTCGAGGACTGTATAGTCAAATGGGAGCTCTCTCGCCCCCTGCTCCTTGAGATTGATTCCGAATTCTTGATAAAGGGTTATCTCTTAGTTGGACCTTGTACTGTCTGGTGAACACATTGACCACTTCTACAACCTATCAACATTGGATTGATGCCCTAGTTGCGGAGATTGTAAGCTACTGGGGGGAAGACACTACGCAGATAAACTGTAGTTGTGGTCTTTCTGTTTCAGGTTTGCAGCATGTGGGGCGGTTACGGGGTGAAGTGACGCTTACGAATACCGTCATGCATCAGCTTCGACAGAAGGGGATTCAAACCCGTCATGCCATTGTTCGGTACACCAGTGATCAATGGAAAGGGAAACCTGGACAATTAGCCCAATTTCGCGAGAAGAAAGAAGCGGAGGGGTACATTGGGCAACGATTAATCGATGTCCCAGACCCTAAGGGAGAACTTTCCAGCTGGGTGAATCGCTATTGGCTAGATTTTGGCGGATATCTGGACCATTTCAGTCGTGATGCTAAAATCTTTAGCACTCACGAAATTTACTCCTGGCCAGAAATGCACGAGCTAGTACGTTTCGCTATTGAACATCGTGATAAAGCACGTACAATCATTAACAAATATCGTGCCCGAAATCCCTACCCAAAGGACTGGATTCCGGTTCTTGTTGTGTGTCAACAATGTCAGCGGATTGATACGACGACGGTGATCTCCGTTGATCCTGATGCCTACACCGCTCAGTATCAGTGTGACCACTGCGGGGACAAGGACACAGCAAGTATTGAGAATGGTAAACTCTCTTGGCGCCTTGAATGGGCTGCCCTCTGGAAGGTGCTTAATGTTGGCTTTGAGCCCTTCGGGAAAGATCATGCGACGCCTGGTGGATCAAGGGACAGTGCCAAAGAACTTGCGGAGAACTTCTTTAACTTCAAATCGCCGGTTCCCTTCGCTTATGAATGGGTTGGGCTTATCGAAAATGGTGTCGATAGTGGCGACATGGGAAGCTCTGACTTTCTTGGCTTTACTCCGAAAACGTGGCTTTCTGTAGCTCCTGGTGAGCCCCTTCGTTACCTGTTTTTGAAAAATAAGCCTATGAAACGTATCACATTGGGGCTCGAATATGTTCCCAATTACATCGGTCAATACGAACGTGCTGAACGCGTCTATTACAACATCGATTCACCCAAAGCCACTGAACAGGAAATCGCTGATATTCGACGGAGTTATGAACTTGCGAATCTGGAACCAATTTCTGATAATGCACCTCTCCAAGTCCCCTATCTTCATGCGGTGCTTCTCTCGCAAGTTATTCCCCCTGAGAATCATACTAGGGTCGCGATTGAGAAACTGACTTCCAGCGGTATTCTTCCTCCTTCCCTTACAGATGAACAGCAGAGTTATCTCAAAGAACGCCTAAACCAGGCAAATACTTGGGTTCGGAATTATGCTCCGGAATCTTATCGAATCGTTATACTTTCTGCCCCTCCAAAAAATCTCAACCGAAATATTCCCTCTGAACTTCGCGCTCTTTATCAACAGCTTCACTCGACGCTTAACCGACAGCAATGGACAGAACAAGCAATCACTGACGTGACAAAAACCATAACTCAAACACTGAGTAAACGCACACAGCAGGCTTTCTTTCGCTTTATGTATCAGGCTTTTTTCGGTCGGGATCGAGGCCCCCGAATATCTGCGTTTTTTGCTTTCACAGAACCCCAACTGGTGCTCGAGCGGCTTCAATACCTTGCTTCTCCACCAAAATGAGAGCATATTAATCAGTTCCTCTTTTCCACCGTCAAGACGTAACCTATATATGCCCAAATCCATACAGTCAGGTTAGTCCCTGTACTTCGGATTACGGAGAGAAGAGAATCATGTCAAAATCCACAGTAAGTGCCTTCCGCCAAGCTGTTTACAACGAGGCCAAAACCCTCAAGATCCCCATTGTGGATGAGCGTGCAATTGACAGGCTCGGAATCAACAAGGGCTCTGTTGGCGGAACAGTTGATATGAAATATCGCGATGGCGAGGAGACGAAGATTAAGACCTTTCTGGCAGTGGCGAAATATCACCACGCCCTTGTAATCTATAAGGATGAAACATTCTTCATCATTGCCAATGATACAATTTGGCGCTTGTCCACATAGGGTTCATTTTTTTGTGCTAACCCTGCTTCTCCATTTTTCCGTCTTCTATTCCTCGCATCCAACAAGTGATAATAGAGGTCAAAATACATTTCTTGGATAGAGAATCTACTCTAATTGGTAAAAATTAATAGAAAATTCTGAATGAGTAAGCGCTTAGGTCTCGAAGATTTCTTTGATGCGCTTGATCTCTGCCATCATTTCGTTTCTTAGACCAGCTATGCCACTGGCCGGTGCGGCAGCAGCAGGGGCAGCAGCTGGTGGGGGTCCTGCTGAAGGCGCGGTTGTTGGAGCTGCAGGTGGAGCTGCAGGCGGAGCACTAGGTGCAGCTGATGGCGGCGCACTGGGTGGGGCTTTTGGAGGTCCTGTTGGAGGCGCCTTGGGAGGTGCTGATGGTGGACCCGTTGGAGGGCCTTTAGGTGGTGCTGTTGTTGGAGCAGCTGGTGGGGCAGTTGCAGCTGGAGGTGTTGGTTCACCGAGAAGAATCGATTCGGCAACATCACCTGATTCTGCTGTGGCCATGGCGGCGGTATCACCTTCTAAGAAATCAAAAAGGCTGTCGGTTGTCGGACCAGCCGTAGGTGCTTCCACGGCTAGCAATGGTGTACTAGCCGCAGCCATTGGGGTGACTTCAGCAGTCTTTAGGTCACTCCGAATTTTCTTCAGGCTCGATTGAAATTCTGTAACCTGTTTGGCAATTTCGTTGAGTGCGTCAGCTAACTCGTTTACTGATTTTGAAAGGAATTCAGAAACACGAATCAGAATGGCTTCTTTGTCTGTGCCTGACATTCTTGCTACACCCCGCCATCCGTAGCAGATGGGGTTCTGCAAGCTAGAGTGTAATCGGCTTACATATAAACTTTGTTGAGCTCTACTCGCCTACTCAACCAGTTTTGCGGTCCTCTCCACCCTTCACAATGCCTGCTGCTTGGAGTATACTTTCATGATCAAAAGCAAGGTTGTCAGGTGGTTCACGAAAAGATGCTACCCGTGATGCATCGCTTCCTGCTGATAGTTCTCCGCCTATAGGATAGACAAAATAAGCAATACTCACTGTGTGACCGCGTGGGTCTCGCTGAGGATCTGAGAAGACGCCAATAAGACGATCAATCTTAACTTTCAATCCTGTTTCTTCTTTGACTTCTCGGATAATTGCTTCTTCCACAGATTCGCCGACTTCCACTTGTCCTCCAGGTAGTGCCCATTGTCCTTGAAACGGGGGGTTCTGTCGTTGAATGAAAATGATGTTTCCATCCTCCAATTGAATAACGGCATCAACTGCTAAAACAGGAGAATCAGATTTCATAGCTTTTTCGTCAATATTTACTCTCTTCTGTGGATTCATCACAAAGTAGGGCTCCTTGGACTAGGTGCAGCTTCGGAAGTCTTTTAAGCCTTCGTTTACTTTGCCCCCATGACGAAGAATGACAGTAGAACCATGGCAAGAACCCAAACCCACCATTGATCATGTTCGTAGGCTAGTTCAGCGTATCCAATCGTATGCACGAACAAGTCGAATCATGGGGCTCATCTCTTCAGCACTACTTGTTTCACTCATGATTGAATTAGGTATTCTTATGTATATGACATATATTCCCCTGATCCTAACAGGTTCTGGCTTTCCTTTACCTCAATGGTTTTACTATCTACTGATGCTCACTTTTGTTTTATCCATGGTTATCTATGGCATTGCGGGAACTGTTAATGCTCGTCTCAACCGCTATATTCTTGAATACAGGAAAATTGGAGTCGTAGTTAAGCTTCAATGTGATGAGTGTGGCCGCACTAGTGAACGGATTTGGGAAAAGGACGATTTTGTTTTCAAGAAAGCAGGAACTTGTGCCTGTGGAGGTTCCCAGTATATCTCCCAAATGTACATTATGCCGCTTCCCTTAGAAAAGAAAGACGCTTTATCTTGAAAATCACTCACAACATGTTAACCATGTGCTAGTCTTTCTGTTCTAGTACGGCTCGTAAGCGAAGCGTATCAGCACCGATTCGTTTCTGTTTTACGACACGAAACGTGCCTAGAAGACCAGTATTTTCAACATGAGGTCCACTACAGATTTCTTTAGAGACATCCCCCACTGAATAGACCTTGACATGTTCTCCATATTTTTCCCCGAAGAAACCTAAAGCGCCTTGTTTTTGGGCTTCTTCTGGAGTCATGGTTTCAAAAGTAACGGGTAAATCACGTTGAATTATCTTGTTAACCCATTCTTCAATTTGCTGTAATTCCTCAGGAGTTAATTTGCGATTTAACTGAACATCCAATCGCAATCGTTCTTTGGTAATATTGCTGCCCTTCTGATAAACAGAAGATCCAATGAAACGATGTAGCGCAGTATGAAGTAAATGGGTTGCCGTATGAAGCTGGATAACTTCTTCTGAATGATCCGCCAATCCGCTCGTAAAACGGTGTTGCGTTGCATCACGGGAAATTTGTTGATGCTTTTCAAACTCCTTTCGAAATTCATCCAAGTCGACTTTCTGGCCATTCTCTTCAGCAATCTGAACGGTCATTTCGATGGGGAAGCCATAGGTCGCAAATAACATGAACGCATCTTTTCCGGTTAGAATGCCTTTTTCTTTCAGCGTCCGCTCTGCAATCCGGAGACCTCGACGAACCGTCGTACGGAATCGTTTCTCTTCCTTTTCAATTTCATTAAGAACATGTGTCTTGTTTCTCAGGAGCTCATCGTATTCCTTTCCTAGTATGTCAAAGACTTCTGGAACGATTTGCTTGAGAAAATAGTCTTCGATGCCAAGCTGGAGACCTTGCCGAATGGCAACTCGAAGTAAGCGGCGTATGACATATCCCCGTTCCACATTCGATGGGACAAGTCCTTGGTCATCTGCTAGTGCCATCACTGCTGAACGGATGTGATCAGCAATAATACGCATTGATCGCATCTGTTCTGGTGTAGAATCAGAAATCTTTGTGATTTCACGAATTTTATCCATTATCGGCTTGAACACACCGGTCTCAAATACGCTGGGTAGTTTGTTGAGGACTTGGAGGGCACGTTCTAGCCCCATGCCCGTATCGATATTCTTCTTTTCCAGTGGTGTAAGTGTTCCATCTTCAGATCGATCATAACTCATAAAGACGAGATTCCAGATTTCAACAAACTTCTCGCATCCGCAACCTGGACGGCACTCATCAGAACATAGTGGTGTACCAATATCAACGAAAATCTCGGTGTCAGGTCCCTGTGGTCCTGTATCCCCGAGAGCCCACCAATTATCTTTGTATGGGAGTGGGTGAATTTGATCACGAGAAATTCCAAGCTCTTCCCACACACTGGCGGCTTCTTCGTCGAAAGGGACCTGATCATCACCTTCAAAGACAGTAATGTGTAAAATCTGTTTCTTCAATCCTAGCCCGGTTTTTGGGTTTGTGAGAAATTCCATTGCCATTTCGATAGCTTCACGTTTCCAATAATCACCCAATGACCAATTGCCCAGCATTTCAAAAAAGGTGAGATGGAAAGTATCTCCTACTTCATCAATATCATCTGTTCGAATACACTTTTGCACATTGACTAATCGAGTGCCTTGGGGATGGGGTTGACCAAGGAGGAAAGGCACAAGTGGTTGCATGCCCGCACTCATGAATAGAACAGTTGGGTCCAGTTGTGGAATTAGTGAGGCTGAAGGAATAACAGCATGGTCCTTTTCTTTGAAGAACTGAATGTAGCGCTTCCGAAGTTCAGATGCTGTCATTCGCATAACCCATACTCTCACTAAACTAGATATCACGATATCTCTTGGATATTTTCATAATCACGTGTTTTTGCCTTAGTACTGCTCTGACCAATTTATGCCTCTTAAATGCTCTTAAGCACTGGCTCTACCATAAGACGCTTTTAACGACGGGTCAATTTGACGGCTTCATCATATCCCGCCCAACGCGTCCGGCGTCCGCCTAAAACATAGAGAACAATAATCAGAAAAATTATCGGGACAACTAACCAAAACAGCTCGATGATCACATCTAAAGGAGTGACAATTGTCCCGGAAGCCCAGAATTCGCCTTCCGAGTAAACCCGTGTGAATGGGGATAGGGAACCCATTGTTGCATGAAAAAGAACTGGTGTAATCATGAGACATATACCGACCACTAATCCAGCAATTAAGTAAAGTTCACGTCGCCGGTTCCGTTTTTTTGATGTTTGTGTCGACACGATTGTTCACCTATAATGTGGTAGGTGTAGGTTATTAGACTACGTTTTAGAACACCTCATTTCGGTACATCTCGAAGGGATCGCCATGTTTCATACCACAACAACCCCATAGCGCTAAATCCGAAGAGCCATGCAGCCACATTCGCGAAAGTCAGGTATTGTGGGTATAGCACCATATAGGTGATCAATGCTCCCGTGAAGAACGCCGCATAGAAGAGGTGACGTGGTAATCCCCGTCGACCTATCCAAATGAACTGCTTTAAGACTCCAACCTGAACCACTTCCTCAACGGAATACTCTCCCCGCTCTCGTTGAACGAGACCCAACTCAACTAATTTATCCAGATGATACGCTGCCAGGCTGGGAGAAGACAAACTTAGCTTCCGTTGTAATTCACGCGGTCCGATTGCTCCCCGTACAGATAACATTTCAAAATAAACTCGAAGGGTTCGTCCACGCAGTTCGGATTCCAATTCAAGTTCACGGTCACGCGACATAAAAAACCACCAACTCAGGATTCACAGCAGTGCTTGACTCCTTAGACAATCTAATGGTTATTAATTGGGTAGGTTTCGGCACTTCCAAAGACCTTTATCGTTTGCCATGCAGTGTGCCTGCCAATAACGATAGAACTGTCCGGTGGCAAATCATGACAACAGATTCCCCTCTTGAGGACTGGCACTTCTTGATTGGACAATGGAAGGGCAGATCAACAGATCAGTTTGGTGAAACAGGCGAATTAGAAAGCATCATTAAGCTTACTCTGGAATTAGGTAGGAGGGCCATCATGGGAATATATGAAACCAAACAGAATGACAAAATTATCAATCAAGAAATTTCTGTACTCTTCTTTGATGTTCTCAACAAGGTGTTTCGAAGAAAATCATTCTTCTCATATGGGTTCGTTACCAATGAAGTCTCCTATGAACACTCTTCTACTGCACTCCGCTTCGATATAACGTTCGAACCTCTTCCTACACAATTTAAAGGAACGCGCTGGTGCTCATTTATTACCAAAGTTTCTCCCACTCAGATTTTAGAAGGGTTGGAACAGGCAAAGAAGGGAGAGGACTTCAAACTTTATGGTGAAGTACAACTCGAAAAAGTCTCTTAATACTCTGCGCTTAACCACTTGAAGCCAACCATACAGACTTAAGAGCAGAACCCGATACCCCTTTCACGTTTACGAAATCATTCAACAATATAAGTGAGAGAAATGCTTGTCAAATCACCTGAAAAAGTCACCATTGGTATGATCGGTGGTACTGGTGTTTATGACCCTGAAGTGTTCACCGAAATTAAGGAATTCAAGATTTACACACCTTTCGGAGCTCCCTCTGACAAAGTTATGATTGGGACACTCAAAAACCGACGTGTCGCCTTCATCCCTCGTCACGGTCGCGCCCACTCCTACCCTCCACACCTAGTTAACTATCGAGCTAACATTTGGGCTCTCAAATCACTCGGTGTCAAACGTCTTATCACGGTTTCAGCCGTTGGCAGCCTTCAAGACGAAATCAAACCGGGTGACCTCTTTATTCCTGACCAAGCTTTTGATTGGACCCGAAGCCGCAAACGTACTTTCTTTGAAGAAGGTACAGTCGCTCATGTGTCTGTTGCCGAACCCTTCTGTCCTGACCTCTCAAATTTCATCGCCAGCAAAGCCAAAGCCCTCAAACTACCTTATCACCATAAAGGCACACTCATCACGATTGAAGGACCCCAATTCTCAACGAAGGCGGAGTCACGATTCTACCGATCTCAAGGTTTCCATATCATTGGTATGACTCTACACCCCGAAGTGTACCTTGCACGTGAGGCTCAACTCTGCTTCACCAATGTTTCCATGATCACCGACTATGACGTGTATGCTGAGAAACCAGTCAGCCACGAGGAAGTCCAAAAAACCATGGGTGAAAATCTCGGCAAAGTCAAAAAACTCCTCAACGAAGTCATTCCCAATATGTCTGAAACCCAGGACAAGTGCAATTGTGACAAGGCTTTAGAGGGCGCGGTCTAGCTCATCTATACCTTATTCCGTCACTGCCTGGAATGTTTGTCCTCAAGTATACTGACTCCGTAATTCCCCTTCTCACACCTTTTTATCCTCTTGGACATGATTTTAAAACTATGATTTATCACGACATAGCCCGTCCCGAAGTAATCGAGTGGCTTCTAGATTCAGAAACCCCTAGCGTTCGGTTTTGGGCCTTACAACATCTCAAGAATTTGTCTCCTACGGATTCTGAAGTTCTGACTGCTCAGGATGCTATCCCTCAATCTCCTGAGGTTCAGGCCATTCTTAATGCCCAATATCCCGAAGGGTATTGGGCGAAGCCAGAACATATCTACGCGAATAAATACACTGCTACGACTCACTCTCTTCTTATTCTGGCTGAATTCGGAATAAAACGATTACCAGCTATTGAACGTGGAATTGAGCAGCTCTTCACCTTCCAACTCAATTCAGGTCACTTTACTACTGTACGCCCCAAAACCGACCGGGGATATGCTAGCACAGTCAGTGATACATGTTGCCTTGATGCAAACATCCTCTACTACCTAACACATTTTGGTTATCTGGATGACCCCCGAACACAAAAGACAGTCCACTTCCTTCTCGATCACTATGATGATACACAAGTTGGATGGAAGTGTCGCGCTTATCCCATAAATGCTGAGACAGTTTTCCCACAGTTATGCTACATGGGGCTGTGCAAAGTGCTGAAAGCATTCTCCACTTTTCCCAATCAATACCGTTCAAAACGGATCAATGCAATTATCGATCAAATTGTTGAACTCATCTTTGAAAATCAAATTTTCAAATATCTCAGACATCCCGATGGCACTCGTAAGGAGAAGGCGGGTTGGAAACGGTTTGGGTTCCCACTTTTCTATAACTCAGATATCCTCGAAGTCCTTGACACACTCACCCGTCTAGGTGTCAAAGATCCCCGAATGGACGAATCAATTAACATCGTCTTGAAAACACAACAATCTGATGGCAAATGGTTACTCAAACACACATTCAACGGAAAATTCTGGCATGACATTGAGAAGAAGGGAAAACCCTCCAAATGGATAACACTTCGAGCCCTTCGTGTATTACGTTCCTACCTGAAGGATTGAATGCACCAAGTAGATGGGCTAGACACTTTTATGGAAGTGCCACCTTTTTGGCTCGTGCACGCTCAGTAGGAGCTGTGTCTCATGGTTGAAGCAATAAAATGTCAATTCGTCAGTTATGACGAAATCTATGATTATTCGAAAAAGCTTGCCTTCAAGGTAACCGATTCAGGATACGAACCGGACCTTCTCTTGGCAATTGCTCGAAGTGGTTTTGTTCCCGGACGCTTAATGTCAGACTTCATGGGGAACCCCAACCTATATGCCCTCAAAGTCGAACACTGGCTAGACACCACAGCCGAACATCAGGAAGACGCAGTCATACCAGTTCGCTCTCCCCTCCCCGTAAAAGGGCAGCGCGTACTCGTTATCGATGATATTGTCGACACAGGGCGTTCAGCTGTTCAAACTCTAAAGTATGTCAATGATTTGGGAGCTAAAGAAGCCAAACTCGCTGTCATGCTCTATCTAACAGTCTCTGAAATCGAACCCGACTACTATACAGTGAAAGAAAGCGACTGGATTTGGTTCATTTGGTTTTGGAACCGCTTCGAAGACCTTCGCAATCTTACCATCAAACTCTTTGATGGTGATAAAAACCGTTCACTCAGCATCAAAGACATCACTCAAGGGCTCAAGAAATACTTTACATTAGATGTAGATCAAAAGGAGCTGAAGCAAGTTATCGAAACGGCGGGACGGATTGGAAAGCTCCGGGTAGATGACTTGAACAACATCATGCTTCTCTAAGCTCTATCACATTAAATATTTCAGAGTAAAATTAGTAGACAGTTTTCTATCTTTCTAAATAGATCTTTGTTTTCTCTAATTCAAAGCGAGTCGCTATTACGACGTAAGCTGACCTCTCGACTGAGGAGGATTGTTGATATAATCACAATCAATGCTCCGAGAAGTTGCCATATCGTCGGAGGAATTTGAAAAATCAAGATAGATAACAGGAATGTTACCAAAGGTGCTGGAGCAATCAAAGCCGTTGCCTTTCCGAGGTTGATACGACTAATGCCTTCATACCAAAGACCATGGGCTAAAAGAATTACAATGGCTTCAACGAGAATCACACAAACAACTAGCCATAAATTAGGAACAAGGATTATGGGCGCTCCGAGCCAAAGTAAGATTCCTGCGAGAAGGAGAAGCAAAGTTCCCCCAACAAGATTCCGATAAGTTACTACAGTCCACGTGGCAACTCGTTGCAAGGTTGGTTTTGCAAAGGTGTGTCCTGCAGCCCATGCAAGGGGAGTGATAAGGATGAGAATATCTCCAAAACCTATTGTTGATAATTGTGTCGTCGCCAAAACGAGCAATACTCCTCCAAGCATTAATGTCATCAACGCGGCTTGGCGCTTGGAGATCGTTTCGTCAAGAAAGAGATAACCAAACAATAAGGCAAACACCAACTCGGATCGAAGAATAACCGCCGCATTATTACTACTTGTCAATTGTAATCCAACAAAGAAGCAAGCAAAGGCAAGGAATGTTCCCAGAACACCTGCCGTCACCAGTCGTTTCATATCAGATCGTGAAATGTCCCTATTTATCGGGGGTGTTGTCCTTCTTGCCAAAATAAGTGCAACACATCCTGCAATTAGCGCTGCTGTTGATGCAAAGATAAGGGGAGCAACAACCATCCCTCCAAATTCGACTATGATTGGATGAATTCCATACACTGTCAGACCAATGAGTATGAAGATTGTACCCGACTTCTCAGTGTCCATGGCACACACTTTCTGCAAGAAAATCCACTGGCGCTTCTGATACATATATATGGTGTGCCCCTAATGAGTAATTTCACTCAGCTCCTGATGTCCTCCCCTTGGAGTTCCTGTAAATGTCTGATTCCACCATTGAATTAGAAGTCTTGACTAAAATCAAAGATGAAGCAACAAAGAATGGCTGCACTGAGAAAGAAGTCATGCAAGGCTATATCCAAAAAATGAACGGTGAACACCAAGAGGAATTCCAAAAAACACCTCCTGAAGAACGGATTGTTTTTGTTCCCCAATGTCTTCGTGAATCAGATTGCAAAGCACCCCTGGGAGAACATGGATATGTCTGTCAACACTGTAATCCTGAATGCCAAGTCCACCAAATTTCTGCAGCGGCAAAAAAACTCAACTACAAAGGGGTTTACATTCTCCCGGGTGGAAGTATGGCTCAGAAAATCATCGATTTCAGCCAACCACATGCAATCCTTGGGATTGCCTGTGAAAAGGAAGCCCTTCTCGGTGGCCTCCTCCTAAAAAAACTCGGTCTCGTTGGTCGCGGAATTCTCCTTTTCCGAGACGGCTGTGTCAATACACTCGTCAAAATTGCTGATGTCCTGAAAGTCTTAGGAATCAATCTTGATCGCAATACAACAAAGAAACTCTAATTTACTGCCATACTTCTCCTTGTTTTTTACCAACTTTTCGTCTCTAACCAGTTAGCGAAAGCATGTTTGAGATTAAATTTCTGATAGAAAAACTCATTCCGTCCAAGCTTCTATTGGAACCCAATCATACATCTCATCGGCGGCATTCAAAACTTGACGAATGTAACGCGAAAGCTCTTCCTTGCTAATCTCCATATCTGCCGTTTCAACGACAACAGCAAGATCTCCATCAGGATCCAGACAATATTTGACCCCATTATAGTTCCAACTTTCAGCAAGAAGTTTCTTGTAGAATTCGGCCGCATCTGTTTCTGAGAGTTCTGGGAATTTTTGCCAGCCAACAATAGTGAGCCAGATTTCGTTTGGCGAGAAGATGAAGTTGACAACGAGGTTTTCCCATTTTTCAGTTTTCCAGAGGGCAACAATGGTTTCCTCTTTGAGTTCAAATCTAACTTCGAGTTCGTCAAGTAGTCGAGTGATTTCTTCAATTCGTTTTCCCATGTTTATTGCCTCAATATTGTTTTGTGCCTGTGGGAGTGTTCGACCCTTTCCGAGCCACCCTAGAAAAACCTTTTCGATACTTGGCTTAACAGTCTTCTTTACTACAAAAAACATAATCCAGAGCTTTTCTTTAAAAGGAATATACGACGCACTATAGACAAGACTTCTTAGAGAAGGTGATGACAATTTCAATTGAAGCCCCCGTTCATAAACGCACTCGTTACGATATCTATGCCATGCTTATTCGTATCATTATCATTCATGGTTATTGTCCATTAACTCGGGCTGCTCGATCTACTAATCTTCCTGTTGATCGTGCAAAAACGACGCTAGATTTTCTTAAGGAACGTGGGCTTGTCGAATTAGTAGAAGAGGAAAGACGTCGGCTCTTCCGGGTAACAGTTCGTGGGCGTCAATATCTAGAGATGTATAAACGAATGATTGGGTTTGTGGGAATGCCTATGCCCGAACCAGTAACACCTTTTTAATTCTCAAGTAGGAAACAAAAACATAATTTTAAAATCGGTAGAATTCGACAATGAGTCTCTTTTTGTATATCGTCGTTCATGGTTCCATCTTCGCAATTGTTTTCACATTGTATTTACTTGCAGTAATGATCGGGTTTAGCCCCCGTGTGTGGGCGATGAGTGATTATCCTCCTGAAATCACTGAGCATGTTCCACCACAAACGAAGAAAGAAAAACGAAAAGCCACACTTATCTACATTCCGTTTATGATTATTGGCATCATTGTAGCTATCGTGGGAGGCAGCTTGCTTCTAGTGATTGTCGGTTCATATTGTCAACTGGGTTCTAAACGGAAATCAAAAAAGGTCAACCAACAGTAAACCGTGCTGGTAAAGGGAGAACTCCTAGGCTATCAAATCATTCAATTGGTACTATTTTACAAAATGTGAGTAAAGTAACATTATGTGACCCCAAATTGTGAGTCCGCCTTTTAAATAACTAATACCTTGGTTTCATTAGCGAAATGTCTGGAGACATGTAAAATGGGTGAAAAACTACAGTTCAAAAATGAACATGAACTCAAATTGGGTCACATCAAAGGTGATGTGAAAGTTGAGAACTGTCGAACGATCGTCCCAGAAAAAGGGAAGGAAATCGTCATCGATGGTGAACTGTTTATTCGCGAAGATACTGTGATTGAGGGATCCTTGAAAGCTGAGTATCTTGAAATTGATGGCCGCAACACCACAGAAATCCACGGGGATCTAGTCGTCACCCGGTCGGTTCGTGTCAAAAATGGGAAGCTTGAAATTGAGGGTTCGGCGACCGCGAATAAATTTGATGTTGGGGCTGCTCTTTCTGTCGGTAAGGATTTGCAGGCCTCAAAAGTATCGATTGGAGGTGCACTATCTGTCAAAGGCGATGCTACCGTTGAGGACATTAACGTTGGTGGTGCAGTGAAAATCGAGGGGAAAGTTGATTCAAAGACCATTAATGTTGGTGGCGCCGTAAAATGCAATACAGGCACCATTGGGAAAGTAAACGTTGGCGGGGCATTCAAAGCTGAAGGGGCTGTCGAGATTGGAGACATCGATGTCGGTGGGGCTGTGGTTGTTGGTCCTGGCTCCAAAGTACTTAATATTGATGTTGGGGGCTCTTTCAAGAGCGAAGGTGACCTGACATTTGAAATGCTGGATTGTGGTGGTGCAGCGAAACTCGGGGGGAAAGCCACGGGTAGAATTGTTGATGTAGGTGGGTCCGTAAAAGCTGAAGCATCACTAGTTCTAGCTGAGAATTTAGATGTTGGTGGATCGGTTGTTGTGAATACAGATCTCATCGTAGCAAGGGAAATTGAGGTAGGTGGATCGCTCAGAGCAGGGAATCTTATCGAATCTCCTATCATTGATATTGGTGGATCGATTAAGGGTACTCGCATCAAAGCAGTAAAGGAATTTCGAATCGGGCGTCGGGGTGAGGTGTCTGGCTTTGTTGAAAGTCCTGACATCACGGTTTCGGAACGGGTCCGTGGGGAGTCCTTTTATGGTGATACGATTCGGGTTGAAGAACGTGCTCGGGTGAAAAACCTCTATGGTCGTGTAATTTACATTGAACGAGATGTGACCATAGAAGGTGAAGTCCTCTACACAGAAAGCATAGAAGCCGAATCTGGTGTTCGCTTCCGAAAAGAACCTGAGCAGGTTAAAAAGCTACCAAATCCTGACGAATTAGTAAAACGTATAGACTAAAACTCAAGGGTTCGGGATAAAGATCAAGTTCCGAACTCCAATACTCTTTTTCATTTTTTTCCCAAGTAAAGGATGGGGAGCATATATGCGCAAGTGATTGAATTAGTAGGTAGATTATCACAATCTTCCGTATTTGGAGTCAGTTACAATGGGCGAATCACCATCAGTTACCTCTGGAAATATCCAACTTAGTAAGGATATGGTGATTACGCCATTAGCAGCAGAAAGTCTTGGTGTTCGAAGTCTAGCGGTTCATGTTCAAACCGATGATACATCCATACTCATCGATCCTAGTGCAGCTCTTGGGTTTCGAGATAGTTATCACCCTCATCCTGAGGAATATCGGTTACTGAAATCTATTAGGAAGAAAATTGATTCAGTGGCTCAATCAACAGATTTGATTGTGGTTTCTCATTTTCACCATGATCATTTCATGCCTTTCTTCCAAAATTTCGCCTATTTCTGGTCGTCACGTGACGAGGCTTCTAGCCTGTATCAAGACCATCGAATTTATTGTAAGGATATTCGTCTCCACATTAATTACTCTCAACAACGGCGAGGATATAATTTCGTTAGGAGTGTCAGGAAAGTCGCTGAAGAAGTTGTGTACGCTGATGGTAGAGCCTTAAAGATTGGACAAACGGTGATTCGGTTTTCGCCTGCTGTTCCTCATGGTGAAGATAGAACGAAACTCGGATGGGTAATTATGACGACCATCCGATGTGGAGATTTTACGCTGGTTCATGCTTCAGATGTCCAAGGTCCAATGGTGAAATCCACCGCAGAATGGATTATAGGGCAAAACCCCGATGTGCTGGTTCTGGCGGGTCCTCCCACATATCTTTCACCGGAGAAGGTCAGGCCTGAAATTTTAGTAAACGCTGCTGAAAACTTAGGGCTGCTTGCTGACAAGATCCCTATGATCGTTGTTGACCATCATTTGCTTCGAGATCAAAACTGGTTGAATTGGTTGAATCCTATTCAGAGGTTAGCGAGTAATCGGGGGCATCAGATTCTTACAATAGCTGAGGTGTTAGGTTTATCCGAAAATCTCCTTGAAGCAAATCGGGCAGATCTCTATCAACAGAAGCCAACGGGTCCAGCGTTTGAGGACTGGGTAAAAAAAATTCGGGGGTCTCGGATTGAAATTCCGCCGCCTCTTGACTAATCATTTGGTTGAAGGGCTCAGATTAGGAAAATATTGTTTTGACAGTTGGTGTCGGGGAATAGAAAGGTCCATGAATGGGCATGAGGATTTCTTGGAAGGCTTCAGCATATTCAGTTCCTGCTTGCAGACCCCGTAATCGTCCTTTCTGTAAATTGAAGAAGAGATAGTATTCCTCGGTTTTTTTCATTTGACTCGCATATTCATAAATCGCATCAGTTTTCAGCTCAATATAATCAGAAATATCGACTAGCACCGTAGGCATGGAGAGAAGGTTGTTGATTTCCATGAAGAGAAGGCGCTTCGGGCGCCAAGCTTTACTCTTATATTGTGTCGAATGACCTGCCCATTCTGCTGCACGGAGAACTGCTTCATGGACGATGCGATGATCTGGATGGTAATCCTCGGCACTGTGGGAAATGATGACTTCTGGACGTTTCTCATGAATAATCGGAATGAGGGTTTTAGTTACATCCGAAATTGTTAGCGTCATATCTTTGGCTTTCAGTGCAATAACTTTTGCACCTAGCGTTTCGCAGGCAGCTTCTAATTCTCGGTGTCGGGCGACGGTGCCTGTAAGACAGCACACTGTAACTGGGTTTCCGTTTGCCCTTTCAAGGGCAATGGTGCCTCCGCATCCGAATGTTTCATCATCGGGGTGGGCTGCCACGACTAGAAGGTGGTGAGACGAGGAATCGGACATACTGAATATTACGCTGTTTCTCTCCCTAAAGGTTTCCTCGTCTTAGGGTGGAGTGTTAACAGACGTATAGAGCAACACATAAGGGTAGGAAAGACAGGATGCCTTTCGACAGACAATGCGAATTGGAATTACATGTTACCCTGGAGTCGGAGGTTCTGGACTTCTGGCCACAAGGTTAGGGGTCGAACTTGGTAAACGAGGACATGAAGTGCACTTTATCACTTACGAAGTGCCATTCGAGCTCCAAGAAGGTCAATACGAGAACGTCACTGTAAATCTCGTTGATGTGCTAGAATACCCCCTCTTTCGATATCCTCCTTACACTGTTGCTCTTGCATCTCGAATGGTTCAAGTCGCACAAAAATATGAATTGGACCTGTTACATGTTCACTATGCTATCCCGCATGCCGTATCTGCTAATATGGCTCAGCAGATGACGGGCATTCCCTATGTTGTAACATTACATGGTTCTGATGTGCATACTCTGGGCGCAGACCCTTCCTATCAACTTGCTACGCGCTATTCAGTGGAGAGTGCCAATGCAGTTACATGCGTTACTAAACATATCTGTCAAACTGCTGAACAAACTTTGGGAATACGATGTGTGGTTGAACCAATCACGAATTTTACTGACACTGAATTATACAAACCAAACGCGTGTGAATTTACCACAAATGATGGAAAACGCCAAGTGATACATGTGTCCAATTTTCGTCCCGTTAAGCGCGTTCAAGACTTAGTAACCGCATTTGCACAGATTGTTGATAAGCTGGATGATGTCGAATTACTTCTGCTTGGTGATGGTCCAACACGACCAGAGGTCGACCGCTTGATTCGCGAGTTCGAATTGAATGACAGGGTCAAATGTCCCGGTTTTAAACGGGACATCTATCAATATCTACGCTGTGGCTACGCTTTTGCCTTAACCTCCGAACTCGAAGGCGCCCCATTATCACTCTTAGAAGCAATGAGTGCTGGATTACCCGTCGTTTCAACAGCAGTGGGTGGCATTCCAGAAATAATTGATAATGGGGAAAATGGGCTTCTGGTGCCCTTTGGGGATATCGATGCGTTGGCAGACAAATTGTATGCGATACTCACAGATCAAACGCTAGCAAACAACCTTGGGACGAAGGCCCGTCAAACCATTATTGAACGCCATACGGTTGACAAAGTTGTGCCACAATACGAAGCTATCTACAAAAAAGTGCTTCAAACCTAGACTAACAATTCATTTTCTTTGTCCGTAGCGTTCCCAGGATACAATCTCTGATAATGCTTTGCGTGTTTTCGTTCGTTCCTCATTCGGATATCCAAGAGAAATCGTACAAATTAGGTGGAGTGAATCTGGGACACCTAGGAGTGTTTTCATTTTTGGTTCAAATGAAGTTCCCCGAACACCCATCCAGCAAGTTCCTAATTCAAGCCAATGTGCCATAAGCATGAGATTCTGGATCGCTTGATGAGGGTCGCATAGAAAATATTTTTCGTGAGCTTCAGGGTCTCCAAGCACGGCAATTACCACTGGAGATTCTTTCATGAATCTGCCATGTGAATGAATAGCACCGAGCTTCTTGCGTGTCTCAGGGTCCCGAATTACAATAAAATGCCAGGGTTGGCGGTTCGACGCTGAAGGTGCCCATTGTGCAGCTTCGAGAATTTTTTCAATCTTCTCTTGTTCTACTTCCCGGGATTGGTACTTGCGAATGCTACGTCGACCTTTAATGATATCAAGCAAATTCATGGTTGTTCGGCACTCCATGTTCTTGTCTAGTAAAAATATACTTTCAATGTCCTACTATTCATTAGGTTCATCAAAGAGATAGTGTGTGGCAGCCGGTGGTGTCAGCGGCTGATAATGCGCTGAAAGACGATTGAAGAGTTCATTGGGACCAAGGGAAATGGCGCTGTCTATCCATACAAAACTTGATTCTTGTCCCAATCGTTCGGGAGAATATCGACCGAACATTTGTGAAAGATAGGTTTGGACTAGTTGGCGTCTACGTGTTAGAACACCTACCTTTGATTGCAGCTCTTCTTTGGATGTTGGGTCTGTAGCTTCACGTTGTTGTATGATTGTATCCATTCGTTCCCTCTCAAGTCGGGATTCATCTGAGATGAGTTGTGCTGCGGTTTCTAGAATATATTCTCCACTTGCTGCAAAGAGAGAACGAGTTACTCCGGGATTGTCTTCATTATATCCAGTTGTTATTGCAGAGGTATGGAAATGAAGTTCACTCGGTTGAAGTGAATTGAGGTTTTCACTCGAGAGTTTCTGTGCTTGGCGTCGAGTCCAAGGATTTCCATAATAAAGACGATTATATCGAAAGAAGATTGGAGATATGCTTTGAATTGCTTCGAGTGCGGGGGACACTTGGGCGTGATAATCCGTTTCGCCAGCGCCTCCCACATGTAGAATCACGGGTGTATAGCTTTGTACGAGAAACGCACGTGTATCAACTCGGGGTGAAAGAAAGTCAGCCCAAGGGCTGAGGTCCGGGGATTTTTCTTTTATCAGGATTGAATGCTCGGTTCTACATTTAGGACAACGGGTGCTTATCTCAACCTTGCTGTTAGTCGATGGGTGAGTGAGAGTAGGATCCAAACGGGTTCGGTGGCAGCCCTTTGTTGGACATTCAAGATGAAAGGGTACGTAATCTTCAGCGCGAACACCAATGCCTGGAGTATAGCCAAATTCTTTGAGTTGGCTTCCACTATGATTTAGGGCTTGGATGAGGCGAGAGCGGGTTTGGGATTTCAATAGATACTCAAAAGCTGGGAGCATGAGTTGGCGTATGCTCGAATTCGAAAAAATTTGGAATAAGATTCCACTATCCTGCGAGAGATTAACGATCTGCATCCATAGGAGTATACTCCACTCCGAAATAGTGCTTGCCTGGGTGAATGTTGATTCAAGGATGCTGGTAAGCGTCTGGATTCGATTCTCGTATTGGCTTTTTTGTTTCTTGGGCATTCCTGCAATTAGTTCATGATAGGTTGACGAAATCTTCGTTAGTGCTTGGCTAAACCAGGTTTGTGTGGGGAGTGGTAACACATGCATAGGTGATTGTTTGTATTCACGGGGGACAGGCATCGAGAATGTGATTCCTCGGGGTCCTGGGCTAGGCAAATGAATTACGGTTAATTCCTTTTGTTCATGGTCGTGGTCGCCCACAAACATGATGGGAGCGGTGTTCTGTAAAGTTGCGAGTCGGGCAATGGTGGTGAGTTTATTAATTACAAAGCCGGGGCCACCAAACAAAGCTGGTTGGTGTCCTGCCTCTACAACTGCTATCTGTTCTTCTAGGAGGTCTAAGTTCTTCTTCACCTTCGGAGTTAGTCCTTGATATTCTCGATGAATATTTCGTAATGCATCACAAAATCGGCTAAATCGCTCTGGGGAAAAGAGGGGTTGTTGATTGGTGCGATATCCTTTGATTAGAGGACGACTGATGGTCACGGCTTCCTTCATATTAAGAGGGATTGGTCCCCAAAATCGGGGGGCAACCTCATGACCATCGAATACGTACTCTGAATACAGCTTACTCGGCATTACCGGTGGGGTCACTGTTCCGGGTCCTCCTCCGGTTGGCGTCGATACGCAACTACAACAAGGCTGGTTAATAATATTAGAGTAGTAGTGAGGGCAAGTATTGTGGCAACATTTGTTGTTAGGTACTGATTGTCAATAATTGGCAGTGAGCCAAAGCTATGCCATACTTCTTCTTCCACTCGATGGAGTTGATGAGCAAAGAGTTCAACTTTTTCTGTTCGCCGTTCGGCAATATAATCGCTGGCTAAAATTTGCCATAAGGTTACAAATGGTCCTCCAGTAGCATACAGTGAATTGTAGTATGTATCAATCGGGTCACTCCCTGGTCCGGCTGCAATTAAATCAAACGGAAGCCATCCCCAGGGTGGAACATAAACCATTGCCCAACCATGACCATTTGAATTCTGCCAATCAACATAAAGATAGGCATCTTCTTCGACGGACCCCCAAAGATATCCATGCGTTCGGGCAGCATTCTGAAACCAGTGACCAGTCAAGAGATAGCAGGGTATATTGTGAATCCGCAGAAGTGTAATAAGCAAATTAGACTGATCGTCACAATCGCCCATTTGACTATCTACGGTCTCCTCAGGATATTGGGGTTCAGTTATCCCAGTCGATCTTGTGATATTTGCTTGAATCCACGCAATCGACGCATGAACCAAGGCGAGAATATTATTTTGAGACTCTTCTGGAATTCCCTCTTGGATAACTTGTGCAAGATCGAGCAAGGACTGGTTCCAAGTCTTCCATAACATTGTCCCAGAAGTATAACGCAGGTAATCTTCTGTTCCTAATAGAGATTCAACTTCTTCAAGGGTCCCTGACTGTTCGATACTAATTTGAGGGAGACTAGGTCGCCTATCTGAGACAGTAAATAGCCATTCCTCCTCCCATTGCAGGGTGTCATTTGGCTCTAAAAGAGGTCCAATGTCCAAACTAAGCCTAGGGTTGCCATCGATATCTTCGCCAAGCTCTGAGGGCACGATAGTTTCAGAGTTATGAACTATATTGAAAGAAAGTTGTTCGCAGGTTTGCCATGATCGATTTCCAATATAATTCCAGTAAGAAGAAATTGGGAGCGATTCATTCCCATGGACTTCTATCGAGCCAGAAAAGGTTACTCGCCAATAATGAAAATATTGAAAGGCATTAACTCGGTGGGGAGGCAGTGCTACGAGGAAAATCAAGAGGAGAAACACTGCTATTTGCCACAAACGATATTTCCTCATTCCGACTGAAGAACCCCACCCAATAGCTGGGAATTTACTGATTTAAGCTCTGTCCTTTTCCTGATTTATAATGAACTCCTAATGTTACTGCAATTTGGACGAATGGCACGAAACGTATTACCAGCACTTTTTAACAAGAAGGGAGAAGAGATAGGAACATCACTTAGATTTCGAGGGAAGTGAGTACTGGGTCCAAAGGTGATGAGGTTGGCTTATCACCTTCCTCTGAGTGGGCCCTCACGAACCCTTGAAATTCTTTGGACTGGGCGAGGATATCACCATGAAATTAGGCGAAATTGCTAGCCATGTAATCAGTTTTTTGCGGGAACATCCTCAGCAGGAATACACGGCCAATACACTCCTCATGCATCTAGGATTGCCACTTAAAGAAAAACGACGTCTTTACGATGTCATTGAAGTGTTATGTTGCGCAGGGCTCGTGGATATTCGAAGAGAAGCCCGTAAACGCTATTTCCATTGGAAACCATCAACCATTGCCTCATCCATTGAAACCCCTGAAATTGACCTCCCCCCTGATCCCTTGTTCCACGAATCAGGTACAGTTCTTCATCTATTACTCCACATGGGTCCAACGGCGTTTCAGGAGCTAACCAATGGTGCTGCAGTGAAAATGCTGGAGCGAGATATCAAACGAACTGTCTGGGGTGCAAATGCAGTAAGTGTGATTCGAGTTGCTCTCCAGAATCAACAAGGTCGGGTTTTAAAAGAAACCTCCGCTGGGACCGTACCCTCGGCAGCTTATTAAGAACAATAAATGTACCCCTGAACCAACGGAAATTTTCTAAGAAATCATAGTGGATTTCTTGGGTTTCAGTGCTTATCCGCAAGGTCCTTTTTTACAGCTTCATAAAAGCTTACTTCATCTTCTCCGCGGCGTTTAACGGTGATTTTTGGTTCGACTCCTTCTAATTTGCGTTGAACCATAATAACGCCAGTTTTGGGGATGCGGTTAATCAGTTGCTGTCGCAAATAGAGTGCAATGGCTAGATCTTCAATGCGATTTGCAATCTTCGGTTTCGTTTTCTTGAGTTCTTCCAGATATGACACGGCATCCGGCAGGAATAACTGTTGAATCAGTTGTTCCCTTTCTTTTTCACGATCAGCTACTAATGATTCGACGGCTTCACGGCGCTCTTGCTCTTTGATTAACGCTTGCATTTTCCGTTCACGGATGCGTTTGAGTTCATCAGATTCTTTCGACATACTAGAGCACCAGGCTGTGACGGTTGGCATCAGTCCACTACTTTTATAGGTTTCGGGTTTGCTCAATTCCTTTCTAAGGGCGTAGTCATCAATTCGGGTGCATCTATGAACCGTCATTCAAAATCTCACTCGGTGATTATTGTCTTCACAATGGTTGTATTACTGACACTCTTGCTTCTCCCACTTCCAGTGAATTCATCAAAAGAATTCACAGCCGTTAATGAATATTCAATTCTTCCGCAACAATGTTGTTTGGAATTTAACGGCACTCGCGCCTTCACATATTTAGAAGATCAATGTGCCTTTGGTCCACGTCCGCCGGGTTCAAGCAACCTTACGGCTTGTGGCGATTACATTATTGCATCACTGGAAAACCAAGGTTGGAACATACAAAGGCAAACTTGGACACACTTGGATACGCCGCTTCGTAATATTATCGCAGGTGCGAGTAGCTCACCACGTTATGTATTAATTGCTCATTACGATACTCGACCCATAGCTGATATGGATTCAAACTTGGAAAATCGGGCACAACCAATTCTAGGGGCTAACGACGGCGCCAGTGGTGTCGCTGCACTTCTTGAGCTAGCCTGTGTTCTTCCTGAGGGGGCACAAAACGCAGTCACTCTTCTCTTTGTTGATGCCGAGGATTCAGGAAATTGGAATGGATGGGACTATATTGTTGGATCAACCTATTACGTGAACAGTCTAACGGAGTATCAGAAAAACAACATCCAGGCAGCAGTCCTTCTTGATATGATGGGTGATGCAGATTTACAATTGAAACACGAGCTCAGTTCTACCCCCTCCCTCGTCAATGCCATTTGGCAAATTGCGGCAGATCTTCAATATGATGATGTGTTTCTCGATGTTCCTGGCTATAACATCGGTGATGATCATCGCCCATTCTTGAGGGCAGGAATTCCCGCTATTGATATTATTGACTTTGATTATCCTCCATGGCACACTTTAGAGGATACGCCCGATAAGTGCTCACCTGAATCCTTAGAAGCCGTAGGACGAGTCGTTGAAGCTTTCGTACAAAAACAACTGGTTGCCCCCACCATTTTCCGAGTAACGGATCCGTGGTTTTTACCCCTCATTTTTGCATTAATGATTCTTGTTATAGTTGTAATTGTGCTGATTCTATTAGTTCTTTGGCGAAAACGTCAAAGTTTTGATTAATCAAATTGGCTCTCTCCTTGAAGTCACGAAAATCGGGGTTAAACCAAACATTTTAAAGTTATAGCCAGAGTATCGATTCCACTCACCAATATTGCGGAGGAGGTTTCTAACTCCTTCTGCAATAGGTCACAAGACAATCTGGTGAAACTAGAATACAATACAACCAGAGATGGAGGAAATATCCAAAATGTCTAAAGAATCCAAGTCTGCTGAGACTAAAAAAGCAAAAGAACCCAAAGCAAAAGAACCCAAAGCTGAAAAAGTGAAAGCTGAAGAACCAAAGGCCGAAAAAGCTCCGAAGAAAGAGGAGAAAAAGGCTGAAGCACCAAAGACCCGGCGTGATGAAAGCGTCGTATTCGTGGGCAGTAAACCGCTAATGAGCTACATTACTGCTTGTGTTACTCAACTCAATCGAAATCCAGAGGAACTAGTCATTAAAGCGCGTGGTCGAGCCATCAGTCGTGCTGTGGACGTAGCTGAAGTTCTCCGAAATCGCTTCATGACTGATCTTGTCGTCAGCGAAATTGAGATCTCCACTGAACAAGTCAAAACTGCAGAGGGTAACGTCGCAAACGTCTCAGCTATGGAAATCACATTGGTTCGCGGGTAGAAACAGGTCTAAGTGCCATCTACGAACAACGAATCAACCAAACAATCAGATATCGCTTGAAAGCCAATCCGGCAGGTGAGAACGCCTCATTGCCAACAGGCAAGAGCGTTCATCCCCTTCTTCTTTTAGCCGAGTAAGCGGAGCGGATATTCCCAATATTAATATTAGGCTAACTTTAGCGATCAGGGCATCGCATTTATTCGGGTTGATTTATCGCCGCGGCGTTTATATAGATTCACGCTAAAAAGCTAGTGCGGTGAGCCGCTGAAGATTTGGCAGTCTCCAAGGGAACATAATAAACCTTATCCCACCTGGCGTGTCTTTCAACACCACGGCAACCCCTCTTAACAGGCAGCGGACTATTCTTCACCGCAAAGCAACGACCCCTCGCTAGAATAGGGCTTGCACCCGTGATGACTGCGCTCACGGATTCGGTGGCGAATCAGCTAGCACGGTCATGAGGTGGAACTGGGTAACAGGGTGGTGGCATACCCTTTGGAGTATCATAAATCCACAAATCTCCCGATTTCAATCGTGGAGAATGTCAATACTTAGTCCACTCAACATTTAGAGTTGGTTACGGGGTCAGAAAAATGAATCAGCAAAAAAGAGTGGTCATCCCGACGGTAGTACAAATATTGGCAATTGGGGATGCAAATGCTGAATTTGTATTTCCACAATTGGAAAAGATGCCAGGTTTTGGTCGCGAAGTTGTTGTGCCTGAAATGCTGACTCGGGCTGCAGGATCTGCGGCGAATTTTGCCCTTTGTGCGGCTAGCCTTGGTGTCAAAACAGGATTTGCAGGTCGTCTAGCGGTTGACCAATTTGGCGAAGTCGTGTTGAAAGCTTTTCGAGAGGTTGATGTCGATACTCAATGCTTACGACTCGCCGAGGATTCCTCGACAGGAGTCACAATTGCCATGATACGCGAAGATGGTGAACGGGCTTTTGTCACCTTCAAAGGAACGAACGCCCAACTCCAACTGGATGACCTTGAAGTATGTCTCAAACAAGATCCACCACCGCGATGGGTTCATTTAGCTGGGTATCACCTTCTAGATGCTCTTCAAGGTCGACCTTTAGTAGAATTATTAAAACTAGCAAAATCACGGGGAGCAACAACATCTTTCGACACAGGCTGGGATCCTGCTGACTGGTCAGACGATACTGTTGAAGAGGTAAAAGAAATTCTTCAATTTGTTGATGTGTTTTTTCCAAATGGTGATGAAGTCAAGGCGCTAACAGGTGAGCGTAGTCCACGGAAAGGAGCTCAACTACTCATCGAAGCTGGAGCTCCTGCTCTCGTAGTAAAACTAGGCAAGAAAGGCTGTTTGTTAGCAACAAAACGTGATCAACATCATATACCTGCCTTCGATGTTGAGGTTCAGGATACTACAGCGGCCGGTGATGCCTTTGATGCTGGCTTTGCTGTGAGTATGATTTCTGGAGCCACTATGGGTCGGGCTGCAGTCTTCGCCAATGCGGTAGCTGCTTTACGAGTATCCCGACAGCCTGGCCAAACGCTATTTCCTAACCTTCAAGAAACGACTGCATTTTTGATGCGGAAGCGGCCATTAGAGACTTGAAAAGACCTGACGTCCACCAACATAGGTTTCAAGTACTTTCAAATTCCGTAAGTTCTCAGGTTTCAGGGTGAAGGGATCTCCGGAAATGCGTATGAAATCAGCTAGTTTTCCGAGGGCAAGCGTTCCTTTATCTTGTTCTTCAAAACTGGCATATGCTGCATCAGCAGTATAGAGTCGAATTGCCTCCTCCACAGTAATTCGCGTCGCAGGGTTAGGGTGTGTCACAGCCGAATAGATTCCATAAATCGGGTCCATCGGCATACAATCAGATCCAAACGCGATTTTCGTGCTCAGCAATTAAATTTTCCGGAAATTGTTTAATTGCTGAGCACGTTCCGGGCCCAGACGGGAATAATACATCTCTCCGGGGAGTCCCCATCGATGCACAAAATTCGGTTGTTGGAGTAAAAGTATATCCAACTTTTTCACTCGGTCGATTAACGGTTGTGTAAGAAATTCAGCATGAATGATATTGTGCCGAAGTTCTTTCACGAACTTAGCTTTGCTCACTTGTTCATGCGCTCTCAAAACCATGTCAATCCCCCGGTCACCGATAGCATGAGTACTCACTTGGAGCCCCAATTGGTTGGCAGTTTTGAGAAGAAATCGATAATCCTCTTCATCGAAGAGTAGGAGGCCATCAGATTCTGAGTGGTCTTGGTAAGGTTGAGAAAGTGCTGCGGTTTGGGCTCCGAAGGATCCATCTATGAAAACCTTCACACCGCCTAACCTGAAGTATTCGTCTCCTAGTCCGGTAGGTAAGCCTAGCCCTGCAAGCTTATCCAATAGTTGAGTTTCAAGATTGGCATACACTCTCACGGTAAGTTGTTGTGCTTGTCGGACTTTAATGAACGCTGCAACGGTTTGTAACTGTTGGCGGTATAGATTCTCATGTACGGATGTGACACCAACGCTGTTTGCGAAGTGACATGCAGCAATAATAGATTGAGCCAAATCTTCCTCATCGGTTTCTAATTTCCTAGTATCAATGGGAATATCCCGGAGAACTCCTGTTGGTTCACCAGTGTCATTGTCTTTGTCAACTCCTGGATGCGTTGCATCAATGTCTAATTGCCTAAGCGCTGCTGAATTTGTGCTTACTAGATGACCACAAACTCGAATCAACACGATTGGATTATCAGGAGCAATCAGGTCTAGGTCATCTTTTGTTATGTAACGAGGAGTTGTCCATTTGCTTTCATCCCAGCTGTAACCTAATATGAGCTTACCAGGTGGACTCTTTTTCACCCGTTCTCCAACTAATTGAATAGCTTCTTCTGCGGATGTAGTGTCGCCAAGATCCAGGTGAAATAATTTGCGACCAAGTCCAGCCAAATGGGCATGAGTGTCAATGAATCCCGGAAGCACCGTATGGCCTTTTCCATCAATGATATCTTTGGCATTCTCAAAAAGCGGTTTCAATTCCTCCTCTGAGCCAAGCGCGATAATCCGTCCATTCGTAACCGCCATCGCTTCAGCTCTAGGCATAGCAGGATCCATGGTGATGATGTTAACATTATGAATAATGAGATCAATCTGAAATGGCAAGTTATTCTGACTCCTTGCGCCTCTTATGGTTCAGATCTTTTTCATATTTTATTCGGACGAATAACAAAGTTACTCATAGCATGCAAGAATGATAAATAGAACATGGACCTAATAGAAGAAAATTCTGAAGGTGAGTAGATAATGAAAACAGGAAAAAAGGTTGCCATTGGGATCATCATCATAGTAATAATCTCCGCTGGAATTTACCTCGGATTAGCATTCCCCTCTGCGGTACAATCGACGCCAGTTAGTCTTACTGGGGTTCTTTCTTCAACGAATATTCCAGGAGCAATCAATTGGCCAAATTCTCAGATGCAGGTTATTATAACACTCACGTCCGTTACTGCCGTCTGGGGCTATGAAATTCGAGATGCATCGAATACCGTGCTCAATGCTTCACTTTCTATTGATACATCAACAACAACCGTTACGACTCCATGGCTCGATATTACTGGTACCTACACCATTACGATTGTCTGTGCTCTAGGAAGTCTAGAAGGCACAGTAACCGTGTATGCTCGTGGTTTTCCGTTCATCACGCCATAAGTACGAAGAGTTATTTCTTCTTGTGCCTTCATCAATCTACAAGTTCTCTAAATCATTCAGGTGTAATAAGGTGGAGGAACCTAGTAACTGGGTTGTTATAATTCGAGGCGAGGCCGAAGGACAAGAGATTCGGGTGGCACTCGATTTTCAGGATGCAGAATCCCTCCTTTCTCCATCTACGGTGGTCGTAGGTGAATCCTTTCTTAATCAACTGTTAGAATTAATTCGCCAAAACGATGAATGGGCCATTAAAACTGTCATCGAAGAAGTGAGAACTCCTCAGGAAATTACTCTCACCCTGGATACACCATTATTCGTAATACTTACAAAAAGTCATCCTCGTGGACTATCAGCTGGAGCGCTTTTTATCACCGAAGACTCTGGGCTCGAAAACAGTGAATCACAAACCGCCAAAGCTCCGTATACTGAATCATCTCTTCTAAATGCAACGACTCGTTTCATCTTAGTGGGCCTCTCACCCGTAGGTTTCGCTGCAGCATGTGGTGAAGATAAACGTCTTTTCACGCGCTTTATCTCCCGTTTGCTAAAGCGGCCTCACCGGTTTACTGAAGTTTCGCTACTTCTTCCTCAGAAGATTCGTACCTGAGCGTGGTTCAAGATTTTTCAGCTTTAATTACAAGGAAGAATGGCACACGTCTTTCGCGTTCAAAAAACGGTGCGTCCGTTGATGGAAGCGGTTCCTCGAAAGCTACTAACTGAAACCCTGATTCGATAACCGTATTAACATAGGTACTTATTGTTCGATGGAAGAAACTGAACTTCTTTGGAAATCCCTCTCCTGTCCGACTATTCCATCTTATCTGGAACTCTTTTTCAGTGTGATAATTATCAGTTTTAAAATATTGCCCTTTTCGCCGACCTGTTGTAGGATCTTTTTCTCCAAGTTCCCATTGGCCAGGTCCATACACGTTGAATGCAGGATGGACAACTGAAAAGATGAGAAAACCTCCTGACCGTAACACACGATGAAATTCTTGAAGGCTGCTTTCTAAGCAATTCACATTGAGAAGTACAAGATTGCAGAGAACAATGTCAAACTGGTTTGCCTGTATATCTTCTAACTGGCAAATGTCTCCGACAAGATATGTAATATCGAAGTTTTGGGAGCGTTGTTTGGATTCTGAAATCAGGCTAGGAGAAAAATCAACCCCAGTAACTTTTGCGCCTTTTTGTGCATACAAACGCGAAAGGTAGCCTTCTCCACAACCAGCATCCAGAATGTATTTTCCTAGCACATCTCCCATTAGCCGTTCAATGCATGGGTTGAGAATCTCACGATGATGTGGGGTGCCTTTCTCCGCGATTAACTTGGAATAAGCCCTCGCATTAGCCTGCCATTGACTCCGAAGATTGGTGGTCATATTCCAGTTTTGTGGATAACGATCTATTAGACTGTGACGTCTAGACTCTTTGTCATGATCCCGGGTGTTCAGCTTCACTGTCAACAGAAGCGACGAGCCTTCCCGCATACCGATTAATGGCGAGTGTTAGAATCTGCATGATGAAAGTGATGATAATCACTCCGAGAGCAATCCAAACGGTTAGTAATCCAATCTCGTAGAAGAACACTCCAGTCAATCCCATTGAGGCTAGCCAGGCGACACCCCATGAATCTAGGATGTATTTCCAAAACAGATAATATCCATAGATTCCTGCAACTAACACAAATAGCACAGAAATCGCAAAGAGTGCAAGAATGGTTTTTGTCGCTGAATCGTCAGCATCGATATCACCGACGCCTTGCCCAACAATGAATTTTCTTACTCCCCGATGGAAGCGAAGGAAGATTCCGAGCAACCAAACGAAGACAAGAAATGCAAAGCCACCTGCGAGTAATAAGACGAATATAAAGATGTCTTCATTGGCTACTAGGTATCCCCAGATGCCAGATAGCATGAGCAAAAATACAATACCCGCTCCTAGAAGTATCAGAAACGAGAGAAGTTGCAAACCGAAGGTTATCGATCCAATTCCACCGAAGACGCGATCCCAGTCAAATGAACGCTTTTCCTCTTTCGTTGTAGTCATAATTATCACAGTGTTGAAGTGTTAATCCACTACTAACTGCGGTTTGGTCGAAAAAGATTTGCTTTTCTCTTATAGAATGAATAAAAAGCTCCTAGCCGCCTTCCAGAAAAGAAAAAACAAGGCACACATGTCATTATCACTTGGTTCTAGAATCAAGTCTTCCTTTCGTATGGTTCCTGGAATTAGAACTGGTTAAAACGCTTTTTCCAGCTCATCAACAATTTTGGCGTAGCGTTTATGAACTTCCTTACCACCCAAGATCTCGTCGAATCGCTCGAAATCAGCTTTCATCTTGTCTTTCTCTTCTTTACTAAGAACACCCACCATTGCTGGAAAGACGTCGTCTTCTTCCATCTTAAAGTGAGGTTTCATAATCTTGAGATAATTATTCACTGCATCTAGTATTTCTTCCCGAGCATCGGGATCTCCACGCCGATAGGCTCGGATGCCTTTGTGCATCTCATTGGCGTAGTCAAGACCTTCAATGTGCTCTTCAATGAGGACAGCGATGTTATCTTGTACATCGTCTGACAGTTCCTCATCGTGCTCACGCATTTGATCAAATAAGATGTCTTCCTCTTTGCTATGATGTATCACATCAGCGTAACCGCGAATGAAATCAACGATCTTCCAGAAAACGGTGGCAGGTACTTCTTCTTTATCCTCAAGCTTATCGCGGACCTTCTCAATAATTTCGAAAACTCTGTCAACCAATTTGTGTTCTTCAAGTAGGATGTCAATTGGGTACATTGGAGGGCACCTCCAGTTCCAAAGTGTACCCACCTTGTTCACATCCTCTTCAAAAAACTTGCCTCTCTGCAACATGGACACAACTTTTAGTCTAAAACCACACATCAGAGTCTCTATAGGAATTATTGTGAAAGTGTTGGTAGTTCATTATGGCAGTGCCTCCCGAGCTTTTTCTTGCTGGTGTCTTCATGGGAATCACAGCAGCGGCGCTATTCGGTATCTCTAATGTTGTCTATAAATCACAGAGTGCTGAAATCCAACCGACAGCAATCAATGCATTCAAAATGTGGATTGCGCTTCCAGTCATATTTGTTACTGTATTTCTTCTGCTCTACCCAACGGGGTTCAACGTTCCCCTCACTTCAATACAGTAACAAATAT
>Ga0209636_10000367_pt1 | contig 42736 bp, 36 predicted proteins | sample DeeMarSWOR152_54_FD_187464 | JGI IMG/M metagenome (GOLD analysis project Ga0209636, IMG submission 187464) | Marine sediment microbial communities from White Oak River estuary, North Carolina - WOR-1-52-54 (SPAdes) (version 2) | ecosystem: Environmental > Aquatic > Marine > Intertidal zone >... | reverse complement strand
GCAGGACTTTCTAAATGTCTCAGCTGAGATGGCTGGAATCGACCATCACACCAGAGGAGGAAGCTGGGATACTGCGGTTGCGATTCATAAGGAGGTGTTCGGGAAGGAACCTCCAGTGGGCCAAAGATACGGCTTCGTATTACTTAGAGGAAAAAAGTACTCTAAGTCTGCAGGCATAGGTTTGAGTGTTCAGGAACTTCTGAAACTTGTTCCCCCGGAGATCATAAAGTACAGGCTTTTTCGACCTGACATTGAGGAGAACAAGAACTTCAACCCCTCAGGCTACTCGCTAATAAAACTGTATGGTGATTATGACGAAGCTGCTGACCTGTATGAGAAGGAAGAAGAACTGCGGAGAGCTGAGAACAAGAAGGTCCTTGCTTACACCCTATCGACCGAGAGTAGAAAGTGGAGAGTCAACTTCACATATCTCCTTATCCACTATCAAATATACAACGACTGGGATAAGATAACAGAGAGACTGAACGACAGAGAAGGCATAAGATACCTCAGCAAATACATCGAGAACTGGGTTGAGGAAGAGTATCAACCAGAAGAATTCGCGTTTTCACTCAAACCTGAAAAAACTGATCGACTTAACAGTGAGCTAGCGGACTTCGCCTCCAAACTTCAACCAGATATGACTGCGGATGAGGTTCATGAATTAGTTTATGACGTAGCTAAGAAGTGGAACGTGAAGACGCCGGAGTTATTCAAAGTTCTCTACACTTCACTTATCGGAAAAGAATACGGTCCCAGACTTGGAGGAACAATCACCGCTATTGGCGTTGGGAAAGTCAAGAAGATACTTGGAAAGAATTATCCCTCCAAATAAGCTGAAACTTCTTTAATGGTCTGGTTTTTGTTGAAAATTCTTAAATAAAAATTGAGATGCAACATCAAGGGTTGATCCCATATGACCATGTCTTTCAACCCAAAAATCTTCATCGATAAGCAGACAGCTGAGATAAGACGTGTGCTCGCTGAGGAGAAGACCATTGTAGCGTGCTCCGGAGGTGTTGATAGCACGACTTGCGCTGTCCTGACACACCGCGCTATTGGCGATAATCTTGTTTGTGTTTTTATTGACACGTCTTTCATGAGGCTGGGCGAACCTGAAGAGGTCTTGAAAATGCTTTCTTCACCGCCCCTAAACCTGCCAATGAAGCTCGTAGACGCAAAAGATCGCTTTTTAAACGCTTTAACAGGTTTGAAGGACGCTGAGGAGAAGAGAAAGAGCTTCAGGGAGACGTTCTATCAAGTTCTCAGCGGAGCTGCTAAGCATGAAGAATGTGAATTTCTAGTTCAAGGAACTATTGCTGCGGACGTAATTGAGACAGAAGGCGACATAAAGACTCAGCATAATGTTCTTGAGCAGATAGGGATAAACCCGGTTAAGAAATACGGTTATAACGTGATTGAGCCAATCGCTACACTCGTAAAGCCTCAAGTGCGCCAAGTTGCTAAAAAGCTGGGAATTCCATCCGCGATATCTGATAGACAGCCTTTTCCAGGCCCAGGATTAGCTGTAAGATTGGTTGGAGTGGTCACGCCTTTGAAGCTTGCTACCGAAAAGAAGGCCACGAAGGTGGTTGAAGAAGTTCTCGATAACGTTGCTGTTCAGTATTTTGCTGCTGTGATCGAAAATGAGTCAAAAAAGGATCCAGTAACAGACGATATCAAAACAGAATCTGCGAAATTCTTTGATGCCGATGAAGACTGGGTTGAAGTGAAGACTCTGAAAAGTAGAGCAACCGGTATCAGGGATAATAAGAGAGAGTATGGTAAGGTGGTTACTCTAAACATTAAGACTGAAAGTGGAGAACTTTTGAAGCCGTCTTTGAGAAGATTGTTTAAACTTCAAGAGAAAATTCTAGATAAATATCACCGTATCACCAGATTACTTTTCAATTTGAACAAGGAGAGAGATGGGGCTCTGCTTGTTGCTATCCGAGCAGTAAAGACTCACGACTTCCTAACTGCTAAACCTGCGATCATCAACTGGATCAGACTTGGAAAAGCCTCGGATGAAATTCTGAAAGAGTGCCCTGAAGTGGCAAGTGTCTATTATGATGTAACCCCGAAACCCCCATCCACTATAGAGTTCGAATGAACCGAAAAAATGGTTGACTTATTTTACCGAGTCTTCTTCTTTAAAGTTGTTTGTGACACGGTGTATGAAGTAGAGGAAGTAGACTGACATCCCAAAGACTAGAGTTACGATCTTCGTTGCGAAAACTAGGTTCACAGCTCTAGGAACATTGAACACGTTGGCCAGTAGATCTGGGTGTAAGAGAGGGCCTGCTATGGCCATTAGCGCGGTCCAGATAGCGAAGTTCCAGAAAATCTCGTAGAGACTTCCGAAAGTAAATAACGCCATCATAACCATCAAAACCTTTGGGTAAGGAGGCTTCAGTTTTAAGAGCCACTTTCTATGCGACTCTAAACCAAAAGCCCACCAGCAGAAAGTGAAGAAGCTGAACCATGTTATCGGCTTAGCATAGAACCAAGGGAAGAAAGGTATGGGAAGCTCCTCCTTCACGAAGCTTTCTCCAACCACGTTGATATCACCGAATAAGGTTTTTAAACCGTAAACACCTAGCAGGGTTAGAGATAAAATACCGAAAGACCACGAGAGAAGCCTGTAGACCAATTCCTTGTTCTGCTTCATCCAAGCATTGATCTCTTTAAGTCTAGCTCTAACCAAGATTTTAACACCCTTAAGTCTTCAACCATAATCATCGAAAATGTTCTTGTTTTGAAAGCAAGTAAAAAGCCATGTAAACAGATAAACCTGAATACACTATCAACCCTAGATGAAGCAATAGTATAGTTAAGTCCGACCCGAAACCTACGAAGCCAATCCAAGATAATAGAGTGCTAACCCCTGTTACAAGAAGAAGAGGAGTCATGGCTATTGAAAACCAGAGAGCCCATCGTCTAGATTGTGAAATACCCCATCCCGAGGCTACACAAGCTAATCCTAATACTCCCATATACAACATTCCGAAACCTGAAAAGACAAAAACAGTAAGATTAACTATACCGTAAGCGAAGAAGCAGGCTACTGCCACAATCAAACTATTACTCTGCATTATCTTTAATTGACCTTTTTTCCTTAAATTAACCATCACTCTTTTACCTCTGAAAAGGTGAATAAATAGTAACTTTCAAAGTTTAAAAACAATTTTCTTTACCCTCTACATTAACAATTTGCAAAGCTTGATATAACCCAGTATTCGCAACCAATAATTCCACACACTAATAAATTAATTGGGAAAAATAAGAAAGGACAAAGGTAAACATTGAACAACAAGACAAAGTCCCTCATAATTGGGTTAATCATCAGACTTGTCTTTGCTCCATTCACCGGTCACCCCTGGGATGTTAAAATCTGGCAAGATGTAGGTCAAAGAATACTAATGGGTGGCCAAAACATCTACACTGTTGGTATAGAATCTAACTGGTACTGGGGTTACTATGCTTACCCGCCGTTATGGATGATCTTTTGCGCACTAGGAGCCATCTTCTCTTCCAACCTCTACGCGATGATGCTGGTTCTTAAATTACCTATGATAATTGCAGATGTCTTCGCTGCTCAAATGATATATAATGTGGTTGAAGAGAGAACGGGAAATAAAGAGACCGCCACGAAAGCTTACGCGTTCTATTTTCTAAACCCATTTGTGATTCTCGTCGGAAGCGTGTGGGGTATGTTCGACGCGTTACCGATGATCTTCACATTCGTATCCACAATATACCTCTACAATAAGAAATTGAAAGAAAGCGCGCTAACCCTCGGAATCGGAATAGCATTCAAGATCTACCCCATCTTCCTTCTACCATTATACCTATTTTACATGAAAATCAAACAGAAAAACAACTACTTCACAATCTTCAAATACCTTGTTTTTGCAGCTACACCAACCGCTATAGCATCTATACCATTTCTCATCTTAGACTATCATAGTTACATATACATGATATTCTTCCACGCTGGTCACATCGGCCAACTGACATACTGGTTTCTCTTGTCCCATGAATTATACGTAATCGTTGAGTACGGATACTTGATATTCATAGCAGTCTTTGCAATACTCTATTTTTTTGTAATCAAAGAGATGGATAAGTGGGATGGACAGTTTAAATTCCTTAACAGGGGCACGCTCACAGTTCTACTAGCTTTCTTCATAACAACGACCAAGATGAACGATCACTATTTTCTCTGGTGCATCCCGTACGCAATAGTCGATCTCTTCTTAATAAACGATGAAAAAAGCAGAAAAATATTATACTCTCTCATCATACTACTCGTACTCTATATACTCCTGACTCTGCCAATAAACAACTTCTTCTTAGTCTCATTCAAGTATAACTGGCGGTACGGAATAGGGTTATACACCATAGCTTTAGCACTTATCGTACTTGCACCAATCTTTCCGTTAATCTGTGCACGATACTTTCAATACCTAGTAATGAATAAGCTCTCAGAACTCAACCTAAAACGCGTAACATCCGCCCTTGCCATACTTGGCATCGTAGTTTTACTTGTCGGTCCGATACCCTTACCTATCGAAACAGAGAGACCGAGAACTATCATAGCTTTACCTGAGAGCCCAGCTGCCGGATTTGCCAGGGAGTCGGAGGACATGGCTATTCCAACCTTCAATGACAAATACCCTTCAGACATCATTGTGTTGGCGTTTGCCCCCGATTTTGTTCACACATATAAAAACTACGATGCTGACGGAATTGTTGAAAATTTCTTCAAGGTTAGATTTGATGAAGGGTGGGTTCAATCCGATATCAAAGAGCTTGTTTCTTTACTTCATGATGAAGATAAAAAAGTTTTGTTAGGAGTCTACTTCATAGCTGACTATGTTTACAACTTCAAAGGCTATAAGTCGCAATGGGTTACAAGCAGACACCCTGAAATACTAAACGACAACACTATCGTGCCCTACTCAAAGCTCAATGAGGATGACGAATACGGAATAATGGAGGGAACTAACTACTCCTCTTATTTCACAGAGTCGGTGCTCAATATTGTTGAGGACTTCGACTTTGATGGCGTGGCGTTTCTGAGGATTGGAAAACAAAACAGCATTTACACAGATGATGAAGCGCAGGGTTATGTTCAGTTCTACTGCGATGTCGCTGACAGTCTTCACCATAATGGCAAAATATTGGTCAGTGAAGACTTCTTTGGCCAAAACCAGAAATCCATATACGAAGAGATTATCCCCAAAGTTGACTTTTTCATTGTTCAATCAAAAGCATGGATATATGGAATTTACTTCTTGAATTCTTATCAAAGCAAGGATTACTTTGTAAATTACATCAATTCTGTGCGTGAAGAGCTCACTGCAGAAGAGCGCAGTAAAATGGTTTTTTCAATTGAGACAATGGATGAGCAGGAGGGATGGTTCGTTCCTTACTTCTTCCTAAAGAGTGAGATCGAGACCTATAGCGCTCTTGGCTTATCAGGCTATGTGATATGCCACGCGAACATTGTCTCTCCATTCGCTGTGTCCATAGTAACTAATCCATGAACTTTCTCAGTTTCGCGATGTAGTATCCATTAGAATCATGAATGTGAGGGTAGAGTCTCTGTGCACCTGTTTGACCTCGCAAAGCTGGTAGACCAATCTTTGGTTCGGTGTCTATTAGTGTAAAGTTAGGGTGATTCTTAAGAAACTTCTCTATTAGATACTCATTCTCTTCTAATAGAACACTACAAGTTGAGTAGACTAGGGATCCGCCTAATTTGATGTGATCCGCCAAGCTCTCAAGCATATTATATTGAAGCGTTGATAGGTGTCGAATCTTAAATAGATCCATCCTCCATTTAGCTGAAGGCGTTCTCCAAAAAGCACCTGTGCTGCTACAAGGCGGGTCTAAGAGAACTAGGTCTGCTTTAGTGTTTATTGGTAGAGAGTTGTAAGCGTCAGCTATAATTGGGTGAGCGATTTTGACGCCCATTCTTAGGATTTCGCGTATAAAAATGCGCATTCTTCTACCCGAGTAGTCTATGGAATAGATTCTTCCCTCGTTCTTCATCAGTTGCGCGAGATAGGTCGTCTTTCCTCCGGGTGCAGCACAGACATCTATTACTGTTGATTCGGGTGGTGGATTGCAAACCTCTGCTGCCAAGCAGCTTGATTTATCTTGGATGTAAAACAATCCATCTTTAAATGCCAGGGTCTTTGTAATGGGCTTCGCTGTTTCTTTAATCTTATGTAAAAACTGCATGTTTCCAACTGGTTCAGTAATTATTCCTTCAGTCTTTATTCGTGAAAGAATGTTCTCTTCTTGGCCTCTGAGGGTGTTCACTCTTAAATAGAGGGGCGGTAGTTCCATGTTCCTGTTAAGTAAGGACAAGGCTTCTCTTCTTCCAATAAGTCGCCTACAGTAACGGACGAACCAGATCGGATGAAAGGTCTTCAAAGCAACTTTCTCGTCGTCACTAACCCCTTTAAATAATGCCTTAATGTTAAAACCTAAAACTCTGCCTAAAGCTTCCTCTACTGGCGACAGCTCATCCCATCCCATGATGCTTCTTCCTAAACCTGCAATCGTGTGAGCGCTCATTCCACCCTGAGCTGCCAGTTTGGTCTCAAAAATGAAGAGTCTAAGAAATGACTGGATATCAGGGCTCAGATCATTAAAAGTCGTATCTGTGAGGATTAGACTTATGATCTTGTCAATGACGTTCTTTCTCCTCACAATCTCTTTAACGAGTCGGTTTCCATAAGATATAGCACCCCAGTCTTTAACCTTTAATTTTTTAATTGTTCTTGACAAGGCAAGGCTTGAGTTTGTCTCGTGTAACTGGATCTGACTCAAAGTTTTTATTGCCAGTTTAAATGCGGCTTTTGAGGAGTTCTTATTGGGAAACATTTTATTGCAAGACCGCGTGAATGATATTGACGTAGTGCTAATAAATGAAGTCGCTCGAGTCTTTCATTTTTCTTGATGAGACTAAAGACAAAGAGACATTAGAAGGTTTCGAGAGAAAAGACGAGACCGATACTTTTTCCAAGAAGGGTAAAACACAGAATGCGGTCTACTACCTCATCTCCGCGGAGTACGATGGGCAAAGACGCGCTGCACGATTAAAATTATATGATCCTATAAGTGATAAAATTGAAGTTTGGTACGATAACACAGATCATCACCCATACTGTTTAGCTCCCTGGCCCTTATCGGATAGCGATAGAAAGAATGTTGAAAAACATTCAGGATTTAAGAACTTTGAGAAAGTAACCAAATACGATCCGCTCTTCGATCGAGAAGTAGACCTTACAAAGATTGTGGCTAAAGATCCCCGCTCTATTGGTGGAAGTAGTTCAGAAAACGAAAACATCCGAGGTAAAGTTCCAAAATCATGGGAAGCTAGAATCAAATATTATAATTGCTACATTTACGATCGCCAGATTCAAATGGGAATGCCTTACAAATTATTGAATGATCACCTAATCCCGGTGAAGTATCAATCGTTAGAGGAAGATCGCCAACGACTCAAAGCGCTGGTAAAAAAAGAAGATCCTGAATACAAGGAATACATTTTCAAATGGTTCCAATTGCTAGAGAGTCCTATTCCAGGGTTCAGACGAGTTGCACTAGATATTGAAGTCTATTCTCCGGTCTCGAACAGAGTTCCTGATCCTAATGAAGCTGAAGAAAAAGTAATTGCTGCTTCTTTAGTTAATTCTGATGGACAAAAGAAAGTATTAATCTTGAAAAGAGAAGAATTGGATGAAGAGCAAGGACCCGCACCTGCAGGATTAGATGTTGTTTTTTATGATCAAGAGGAGAAGATGATAAGAGAAATTTTCAAGATACTATCAGAGTTTCCTATTGTAGTAACGTATAATGGTGACGAGTTTGATCTCCGTTATCTTTATAACCGTGCAAAAAACCTGAAAATCCCACAGGATCAGATACCCATCCATATTACCCACCGATATAGTTCTTTGAACTACGGTATACATATTGATCTATACAGGTTCTTCTTCAATAGATCAATCTGGATCTATGCTTTTAGTAAAAAATATACTAACAACACTCTTGACAATGTAGCACAATCCTTAATTGGGAAGGGAAAAATTGAGTTAACAGCTCCAATCTCCGAACTCGATTATTCTGAGCTGATTAAATATACTATAAGAGATGCAGAAATTACATTCCAGTTAACAAGCTTTGATGATGAGCTTGTTATGAAGTTGATATTAGCATTATCGAGGATAAGTAAGCTTCCTTTAGAAGACGTAACGCGACAAGGCGTTTCACGTTGGATTCAGAATTTAATGTTTGCGGAGCATCGAAGATTGAACTGGTTGATTCCAAGATCAGAAGATTTGAGTGAGTTAAAGGGTACTTCTTCTACAGAATCAGTCATAGACGGAAAGAAGTATAGAGGAGCTATCGTAGTAGATCCTAAGCCAGGAACGCACTTTAATATATCTGTTTTGGATTTTGCTTCACTGTATCCCTCCATAATTAAACAATGGAATTTGAGTTACGAGACTGTAAGATGTCCTCATGACGAATGTAAAAAGCAGACGATACCTGGAACATCACACTGGGTTTGTAAAAGGAATAAAGGTATAAGTAGTCTACTTATAGGCTCTTTGAGGGATCTTCGGGTCAAATGGTATAAGCCAAGATCGAAGAATACTAATCTGTCCTCTTCAAAAAGAAGTTGGTACAATGTAATCCAGCAAAGTCTCAAGGTAATTTTGAATGCGAGCTATGGGGTTTTTGGTAGTTCAGTTTTTAGTCTTTATTGTCTTCCTGTAGCAGAAAGCACTGCTGCTGTCGGGAGATACGCTATAACAAAGACCATCGATAAAGCAAACTCTTTAGGAATAGAAGTTCTTTATGGAGACACAGACAGCATCTTCATTAAAAGTTCGACAAAACAACAAATTAATGAGCTTTCTAAGTGGTCAGCTAATTCTTTGGGAATGGAGCTTGAGGTCGATAAAGTATATCGATACGTAATGTTCAGCCTCAGAAAAAAGAACTACTTAGGAGTGTATTCAGATGGAAGAGTGGATGTTAAAGGATTAACTGGTAAGAAAAGACATACACCGCCTTTCTTAAAGAAAACATTTCAAGAAGTGGTAGATACACTTGGAGAGGTTATGTCCCAAGATGAGGTTGAAAGTGCTAAGCGAAAGATTAAGAACATTGTTTATTCTTCTTACATAAAATTAAAGAAGAGAGAATACCTTCTTGAAGAACTTGCTTTCAAGATAATGATGAATAAACCGATAGAGCATTACAGAAAAACGACTCCGCAGCATGTTAAGGCGGCTATGCAACTTAAGGAAGCAGGAAACGAGGTCAAATCAGGGGAGCTTATTTCATTTATTAAAGTAAATAATAGCGATGGAGTAAAACCTTTACAGTTGGCATCAGTAGAAGAAGCAGATTTAAAAAAATATGTTTCTTACATGAAAGCTACTCTTGAACAAATACTGAATGTTATTGGAATCGAATTTGATGAGATACTTGGTCTCACTAAACTTGAAACGTTTCTATGGAATGATGAACAGTAATTTCTTCTATTCTTCTCCGAACCAGATGTGAAAAAATTCAAAAAGAACATAAAAAAATAATAATTTGTTTAAATACAGATATCTACAAGTGATTTTTCATTTGAATTGTCGTATTGAAGAATAGGAAGAAGTGAGGTTACTTCAAAATGATAGATGAGCTTGATGTGAAGATTCTCAGGGTTTTACAGGATGACGCGAGGAGAAGCTGTAGAGAGATAGCGGAAGAACTAGATGTAGCTACAGGAACAGTTTATAATCGAATCAAGAAGATGATGGATAAAGGTGTAATCAAAGGTTACGTCCCGCTGATAGATCCTTTGAAGTTAGGCTATGATCTAACGACGCTTATAATGGCTCAAGCTGAAAGTGAAAATCTGCATGAAGCTGAAGAAGCCTTAGCAAAACTATCAGGTGTAATAGCCGTGTATGACATAACAGGTGATTTTGATGTTGCTGTTATAGCGCGAGTACAAGACAGGGACTCGTTAAACGAGTTAGTTAAAAAGATACTTAGCATTCCCGGCGTAAAGAGAACAGTTACAAATGTTGTATTTAACGTAGTTAAAGAAGACTTCAAAGTGAAAATTTAGTCACAAATCAACCTAAGAGAAGAAGTTTACGTAGGGGGATTCGATCATTTCTCAGGGAAAAACGCGGAAAGAAGAATTATTATTCCAACTATCAAAGTTCCAACGTAAAACATAATTTTACTGTGAGCTTCGATAGGCCCAGGGAAAACTATGAAATACACTACTGCAGTGATCAGGATTATCATTAAACCTAGAATTATTCTAATGGCTTTATCAGGATAGACCAAGCAAATCCCAAAAAAGCTTTCTCAAAACTTCATATATATAGATATGGGAAACAAGCGAAACAATTACACGGTAATCTTTTAAGTGAGTAGACTTTCATAACACGCTTCTATCTTCTCTGCTATCTTATTCCAAGAATAGGTTTTTGATGTTTCAATAGCTTGTTTTCTGATGCGTTTATAGAGCGATTTTTTTGATAGAAGTGTAACTATTGATTCAGCTAATGCTGAAGGATTCCTTGGTGACACTAACAATCCGTTAAAGCCATGCTCGATTAAGGTTTCAACACCACCAACTTTTGTCGTCACAACGGGTATGCCAGAGGCCATCGCTTCTAAAACAACTAGACCAAATGTTTCGTAAAGTGAGGGTAAAACAAAGATTGTTGAAATTCTGTAAATCTTGGAAAGCTCAGAGCCAAATCTGGGTTCTAGAAACAATATTCGATTTTTAACCTCTAACTCGTCAGCTAGTTTTAACAGCTCATGTTTAACCCCGCAGTCCTCACCAACAAGCATAAACTGAGCCCGAGGATATATGGCTATTACATTGGGAATCGCTTCTACAAGATAACGCAGCCCCTTCTCTTTGGAGAGTCTGCCAACAAACAAGATGATGACTCTTTTTTCCGCTTTTTTACGTTCAGGATAGAACGCTTGTAGATCTACACCTTCAGGTATAACCTTGATCTTGCTAGGGGATACACCTACGTGAGATTGGAGAAAGCTCTTTTCAGATCTGGTTACCGCAATTACGCCATCGGCTGTTTTAAGCGCGAAGAGACCCACACTACTATTATATAAAAACATAAGTAGGCGATTTCTTGATGCAGATTCAACTGGTGGTTGATGAGTTGTCAATACGAAAACTGTGTTCATCATTTTCTTCGCGATAGCAGAGACGTAGGTGGGGAAATAAACGTAAGAGTGTGCGTGAATGACATCAGCATTTGTGGATAAGAGTGATTGGAGAAGCGCCTGTGAAGGAAGATAGCCAGAATATACCCTCGGAATTTTATAGACCTTGAAGCGATGGACATTTATTCCTTCAATGACATTATATTTCGGAACTGTATCTCTGGATCCTTCTTTAAAGAGGTTTGAAGAATAGACTTCAACGTGGTGACCTTTTTTAGCTAAACATTTCGAAAGGTTCAGGACGTAAGAGCCAACTCCGCTCACCATCTTGGAGTGAAAAATTGGGCATACTTGTATAATTTTCAATGCTTAACCTCACTCATGATCATAGCGAGCCTTCTTGTAACCACTTCCCTGTCATAGTTATCTTCGATTAGTTTACGTGCTTTTCTCCCGATCTTTAATCGTAATCTTTTATCAGAAGCAAGTCTTAAGATCTCATTCTGGAAGTTCTCTAATGAACATATGATTACATCCTCGTCGTTTTTCGCGTGTATTCCCTCGATACCAATAGGAGTCGAGATCACAGGTTTACTAAACGCCATGTATGTTAAAACCTTTAATTTAACTCCTGATCCCAATGTCAGAGGTGCGATGCACACATCTGTAGCACTCAAGAATGGTTTGAGATCTGACACTTCATTAGTGAATATGATATTGGCTTTTTCTTGAAATGGAACGGTTCTCTTATACCTCCCAATGATTAGGAAGACTGTTTTAGGAAGATTGGCAAAAACGTTTGGGGCAATATTATTTATTATGTATTTAACTGCGGTTAGGTTTGGGATCGTGGTTAAGTCTCCTAGAAAACCGACGATCAAATAGTCATTTGGTATTCCCAGCTTCTTCCTCTTTTTCAATCCAATTGAGGGGTCGGCCTTCATTTTTTTTGCGTCTATGCTTGGCGGAATGATCTTGAATTTATTTTCTGAGATTCTGAATGTTGTTTTTATAGAAAATATGTCGTTTTGAGATAAAGTCACCACAATATCAGACTTCTCACATGCATACTTCTCTAAAAAGAGCGTATATGCTAGTCTTAACGATAGAAGAAGCTTTGTGATGGGTGATGTGGCTTTTTTCAGGAACTGTCGTGACAACACTGTTTCCGCGTTATGATCTACGAGCACCAAAGGCTTGTTAGATAACCTAGCGTAGAGAATTGGGAAAAAACTGGACCAAATATGCTCAACCATTACAATGTCAGCGTCTTGAATTTTTTTACTTGAGAGAGAAGCAAGCTTTGGATCTAAGGATGACAGAACTAAATTCGCCTCTACGCTCTTACCAATCTTCATGATCCAATTGAAGAATCTGCTTGAAAATATTAAGTTTAGAACCTTTGAGGGAGTAGTGGTGTGAACGTTTATCCCATCAAATTTAGTCGAAGAGGATTCTTGGCTGTAAACGAAAAAATCGACCGCGAAGCCTTCTTTCTTTAATCCAATGAGGTGATTGTAAACTGTTACATTGTGACCTGAAGTGGGAGGAATGAATGTTTTATGACTGAAAACGCAAACGTTAGTTGCCAGGTTACTCACACTCCAACTTTTAAACCCAAGCTCAATCTTTTTTACGAAGCATAAAAACTGATTCTTTTATTGAAGTGCCTGAGTATAGACTTCAATGTATCTATCTCCAACTTTCTCCCACGAATACTGCTCAGCGGTTCTCATCGCATTTTCACTCAGCTTTTGATACAATACAGGGTTCTTTACTAATTTCTCGATGGCGTTGGCTATAGCTTGAGGTGATCTAGATTTCACGAGTAAACCATTATAACCGTCTTTCACAACTTCGTTTGGTCCAGCTATGTTTGATACTACTACTGGCTTCCCATAAGACATTGCCTCCAATAACACTAAGCCAAAAGCTTCTCTTCCACTGATAGAAGGGAGAACTAGAGCATCGGAGGCAGAATAATAATGGTTAAGTGAAGACTCAGAGATAGAACCAGTTATTTTTGCTTTACAATTTAAAGATCTTGAGTAGGCTTCAATATTCTTTCTCTCAGGACCATCACCAACAATCACTAGATTTAATGCAATGCCTTTGTCTTCAAGAATCTTCACAGCTTCAAGCAGGTAATTTATGCCCTTATACTTCTTTAATTGCCCAACAAAAAGCAATTTGAAAATTGAATTCTTATTCAACTCGCTGATTTCAGGTTTAGGATTCGGGAGGTGAACACCCCAAGGGATTGCGACAGTACCATTCAACAGAGTTTTTAAGGTTGGATTATGAATTGCAAAAGTTGTCGTGGCTGTAACAACCTTATTTACAAGTTTCACAATAAAACGATCTATCACCTTAACATATAGGGTGCTAATGAATCTGCTGCATCTTCCACCGTAATCAGGAACAGGACTATTATGGTATGTGAAGATGATTGGTTTCCTCTTCAATCTTCCCAGTATAATAGCAAGATCACTAATTGTAGGGGTTACCCCGTGAATGTGCAGAATATCATAGTCACACCGCAGAGTGTGAAGTGCGATCTGAGGATTTATGGGAGCATCGAAGAAGAAACACGTCTCTGGGTAGCGAGTCACATTAACCCCGCCTCTAATTTCATTGTAGAAACGTGTTGCATCCATGCCTCGACTTGATGTTACTACTTGAACTGTGTGCCCTTTTTTAATAAGTTGCTTGACGAGTTCTTCTACGCTTCTTTCAACGCCGCCTTTAGATGGGGGGTAACATGCAACAGCGATACAGATCTTCGTGACTACTCCCCGCCTAAGAGAGACATTTTAATATAGTAACTATAGGGCATAATAACCCTACACTTTCCTCTTTAAATCTTATTGGCTTTTTGTTTCATCAGACGATAGTAATAAACTGCACATGTTATTGTTATGGTTAATCCCAGCATAAAGAGAGACACGGATTTGACGATGCTTGGAACCACATTTTCATAAAAATCCACAATAGGGATGAGAAAAGCGGTGTGATTAAAAGTTTTATTGTAAACATCTGGAATGAAGTTGTAAAGTGGAACATTTAAGGTGAAGAATGCGAAGAATGCAAAACACAATATCTTGAATAAATTTTCATTCTTCGTATTGAAGACTGAGAAGTTGATTATCATGAAGGGTATCGCCCATTGAAAGTACTGCTCATTGAGCATCTTTGAGCTCAGAAAAACCACTAGAATTGCCATCAGGAAACCGTTGAGAAGAAACTTTGAAGTTGATTGCGTATCTTCCCGGCATAACTTTACTAATAGCAACAGGTAAAGAACCAAAAATATACTGTAACTAAGTGCATTTGACCACCAGAAGTTACTCATCAGTTGATTGAACAATTCTGGAGCAGCGTCTCTTAAAATGTAAATAAAGGAGAGGTATGAGGCAGGTGTACTCCATAACGCATGGAGCATGAGAGGCGTTGAAAGGAGCGTCTGAAAATAGCTTTCCCAGTATAAGAGCATGAATGGTAAAGAGGTTAGGGTTAGAGGTAGTCCAGTTAAAAATATTCCGTAAAGAAGCGGTGCTATCTGTCCATCTTTCTTCCACTCGTAGATAAGGAGAACAGGTAAGAGAAGAATTGGATAATATTTGAACGCAGCGCCCAGACCTAAGATGAGAAAACTGCTTTTTCTATTACCCTTTAAGTAGAATCTTATCGAAAGGAGAGTACAGAGAGCCGGTAGAACGTCAAACATTCCCCATACGCTTGATATCCAAATCACGTATGGATTTAATAAGAAGAGCAGAAGAGCTGACTTAGCAAGTTTTCTATTTCCTGAAAGCTCTTTCACGACATCATAAAGAACAAAACCCATTAGCAAGTCTCCTACGATGATAGGAAGCTTTAGAACGAGATACAAGAAGATCTCGCTTGGAAAGGTCAGGTACAGACTGTACATTGCTCCGACTATAAGAATCCATGGAGGGGGATAGACAAAGCTTGTGTACGGGTTAGTTTGCTCTGTAAGTAAAGCCTTTCCGAATTCCTCCCAGTACCCTATATCAGAAGGGTGGGCAGTGAAGGGAGCTAACAAAACACGAATAGCTAACCCAATGATTACTATGTTGCGTCTTGTTAAGGCTTCTTCGAAAATTGTTAGCACCCTCATTATTAATCAGTTTTTAACCAGAACAGTTCCCATTTTAATTTTGATAAGGATTTACAATCCTATGAGAGAAGTGAGACCACTCATTGACCATGCTAAGGTTTCAGAGTTTATATCCCAAGAAGCTCCCCAAGGATCATTGAATGTCGGTGCAACGGGAGCGAGACCATATGGAGGAACAGGATACTTAAAGAAGTACTCTGCGATTTCCTTCGCAAGGTCTATATAACCCCAAGCTACGAGAGACTTCAAAACGAAACCTTGCTTGTTTGTTTGACCACCGCCATCTGACGAAAAGTATCCTTCTCGGTAACCCCAAGCACCCAGGTTACTGTCTACATGTATCCAATTTTCAATACATATCTCAGCGCTTTCTCTGTACTCATCGTCTCCAAAATCGTTGTATGCGTGGTTTAAAGCTAAAAGGAAGACCGAAACAACATCGAGATGGCACGCATATATCACTTGGCTGTCAATATACCCTCCATACCTGACATCTGTGCGATCGCTTATCTGCTGATTAATTATCTGATCCGCAAATCTTCTCTCCCATACTTGGTAGCTGTTATTGGAGGTTAATTTATAGGCGTGACTACATGCGATAAGGAGGTATCCAATCTCATATCCGCTTAATATTCTCCCTAAACCAACAGATTTAATATAAGAATCCAGCGCAGCGATGCCCGTTTCAAGACATGCATTTCCACGGTAGCTATAAGAGGTTCCCTGCCAGAATAGAGCTGAGTTAAGTAACGATTCGATTATTGGTGCTTGATTGCGCATGTCTGATAATTCAAAGCCTCCCATACCGATGGTTCCTGAGTCGAGTAGGTTTCGAACGATCTTGCAACATATATTTTCGATCATGCCTTGCCATTGCCACGCGTCAGCCTCATACATCAGAGTTAAAAAGATGGTGCCGTTAGACCCATATGCCCCCGCATTCACATAGCCTAAATCATATTCTAGACAAGTATACCCATACTCTTTGATGCGGTCACCATCGGTGTCTCCATCAGAGCGGTCATAAACTGCACTAGGCCTATTCTTAAATGAAATAAGAATCATTCTACCCCGTAGGCTTGATGAGTTGTCGAAGAGAACGAGATAATCCCCGCTCTCGCTTGTAATTAACATGGGGTTCTGGTCATCGCGTTCAATCACTCCACCTTGAACATAACAGTATCTTGGGCCAACACCGCTAGCGTGGTTTCTTGTCCAGAAGTCTTCGAGTCCTTCAAAACCATAGTTGAAACGGAAGCTAGCGAGTTCTGAATCTGATTCATATGTAAACCAAATCTTAGCGCTTAGTTCAGCTTTTAGAAGAGTTACGTAGATGTTAATTGTTGGGAAAGTGCTGTCGGAATATGACGTTCGTACTGTTACGTTTTCCTCCGTCTCCATAATAACCGATGTGGAGACATGCTCGTAATCTTTGAGTAACTTTGTTTGATAATGTGTTGTGCCTACCTGCTTAATCTCTACTCTTGGAGAAAAGTAGATCTTTGGTTCCCACTGGAACTCGCAGTCACAGCCATCTCTCCTGAACCACATAGGTTGATCGTTGAAGTTAAACTCAATCAGCCAATTTCTCATGCTTGTAAATTGTTCGTATTCGTGTCCTGAGCTTACATACACGGGGCCAACATACTTTCTAGTCCAGAAATGGTTTAACTCATTCTGCGCTGTAAAGAGGAGTTGATTGCATCGCCAGATTAGGTCCAAGGCTTTTTGATCAGAGGTTTTGTTGTAATAGTCTACAAGAGCAGTAATCAGTTTACTTGTGTCATCGGACCAGAAGTTTGGTAGGTTTGGCCAAACTTCGATGTATCCATTAGATGTTACCATCCTAGATTCAAGATTTTCCATCGTGTCGGCATAGAGGTGCGGACTATTCCATTTCTCATTTATATAGGAAGATAAATGGTTTAGAGTAGTGTTAACAAAATCCTCAACTTTGTCTGTTTTTTCTCCCCAAATTGTAACAATTGCCTCACTGAGATCTGAAGGATAAATTACATAGTCGCTATCATCTTGGTATTTAACGCTATTTATTTGGAATGGCGCATTAATCCACGTAAAACATATGATCGCCCCTTCACTAGGTAGCACTGTGAAATATTTTTTCAACAAGATCTGAGAGTCTAAGCTCATCCACTTCATCCATCCCCCCATTGGATAGTAATGTCCGATAAGTGGGGTTAATTGAGTAAAATCAGAACCAGAGTAATACAGGCTTTGTGTAGACGATTCGATTGTTAGTGTTCTCAAAGGACTTTTACATAAACTTTGGATGGCGAGTTCTGGTTCATATGAAACGCGGATGTGAACTTGATAGAAGAGCGTTGATGTCAATAGTATCATAGCGACAAAAAGAACCTTGAATAAGAATTCATGATTTCTTGTTCTCAATTCTCCTCCTCCTGATAACCATGTAACCTATTATTAGAGCAAAAAAAGTTAAAAATGAAAGTGTGAACAGGTAGACTCCTTGAGGCCTTTGGTATACTAGATTCACTTCGTATGTACTGTTTCCAGATAGGGAAGTAACATTAAGCTGCATGAAGCCATTTTCGTCTTTTATTAAACTCGCTGAGGTGGCATTTGTGTTTACTGTCCACTCAGGGAAGTAAGCTTCTCTCACTAAGATTGATGCAGTATTGTTCATTTCTACAATCAGCTTTATTCTATCTGGGGTCCACATTGTATTGAGCAACTTCGCTTCGGTTTCAATTAAGTGGTGTGTAGCTTTATTCTTGTAGATTAGAAAACCATCAATTTCCATGTCTAAAAAGAAGTCTTGATTATCTTCCATAAGAATAGAGCCAAGGGTTTTGTTATCTACATGTACGTCTTTTGGGATAATGATCCATTTGATGCTTAATAACTCATGTTCCTTGATGACTGACCTCCATTGTTCGATCCGTCTCATGTCGTTTCTGTCATCCCCGTATGTCTTGATGAGTTCATTCAAGGTGTAATCGTCGATGGCAACTAAGTAAGGCAAGACTTTAGCTTGCGGGTACCAACCATCTACTAATGGTTTTTCTGTGTATATTGGAAGAAGAAACACCCAGTCTGGACATCGTACAGCAAGAACTCTTGCATCAGTCTCTTGCTCCTTGAAGTATTCGATGATAGCATTTGACATATTCTGATTTTGACGATAGGAGAAATCATCCGCGATGATGAAATGGCTGACAAAGGCACTTGAGAATATCAAAGAGGCTAGCAAGACTGCTGATACGAGTTTTTTGTTTAATTGCATCTTCTTTGATGGAAACAGGTTCCTCAGGCTTTTAGGAGCCTTAGCTGATGATATTGTTGAACTTAATTTTCCTACCAAAATACTCTCTGGAATACAAGCGTAAATACCGAATCTGTATGTGTCTAAACGTTGCCAGTAAGGTAAAAGTTGAAAGAGAAGCGCATATCTTCCGAAGCTGAGCCAGGCAAATATGAAAAACCATCCGATGGTCATGATGTATGGGAGTTTTTCCTCTGTATTGAAAAGTCTGATCGACGAGGTGAGAAGAGGAATCACTATGATTGAAACGACTGTTACTAGAAGGATCTCCACTGGGTGAAACCAGATTTGGAATGGTGTTACTAATAGAGTTAATAGTAGAAATAGTGCTGGGGAAGCACAGATTATCTTTGACTTTAAAGTAGCCATACCTCCGTCTATAACGCATGCGACAAAGAAGGCTGAACTGCAAACCGCGAAAAGCCACTGTACCAAGTCTAGGTTTCTGAGCTTGTAGAGGGTCTTATCCCAGTGTTCAGGGGGCATGTAGTTGTCCCAAACATCGCCATTCGTGAATGGGTTATTTGAGAACATGTCACTGAAACTGATGAATGGTGCTGTCCAGAACAGTGTGAGAAGAAGGGAAACGATGCCGGTGAACGCTGCGATCTTAGCTATTCTCTTCATTGTCTTTGCGTTTCTTTCTTGTAGGAGATAGGAGAGACTGATTATGAACGCCGCGAGTATTCCACAAAAAGCTGAGAAGTGATGAGTTAAAAGAAGAAGGCTGAATGCAAAAGTGGTGAGGATGAGGTCTTTAACTTTTTCGTTTCTGAGGTAACGGATCAGGAAAGCTGAGAGCAGCACAACGAATGGAACTGAGATCACGGTTGGATATCTATCCCAAAAGATGAAGTTTGACATGATACTAGGGATGAGATTGAAACCGAGAGCAGCTATGTAGGATTCCAATCTGTTCAAACTAAGAGTGCGTGCTAAGAAGTATATTGTAAATGGTGCTAAGACAAAGAAGATTGACTCCACAATTTTGTATGACATGACTGGGGTAAAACCTGTTAGTGACAGGAAGAAAGCTGATAAGTAACTTAAAGGTGGGTAGAAAAGAAGGAACGGAAAACCGCAGTACCAGAAGCTGCACCACAGTGGCTGTTTACCAGTTACTTGAAAGCTTTCGCTGAGATACTTAATTTGGAAGAGATGACTGGTTGAGTCTATGCCCATAGGTATTCCTTCACTGAGGCGCGGGGCAACAATAAATAGACTCAATGCGAGTAATCCTAAAAACGAAATTATTAACAATCGTTCTTTCTTAAGCCACGCTAATAATTCCTCAAACATGAAGAGACACCTTTTCTTTCTCAATTTTTCTAAAAGACCGGTTACCAGAGGAACTTAATATCTTGAAAAGATAAATTATCGCCAACGCAGCCATTAACATAATAACTATTTTGACCATTACTACCGTTATTGGGATTCCTAAGAAGAAGCCTATGATATCGAGATTTGCATTGAAGTTTGTGAAAGGTGTTTCAACGACTATATTAAACCCGCCAACAATTCCTTTGTGCTCTACATTAACTCTGTACTCTCCTTTAGATGAGACTTGGAATAGGGCGTAGCCTTCTTCATTTGAAGTCGTGGTCTGGATTTTTGTCCCATTCTGCCAAAACAGAGTAACAGTTGAGCCTGGAAGCAAAATATCATAGATGTCAAAGGTGTTAACCTTCAATGAATAACTAAACAAAGAGGATATGTTGATTGAGTTGCCAGAGGCTTTTACTTTGATGTATAAGGATGATTCTGTTGCGTTGTAGAACCAGCCAACATCATGGGATATTAAACTGCTCATGGAGTGGGAACTGTAGTAGGGAACCTCATTGACGTAGATAATTACTGGTTCTTTGTAAGAGACTATTTCGATAATGGAGTCGGTTAGATAAGGAGCATTAATCTTCAGATTCAGAATATCCCTATCACTTCGGTAATCTGCGTCTTGAACGTTTAAGTAAGGAGATTCAGCGAGGTAAGGTGTAGAAGGGCAGGATTCTGTCAGTTTTATCGAGATTGTGTGAGCACCTTGATCGAAGTATTTATCTGGTATTCGGAGGCTCTGAATAGGTTGACCATCCACCATTACCTTTTCGATTAAGCCTCGGCCTTCTACTTCGATTTTGAATAATGAGTCTCGGTATTTGAATGTCAGGTTCATAGAGTCATATATTGAGGGGATAAGTGGGTAGAGAGTTATCCCAGAGTGGTCAATGTTTTTTATGAAACTTGATGATAAGGTGTAGGCGATCCAGCTTCCGAAGGTTCCTACACCGTAATAGGATCTTGTTGCGTTGTCTGGGTTCTGGTAAAGGTACTCCCAAAGGTAGGTTGAAAGATGTTCAGCCAATAAACCTTGGGCTGTGGCGTGTTCCTTACACCACAGTATCCAGTCGTAGGCTAGGTCAACCTCGCCATTTGCTAAATTGTACAACGCAAACCAGCAGGTGTATGTTGGCCATGGGCCGTATCCACCATTCCATCGCTCAGGTACTTTTGGCTGCCCTGCATCTCTCTGATATCTCCATATGCCACCAATTTCTGTGTCATTCAAGTTTTCGAGAAGAAAGTTATAGGTAAGCTTCATCTTTGTGGCTGAAGAGTTTAGAATTGGAAAATAGAGTAGTGATGGTGTGAGCATCTTTATGTCAGCCCAAGTATATTGTTGATCCTGATATAGCCTCTGACAGAAAGAGTTTATAGTTGGATTCCATAGGTAGGTGATTGTTCCTTCCCGTATCTTATCAGCAGCTTCATTCCACTCGGAAGCTAAAGAGAGATAACCCAGAATTTTTGCTAAGTGTGCTCCTGATTTTAATGCAGAGTAACTGCAGGCTTGAGTCCACGGTTCGTAGCCTTGACTTACACCAGGCCACTCGTGGAGCGATCCTTGAGTGTATACGAGTCCTTGTTCATTCTGTTTACTGATCAGATAATAACAAGCTTTTTTGACCGACTCCCATGTCTCCTCTAGGAAACCGATGTCGCTTGTTGCGCTGTAGTGAAGGTAAACTCCATAGACGTAGAGCCCTGTCTGATCCGTTTCCTCTGGAAATGTGTTGGAAACCGATTTATCTACCTCATAATGCGTGTAGAATGATCCATCTGAATTTTGAATCGACTTCGCGAAGTAAAGAGCCTCCCTCGCCTCATCAGTGTAGCCTAGAATGTCAAAGACGAAGCTGAAGAAGACAAGGTCCCTGACCCATACGTGAAGATAATAAGGACGAAACATCCATCGCTCACCAGATTCTTCTCCACCCCACTCCATCCAACGCGTACCATCCATACACGCCATTATTGCTCCAGTGGACCTATGCACCCCCATGAGTGACAGCAATAATGAGGTGTTGTACATCCTATTCAGGAATGGATCAGGTGTCTCCAGAGATGATTTCTGCAGCCATTCTCTCCAGAAACTAAGAGTAATTGAGTAGTGTTCGACGGGAGTAAATTGCTGAGCTTCTCGAATCTTACCAATAACATCCTGAATATCATTTCCAACAGCAATGAAGAGAAAGACTGTTTCAGATGATTCCTTAGGTGATAGGGAACCTAAAGACCATCTGAACACGCATGATGTTGTTTTAATTGGGTCTGTCACATTTTTGATGAAGTCATAGTAAATTTTAAGTTCAGTTTTGTCCCCAGCATAGTATATTTCGGGTTGATTCCAAGAAGAGACACCAACATGAATTACCTTATGATGTAACGAAATTACATAGGAAATTTCGTTTTTGAACCAAGTGAAGTCACAACGTTCATTATTTATGAAGGCTTCAAAGTTCAAGTAAAGAGAAACATCGTCAAGAGAGGTATTAGCTAGGTTTGTCACAGACACGCCCCAGACTATCCCGTCAGCCACTTCAGAAGCGAAGAGGACCCAGGTCATCCGTATATCCGGTTGGGTTGGTGTGCTCATATTTATCTGAACTATTTGAGTCCCAGCTACGTAATCAGCGTACTCAATATTAGGGAAGTCATTTGACCATTCAAAGAATGAGGACCCATCTTTCGAGTATCTTATACCAAAGTAACCCTCAGAAACCCCGTAAGGCAGCCCCTCATTACCGTATCCGAGTCTCCATCTACTGTAAGGGCATAACTCTGCTAGTTCCCATGTTCCCCAATTCTTGAGTTTAGAACTCCAAACTCGATGCAGCACTGCGACTGTTCTACCATTAGCTGTAATGAAGGCGGGGGTTTGAATCTCAGAAAAGCCTTCAATAGTAGAGTTTTCTTCACTATAGTCGTTTTCAGAGGCTCTAACTAAAAAATTGTTACCGTTTAAGAGACTAAGAGTTAAAAACAAAACAATGAAGAGAGTTGCAACCCTACGATAAAATTTCTTAATGACTCTCATGCTCTTCCACATTGAATGTTACAAAAAAGGTTTCAAATCTGTTTTTATTTCATGAGTGATTTAAGATTATGCAGAGCCCTTTAACTAAAATAGTCTCTTTAAGAAGATTCCAAAGACACCAGTAGCAAACTTTGATATTTCGTCCAATCCCAGTTTAGATTCTCCCACGCGCCGGTCGATGAATTCAATTGGGATCTCAAATATTTTCAAGCCTTTCTCTTTGAATCGGTGAACCATCTCCACCTGGAACATGTAGCCTTCAGATCTCACTGTAGAGTAATCAGCTTTCAGAAGAGAAGATGCTTTAAAGGCTCGATACCCACTTGTAACATCTTTTGCATCCAATCCTAGAAGAGTTTTGGCGTAGAAGTTAGCACTTTTGCTAGTAAATCTTCTCTTAAATGGCCATCCGGGGACCGATCCCCCCGGTACGTACCTTGAACCTATCACAAGATCATTTCCCCTATGAATCTCATCGATTAAATTTGGGAGATGTTTTGGGTTATGTGACAGATCTGCATCCATCTCCACTACAATGTCGCATCCAATTTCCAGTGCTCTCTTAAAACCATCCTTATAGGCGCTTCCTATTCCAAGTTTGCCAAGTCTTCTTAAAACGGAGATGTTACCATATCTCTCAGAAAGATCTTCCGCTGCTTTTGCTGTTCCATCTGGGCTGGCGTCATCTACTATTAAGATAGTAATCGGGAGATTGCTTTGTTTTGCGACCTCCTCAATTTCAGGAATCAACTTCATGAGGTTTTCCTTCTCATTATAAGTTGGAATAACAATACAAACCGATGAACGATTATTCCTTTTGGACAACTCAAAGACCCCCTCGAAGATGATGAAGTTTAAAACATTGATGATTGGAATATGGAGAGGGAAGGCTTAACTATTAAAGCTTGAGCATCTCTTTTGAATATGTTCAGGGTGCATGAGAGTGATCTTGATAGGCAATTTTGCTTACGTCATCGTCTTCTCGGTTGGTGCAGCGGTTACTTTATTCTTGACGCCAAAGATCGCCAAATCGATGAGAGATAGAGGAATAGTGGGCGTTGACGTGCACAAGCGGGATAAACCAGAGATTCCGGAGATGTGTGGGATCTCAATCATTGCGGGATTAACAATAAGTGTTCTCATAGCATCAATATTCTCTTCATTCATGAACGAGTTCTTCTCATTCCTTACAGTTACATTATTTGCTGGGTTAATTGGCTATCTTGATGATAAAGGTAGATTAGGTCCACGCGTGAAACCTCTGTTAACTGCTTTAGCAGGGCTCCCAATACTTATCTTGGGCACGTATGATCCTTATCCCGTACTACCAATAATAGGCAGAACAAGGCTCACGATTATCTATCCTCTCCTAGTGCCTGTTGCTATCGCTGTAACCTCTAACGCTGTAAACATGATGGACCCGTTAAACGGCATAATGACAGGTTCAGGAAGCATCGTAACACTCACACTACTGGTATCTTCATGCCTGTTAGGAAGAGGTGATGCTACTTTCTTGTGTGTTGGACTTCTTGGATGCCTACTCGCATTTTATTACTACAATAGATACCCCTCAAGAGTGTTCTCCGGGAACATTGGCAGTCTAGCGGTTGGCGCTGCGATTGGAGCTATCGTCGTGATTGGACGCTTAGAAGCTATCGGGGTAATTGCGTTGATTCCCCACATTATGAATGCTTTCTATGGCCTTGCTAGTGTCGGACACTTTTTTGAGAGAAAGGAGATCGCTTCCAGACCCATCAAAATCCTCAAGGATGGAAGATTAGCTGCTAGCACTGGCCTCGATGCTCCAATTACACTGACTCGAACCATTCTTGTAGATGGACCGAAAAGAGAGAAAGATGTTGTGAATATATTCTTCTTACTCACTTCTTTCTCTTCGCTACTCGCTTTAATCACAACCCTCATCATGGTGATGTAATGAATGTTATAATATGGCTGCTACTGATTCAGCTATTTGTGTGGCTTGGGTTAATTGCTGGATTGTGGATTGTTTTAGAAGTCATTATGCTGATAACACTTCCAATAGCAGGCTGGGCTGGTGCACTACTGACAGGAGCGTTTCGGGTCGGATCGAGTGCAGCTTTAGCATTATTATGGTTATGGATCTGGATTAGGATTGAATACAACTACTTCTGGAAAGAGATTAGAAAAGAGAGAGAAAAAAAAGATTAAGCAAAATCTTTCTGGACTGTTTCAAATATGACTTCAACAGGATCTTCCATGGATGAACAAAGTCTTCGCGCTTTTTCCTTTAACTCGTTCTTATAGTGTAGACCATCTTGAAGGATTTGATTGATCTTTCTTAGGACCTCTTTTTCGCCTTTCAATCTAAAGACGAAGCCATTTCTAATGAGAAAGTCTTCGATGATCGATGGTTTTGAGGGATAACAAGACAGCACAGGGACACCTAGAAGCGCAGCTTCAGCGGTCATCGTTCCGCCTGCTCCCACGAATACTGATGAGTAGTGTAATAGACTAGGACCGTCAACAAATTTCTTGGGAATCACAACTTTATTATGGAAAGTGGTTTTCAACGATTTAGTCTGATCTCTGTATCGTGGCAAAACAACGATTTGAAGCTGCTTTCCATGTTTTTCAACGAGTTTTTCGATTATTGGGGTTAAGACGGATGTCTTCTCAGACACTTTCCCAGACAGGTAGGAGGCTTGTGCTTCTTCAACCCTGAAGACAACTATAGGCTTAGAAGCATTCAAACCAAGTTCCTGTAGAACTTCACCGCTTGGTTTGAAGTTCCTAAGCCAAGCGATGGGGTCCAGCGCGTTGTATCGAACTATTTTATCCAGCGTAGCACCTAGACTCTTCCATTCTTGCAAAGGGATTATCTTTGGAGTGAAGAGTTTCTTCGATAACGGAACAGTGAGAACAGCTACAGCTTTAGAGTGAGTGGAGTCATTGATAGTGTAATGTGGAATGCCGAGTCCAAACGCTGTTCGTGAGGCTTCTGGAGAGGCAAATGCGACGGAAACGTCAATCTTTCTCTTACTCACGGTTTTTGCGAGTTCAGCGATTCTATCTGCACTAGCAATCAATTTTCCTATTAGACTTGCACCACCGTGACCACCAACAATCATAGCCTCTATGCCTTTTCGTTCTAACGCTTCGTTCACCTCACGATACTTTCTCGTTGTCTTGAATACTTCGTGACCCGCACTCTCCAATCTCTCACAAAGCACTCCGAGAAGGTATACCTGCTTAGGTGTTAGAAAATCAACCCAAACCTTCACTCAAGATTCCCTCTTATACTATTGCATTTGGATACTATAAGAATGCACCTTACATTATTGAGACGAATATAGTTATCTATACGATTTCGAAAAGTGGCGATATCTAGATCCATGAAAACTTTAAAGCAGATTCACAAGACATTAATCTAAACCTACTTAGTAGAGGGAGAGTTATCGGTTGAAGACCATTATGGAAATGCGCCCTGAAGAAGTCAAATATCACATAAAGAATGGCAAGTTGACAATATGTGTCGTTGGATTAGGCTGGATGGGGTTGCCTACAGCCTGCTTATTCGCTGAAGCCGGAGCCAACGTCATAGGTGTAGACGTCAATGAATACATTATTGAACAGATCAATAAAGGAAAAAGCCACATACACGAGCCAGATCTTAAGGCTCTAGTTGAGAAGCACGTTAAAGAGCGGAAGCTCATTGCAATAGATGACATTGAAGAAGCTGGAAGTAAAAGCGATGTTTTTGTTATTATTGTTCCAACAGGGATAGATTACAGAAAAAGACCTGATTATTCTTCAGTAGAAAAAGTGAGTAAAGATGTTGGTAAATCTATGAATAAAGGTAGTTTAGTAATATTTGAGAGCACGACCGCACCGGGAATTACGGAGAGTATCGTCAAGAAGACGCTTGAAAGGGTTTCCGGTTTCAAAGCCGGGATAGACTTTGGTTTGGCGTACAGCCCGATAAGAGCCACAGCGGGAACTGTACTTGTGAATATCCAAAATTACCCCCGAGTAATAGCGGGAATTAATAAAAGAAGTCTAAAATTAGGAGGCGCTGTCCTATCGACGATAGTCAAGGAGAGAATGGTCAATGTTCGAAATTTTAAAACAGCGGAAGCAACAAAACTATTCGAAAACATATACAGAGACGTGAACATAGCTTTAGCAAATGAACTGGCTATGTTCTGCGAGAGTGTAGGGATCGACTTCATGGAGGCTAGAGAGGCAGCTAACACTCAACCATACTCCCACTTACATATGCCGAGTGTTGGTGTAGGAGGACACTGTATCCCCGTAAATCCTTATTTCTTGATAGATGAAGCTGAAGCTGTAAGAGCTAAGGTTCGATTAGTAGAGTATGCTAGAAAAGTTAATGATGGAATGCCAGCGCATACAGTCAAGGTTATTCAGAAGGCATTGAGAGAGAAAAGGAAGACCTTGATGAGGACAAGAATCACTGTACTAGGCATCTCCTTCAAGCCTAACGTGAAAGAAGCTAAGTACTCCCCCGTAATAGAAGTAATCAAGAAGCTGCAGAGAAAAGGCTCCAGAGTAACTGTCTACGATCCTTACTTCACTGCGAAAGAGATAGAAGAATTAGGATTCCAAGGCGCGGACACTCTCAAAGAGGCAATTGAGAAGATAGATTGCATCTTGATTGCAGTTGCACACGAGAGATTTAAAAAATTGAGATTAAGTTATTTATCAAGATATTCAAAACACCCACTGGTCATTGTAGACAGCAGCCATTTCTTCGATCTAAAAGAGAAGAAAGATCAAAAAGTGATATACAGAGAGATTGGGAACGGGATTTTCAATTGAGGAGTGTAAGAGTAGGAGTCATAGGCGTTGGTTTCTGGGGTAGAAACCACGCCCGAATCTTCAGCCAAATGCCTAACACCATATTAGCAGCAATCTGCGACAAAGACCCGCAAAGAGCAAAAATCATCGCAGACCAGTTCAATACAGAATGGTATACGAATGACCAGAAACTCCTAGAAAGAGAGAACATAGAAGCGGTCACAATATGCACCCCCACAACGACGCATTACGATGTGTCCATATCAGCTGTAAACGCTGGGAAACACGTCTTAATAGAGAAGCCAATCGCAGACACGGTTGAGAGAGCGAGGGGAATTCTTAAGGCAGCTGAGAAGAATAGCGTGTATGTGATGACAGGATTCATTGAACGCTTCAACCCTGGAACACAGAGGGTTAAGAAGCTCATTGATGACGGTAGACTTGGCAACATCGTATTAGCTGTCTCCCGAAGAGTTGGAAAATGGCCTGAGAGAGTGGGCGATGTTGGAGTGGTGAAAGACTCTGCGATACATGATATAGACATCATGAGATGTCTGTTCAACGAGAACCCTATAACCGTTTACGCTAGAGTGGGAAGACTAGCCCATAAATTTGAGGACTATGCCCAAATCATCCTAGGCTTTAAGAATAACCACACAGCATTCGTTGAGGCGAATTGGCTAACCCCACACAAGATAAGAGAACTCACAGTCACAGGGAGCAAAGCCATGGCGACTGTAAATTACATAACCCAAAAGATCGTGATTGAAGACGCGGAGAAGCAGGTGATACCAACATACTCTTGGCAGGAACCCTTAACCCTTGAGCTTAAACACTTCGCAGAGTCCATTATAAAGAATGAGCAGCCACAAGTCACAGGATCGGATGGACTTAAAGCACTTGAAATCGCTGAAGCCACATTGAAGTCAGCAAAGACAGGGAAAATAGTCAAGCTAAAGAGCAGGAAATAATACACTATTAGAGAAGGCGAATATGTATTGAAGAGGCAACTCATGGAGATTCTGGCTTGCCCGATCTGTAAACACTCACCCTTGGATCTATACGTCTTCGAGGAGAAAGAAGATATCGATGAGGGATTGATAACTTGCTCAGCGTGCAACCGCTGGTACCCGATAATCGAAGAGATACCTCACATGCTACCTGACAAATTAAGAGACAAAAAAGAAGATTTAGAATTTCTCAAAAAATGGCAGAAGAGAATTCCGAAAAAATATCTAAAAGAGGGAAAACCCTTCAACATCAAGTAGAATTCTACAGTATTTAGAGAAAGATTCAAAAGATTCTAAGAAGATGCACATAATAGCCCGGAACAGCCCGGTGGAAGAACAATATTCTGCCGAGTGTAGCGGTCAAGCAAGGTCAAAAGACCCTTGAATAACGGGCTTTGGACCCGTCAACAGGAGTTCGAATCTCCTCCGGGCTATCAAAAATTTAGAGTTTAGTGTCTTAGTTTCTTGATTAGGATCGAAATAGCTGTTACTATTACTAAGGCTATTAGTAAGTATGGTTCAAGCATCGCTAATTTGTCTGTAATGAAAATTTCTCCGCCGACCGGTTCTGATGGCTCATATATACTCGTGGTGTAGGTGACAGATCATTCGTCGGAGGAAAAAAACAGCACTTATTTTGCTGCACCTCGCTTGAGTGGGATAACTCTTATGGCAAGAGCTGTGATTAATATTCGTGTAAGATTATTCTATGTTTTATAGGGGAGTGACTTCAAATGACTTGTATTTTTCTTTAGTGACGAACACAGGCAAGGTGCTCAGGTAAATTAAATCTCCCTTATACCATGGTCCTTCCAACCATACTGCAGCTTCGCATTCAACTTTTCCTTTCGTTCTTGAAACAAGGTTCTTTAGAGCATTAAATGTTTTTCCTGTGGATACCACATCGTCTACGATGCACACTCTTTTTGTTCTAATTCTCTCAATATTTTCCTTATCTAAAAATAGTTTTTGAGGGGTTGTTGTAGTTATCGATTTAACCTCTTCTACGATACATTCATTCATATAGGCTTTCAGATCCTTTCTGGCTACTGCAACTTCCTTGTGTCTAAGTTTTTTTGCTATTTCGTAGACTAGAGGTAATGATTTTGACTCAGCGGTAATCAGGCAATCTGGCTTTTTCACACTTATACGGTTTGCTAGCTCTTTGCTGGCTTTTTCAATGAATTTCACATCAGATAGAACTAATTGGTGGTTCGATGCAATCCACATCTCCTTGTCTACTTGTCGTATGGGCAATCGTCGAACTAGGCCACAAAGCATTATCTCATAGAACGTCTGATTCTTGTAGATTTCTATTAGGTCCATTTTTTTCAATCATCGCTTGTTAAAGAACATATTGATTAGAATTGGTAACATCGAGAGAATAGAATAATTATGCGATAGTTCCAAGACCCCCCACTCTGAGATAAATGCCTAATAAGAGAGTCAAAAAGACCAAAGTTAAAACTAAGCAATCCTGCTTTCGCATTTTCAGTTCCAGGTAGAAAGTTCTCGTAGACATGGATCCGAATGCCCTTAAATCCATAGATAAAGTTAGATATTGCTGAAACATCATGAATTTTTCCATCAATGGTTTGAATAGCATAATGATGTTTTGTGGTCGCTCAATCATCGTTCTTGTTTTGAGTCTCAAGCCTCGTGAAACTTGAGCGTCTCTAATCACATTCATTTCTTCAAGACCGTAATCCATGAACCTCAGTGAGAGAGCAACAATGAAGGCAGCGAGATAAGGCACTTTTAATTTTACCAAGGCTAAAGATAGGGAGCTGAAGGTCGTGGTAGCAAAGAATAATAGTGGCATGCTTAAGAGAGTCAACACTCTCAAAGACATTGCGATGGCATATAGTATACTTGTTCTATCTATGATAATGAAGGCGTAATTAAAGATAATTTGGTGTGTCCCTTCGGGATTTACATATCTGTAAAACAAGATCCATAAGAGGAAAGCACTTACTGCGATAGGCATCATGGGTAACATCCTTGACTTGAATTCTTTTTGTATATGAGCCAGAAGAGACATAATCACGACGCTGAGGAATAGAATAGCTATGATTAGTGGATGATTGAATATTAAAGCAAGAGCGCTGACGGCGATACTGATGCCTATCTTCACCCTAGGGTCCAAGCTATGAATCATCGAGTCTTTTTTTATATATCCTACAAGCTTCATCTCGATATCCACATCTTCAATAATTCGACCGTGTCATCTATAGTAATTGGTGTTCTCGGTAGGTTAAGTATACTTGATAGTAATGCCACTTGTGGAGGATCAATTTCTATTCTCTTCAGAAGCTCGAAGTCGGTAAAAACATCCCTTGGAGTAGCATTCTTTATGATTTTTCCAAGATCCATAAGTATGACTTTATCTGACCACTTAGCTGTAAGTTCCATGTCATGTGTGACAGTAATGATGGTTTTCCCTGATCGTGCAAGCTCCTTAACAATGTTCATTAAGTTTTCACATGTCGATTCATCTTGGCCTGTGGTTGGTTCATCGAGAACTATTATGTCAGGCTTCATTGCCAGTACATCCGCAATAGCTAACCTTCTTTTTTCTCCAGTACTCAATGATCCTGGTTTGGTGTCAAGATTTTTATGTAGGCCAACTTGGTTTAAGGAGGAAGTTACAACCTGTTCAATCTCTTCTTCTGAAAACCCAAGATTCCTCGGTCCAAAGGAAACTTCATTGAAGATCGTGTTTGCAAAGATTTGTGAGTCGGGGTATTGAAATACAAAACCTACGGATCTTGCTAATTCCCAAGTTTCTGCTTTTTTTGTATTCGTCCCGTTTATTAGCACATCACCTTTTACTGGTTTCAATAGACCATTGATGTGTTTCACAAGCGTCGTTTTTCCGCTGCCATTCTGACCAATGATTGAAACCCATTCACCTCTTCTTATTGTAAGGTCGATATCTTTCAGAACCCAAGGTGATGATTCTTCATATTTGAACCATAGATTTTTTATGTTGATAATATTTTGCATCCATCCACTCCCTTTTATCATCTATTGCACAATAAAGTTCCTGAATCGATATTGGTAGTTCTTTTATATCGATCCCCTCCGCTCTGAGCCTATAAATAAGGCGAACCACTTGAGGAGGATTGACGCCTAGTTTTTCGACTAAGATTTGCTTGGCAAAGAAATCCCTTGGTTTTGAGTCTGTGACTTTTTCTCCATCGTATAAAGCGATGATTCGATCGACAACAGGCATAATATGTTCTATATTTCGTTCTACTAAAACAACTGTTTTCTTTTCTTCTTTAAGCCGTTCAATTGTTTGTATCACTCCTTTGGTTCCCCGAGAGTCGAGATTAGAGGTTGGTTCATCAAGAAGTAAAATATCAGGCTTCATTACAAGGGTTGAACCTATGGCGACACGTTGCCTTTCTCCTCCTGAGAGAGAGAAAGGATCCGACTCGCGATATTTTTCCAGATCTACAAGTTTCAGTGTTTCATCTATTCTTCTTTTAATTTCATCTCGTCCTACACAGAGGTTTTCCAGACCAAAGGCCATATCCTCTTCGACCGTTCTACCAAAGATCTGCGCGGTAGGATTTTGCAGTACAATCCCTAACATCTTTGTTATTTCTGATAACGCTGTTTTTGAGATCTCAACACCATTAATATAGACAGCTCCTGTGTATGTTCGCATGTTTAAACAATGAGGAATCACCCCTGAAAGACAATAAAGCAACATAGTCTTTCCACTACCGCTTGGACCAGTCAATAGCACGATTTCACCCTCATCGATAGAAAAGCTAATATGCTTAAGAGAAAACCCAGAATTGTAATACTCTACAGTGAGATCCTTTGCACTTATAACCGCCATTTAAAAATCATCTTCACCGGCTTGGTCCTCCAAAAAAAGAAGGGAAGTAAGGTTAGAAACGTGTTTTATGTGCCTCGGGTTTATACAGCCACTTTACAGCTATACCTGTAAATATCATCGATGGTAAATCGCTCGGTACCAGTAGCCAGAAGAACACCCAGAAGGGAGAAAGACCTATGAGATCCATCCCCCAAGATACAATTGGAATCATAATAATGCCTGAGAGGAGAGATATAATTCCAGCTTTAGCAATACCCATAGTTGTTTGACATTCTTCAGGTTTAACGAGAATTCCAGGAATCAGCCCTGTTAATCCAACCGCAGTGCAATCTGTAATGAGAGTCATCATATTGAAATACCCCGTGAGTGACCAAAGAAAGTTACCAATGTATCCAGCAATGAAACCCGTTTTCCAACCATATAGAATACCTACAACGCAAGGTATGAAGGCCATAATCCTCCAATGTATCGCTCCAGGTACTAATGCAAAAGGCGCGGAAGCAATGAACCCCACTCCTGTTAATACCGATGCTATAACAATACGAGATGCTAATGCACCAACTGTCAACTTGTTCGTCTTTACATCGACCATTTCCAACTTCACTTACTTCAAACATAATTGATTTGAGTTTATAAAAATTGTTTAAAGAATCATGTAAAATTGAAAAAAAAATGTATAAAAAGGGGGCTCGGCTTCTACCAATAATACCATCTGAGCGCAGAGAAAAGAACCTTAGATAAATGAGCATAACAGCTGTCCCAGGGTAATGTTACAATAAGACTCGCATAATAGTAAGATTGATTGGATTGATTGCGATTGTTTAGAATAATAGGGCTTAGTATAAATTCACCCTTGGGGCAGGTCTCCTCCGGGCTACCACTCTTCTCTAATTGATAACCACTTTTTGCTATAGTTGTTTAGTCTTTAAGACTAGGTTTTAGTAGTTCTTCTTTTATCAAATTACTAATAACAAACTATAATAAAAATTGTGGTTTGTGGGAGATATCTCCATTGGAGTTGTCGTCCATGCTATTTGACAGGACTGACTGGATAGACGACGGCACTGTAAAAAGAAAGTTAGTTAAGTCCTGTATTTTCGTGAAGGAAGGATAAAAAAGAAGAGAATATAGTGTTCTTATCTAAACCGCCAGAGCCATTGAATGATCTTGTGCTTCCGACTGTACAGTAGGTAACCTAAGAAGATCATCAACAATGTTACGACTGGCCAGAAATTTGATAACAGGATTGATAATTTATCTGACAGTAACACGTCTCCACCAACAGGGGAGGGCGCTGGTATTTCTCCACTTTCAGTTGGACCAGATTTTATGGTTAAAACTTTCACTCTTTTTCTGTGGTGCGGGGAGAGATTTGAACCCGCTCAATAATATAGCGGTGGGTTTCTAACTGTGGTTTTAACTTTTGATCTCTAGTGTATTATGTCTAATTTTTATTACATAATTAGTTTCTACCGACTAATATCCAAAATTATAAAAGGTAGGTCTGTTATGTTTGTTTTCCTAATTTGTTGGTGTTTTAGGTTTGGTTGAGGAGTGTAATATCAAGGAGAATCTTGAGTTCTGCACGTGTACTTATGAGCCTTGTAGCCGGAAGGGGAAGTGTTGTGAGTGCATCCGTTATCACTGGCGCATGGGTGAGCTTCCCGGCTGCGTCTTTCCTAAAGACGTGGAGAGCACATATGACCGTTCTATTGAGCGGTTCATAAAATGCTACAAGTAAACGTGTAACTCTTTTTGTGACGGTGCATCTTTCAGCTTCTATTTTTTGTGGGTCAGATACAATCCCATTATCAGCAAACAGAGGAATATTGCGAGTTCCACCAGCACTCTTGGATGTGTGACCGTGATCTTTAGAGCTTCCAGTTTCATCAGGGTTTAGAAGAAGTCTAGAGGAATCACACTTAATACCCTCAATATTCTTCCAAATTCCACGTTCACCATTTCTTGTCTGAGTTCTTGTTAAATTTCATTATTTGTTGATTTTGAATAGTAAGATTCAACCTCTGCTTAAAAGTGGCGGTATCCCCTTAACTCTCTTTTTTGTTACCATCATCTTAACTTGAATTGAGTTGATTTTTCATCTCGCTGCCGATTTGTTCGAACATTTCCTCCATACCTTCTTCGAGTGGCCCTTCGTTGCCCTTGACTATGGCTGAGAGATGGGGCTTAGCAATACTCATTCCAAATCTTTCCAGCCTCTTCTCAATTCCTTTCGCTGCACTTCCTGCTAACCAAGACTTGGTGTCAAAAGCGAAGGCTTTCTTGTCTTTAACGTCAACGCTTAGTTTCTCAAGAAAAGTTTTCATAGGTTTAGATACACCAAAAGCATGTGTGGGTCCGCCGATTGCTAGAAAGTCGTATTCAACCAGTTTATCGATGTTAGCTTCATCGGCTTTAACACAGTCCATCTTAACATCTTTTTTCCATGCCGCGTGTTAATGCTCTTGCTATCTTTTCAGTATTGCCAAATTTTGTGTCGTAAATAACTATTGCCCTTTTCATCTCTCCATCACTGAATCATTTCTTTATACTGTGTTATCTTTTAGACACTTCATAGAGACAGCAGACGTAGGATTCTTTTGGGCACTTTTTCCCTCATCGATATCAAAGTATCTCAGTGACTTTTCTCACGCTTATACACAGTGTTCCTTTTACCCTATACAGTCGGGCTTCAGCCCTAAACCTGGAATTCTTCTTTATGAGTTTTCTTGGTCCATTATAGTCTTCTGGTGCCAGCCTAGCCCTCCACTTATCATCTATGAGTACTACGGCGGTGCCAGGGTATATCTTCTCAACGGTGATCTCAAAGGTTTCACCGGTGGCCTTCAAGGAGGATGTGGCTGCGTATCTTCCCTCACTTAACTCTGTCGTAAACCCTTCCTTTACGAGCTTTCCTACTGCTGCCTTCAACGTTTTCATGTCTATATCTTCGAGGTTCATGTCGAAGGCGAGCTGGTCTATGCCAGCCCCAGAGGTTCCTCTCTCCAGTAGCTTTAAGTATAGGCTTCTCGAGGCTCGGTCAACTTTTCTGCTGAACTCCCTCACCGTCTCCAACTCTGTCTTGACGATCACGGGCTCAACTTTAACCGGTCTAGCTTCTTCCTTTATCGCTTTAAGCTCTTCAAGCGTCAGCGGATTTGGAGGAGGCCTGCTATGGGTCCTGATGACGGTTTGGAGCCTTGTGTTTATGTCTTCAGCTATCTTCTGCATCATCTCCGTCCTTCTTCTACTCGCGTAGAGATAGATCATGTCTAGGCTATCATTTGCAGCCAAGATAGTCACGTCGCCAGGTGACTTTCTCCCTGTTCTTCCACGCCTCTGAATGTACCTGATCTCGCTGGGTATGGGCTCGTAGAATATGACATGATCGACTGCTGGAATATCAAGCCCTTCCTCGGCGATGGAAGTGGCGACGAGAACGTTCAACTCGCCATTCTCAAGCATCCTTATCCTCTCAGCCTGTTCCTCCTGTGACAAACCCTCGTCCATAAGCTTGGAAGCCTGCCCCACAAACCTCCCAGCCCTAACACCATGAACAGTGTTCAGCTCCTCCACTAGGTGACTGGCGGTATCCCTATACTGGGTGAAGACCAACATCCTCGACGAAGGCTTATTGCGAAGTTGATCGCCAACGAGCTTCCTCAACACCCCCAGTTTGGGGTGCTCAACTGGGTGGGCGTCGATATAGCTTCTAAGCCCCTTATACTCGGAATCATTAACGATGATCGCATAGCTTCGTTTCTTCCCCCTCTCCATAGTTACCCTGTCTAGAAAGGATCTTAGGGTCCACAGACCCTGTGTTTCTAGGAGTTCAAGCATGTGAAGTAGGGTCAAAGCCAAGGACTGGTTTATAATGGCTGTGAAGATCTTTGACCTCTCCTCCTCGATGCTCTCCTCGAGAATGAACCTGAGGTCCTCGCCAGCCTCTATCAAGCCCCTCTTAGTTGCATACTCTGGCTTACACTTGAGCACACCCCTGTTGCGCAGCCAGTTAAGCCTCCTATTCAGCATCGACCTGATTCGATCCTTCACCTCTAAGTACTCGCCTGGCAGGTCAACCCTCACCCACGCAACGTCTATTGGCTGGATGTAAGGCCTAACATCTACATCCTCCTCACTTCTATACTCGACACGTTCAATGTAGAGGTTCCTGCAGACGTCCAAAATTCTCTCAAGTTTTGAGCCAGGCGAAGCCGTCATCCCCATCACTAGTGGGTATGAGGCTTGAGACGCGTAGAGTTCGGCGATGTCTGTATACGCGTATCTCTTCACCGCTCTGTGACATTCATCGAAGACAATCAGACCGTACCCCTCCAGAGTAAGCCTCTTCTCCAACAAGTCATTTCTGACCACCTGAGGTGTGGAGAATAAGACTCTGGCTTCTCCCTCCCAGATAGCTCTTCTATACTCTGGAGGGGTTGAACCGGTTAAAAGGACGGTGTCTTTCTCCCTTAGCTTGAGTAGTCTTATGAAGCTATATTGGTGTTGCATTACAAGTGGTCTGGTGGGAGCCATCACCAAGACCTTTGCGTCTCTGTAGTTGTAGAGTAAATTGGCTGCAACGATCGCTGAGATAACCGTCTTACCCAAAGCGGTGGGGAGGATGATAAGCGTGTTTCTCTCGAAAGCCATATCCGCTATCTTCTTTTGATAGAGCCTGTACTCTACCATGTTGGGCCAGATAAGAGGATGCTCTAGGTACCTTAGCCCGAGATCTTCAGGCATTTGTTACAGCTCTAAGACCTCTTCCTCTCTCCCTCGCCTTGCAACTACAGCTTTCGGGTTAACAGAGTCAATAATATTCAGCAACTTAGAGAGCTTGTCGTACTGGAACAACTCTTTAAAATCTTCAAAGTCAGCGCTGGATCTTAATAAGAGACCCCGCCGCTTCTTTGGTCTTCCCTCCACATCAACCGGATTTAGCTCCACCGCTAAGCGGGTTGGTGAAGATCTGTATGCTGGCAACTTCAATACGAATACTCCATTGACACTGGTTCTAAGCCTAGCCCAATCCTTACCAGTCTTGAGGAAATCTTTGAGCTTATTTTCAGACAAATGAGTTCCCTCATATATTATTTTAGAATAAGAATGGGAATTGAGACTTTTATTCTTTCACTTCTTATTCGCGTGTGTAAGCAATGGCAAAGATTGTGAATTGAAACTAAAACCATTTCTTCTTTAAGCTTAGCTTTTTCCACTCTTTAAGGCGGAAGATTTAAATAATTGAACTTTGTTAGTCATAACTAACATAATATTAGAAATTATTAATATTATGTTAGAAATAAATAATGGAGGTAGTGGAAATGTGGAAGCAAAATGCGTTACTTGTGTTAGGAGTCGCCGTGTGTTTGACCGGTGCTTTTTTGATGGCCTGGGGATACCCAATCGTAGGTGATAACCATACTGGCATTGCGACAGTAACAGGCATTATAGGCATCGGACTAATAGCGAAATCAAAGAAGAGGTTATTATGATGAGCTTTCCTTGGTCTTTGATGAGCAGTGGAATACTCATCACCATCATTCTGCTCGGTATTGTCGTTATTTGGAGAATACTCCAGGATAGGAAATCAGGATTCCCATCTCAGGATGAGCGAACCCGCAATATCACAGGAAAGGCAGCTACACTCACATTCTACATAGGCTCATACTTTATGATAGTCTTAATGTTTGCCAACATCGTTCACAAGGAATTTCTTGGCGCATATCTTATGGATGGATGGTACGCGTTAGTACTATCAATTATGGTACAAAGCTTGGTGTTTGGGGTATTGCGATGGTACTTTGATCGGAAAGGCGACTTCTAATGAAATTTAAAACAAGGATCAAAGAACTCAGAGCAAGATACGATCTGACACAAGACGACCTAGCGAGAAAAATAGGAGTTAGAAGAGAGACCATCCTTTACCTGGAGAAAGGAAAGTACAACCCATCACTGGAACTAGCACATGAAGTAGCAAAAGCGTTGAAATCAACAATCGATGAATTGTTTATCTTTGAAGAACCCTAGTATTTGATAACAGATGAATACATCTTTACCTTCTTTTTTTAGAAATATTAGAGGGAGCACAACATAGAGAACGACGATAATCAGTTAAAGACCAGCGCACTTGCAAGGATTTATACTACCCCTATCTTTTTTTCAGAGGCATTATCTTTTAATACCAGCGAGGTTGACGCATACGATGAATCCAAATTGCGATCCCGCTGACCATAATTACTATTATCAACACAAGTAGCCAGTTCTGAATCAAGAAATTTATGATTGGATTCACTCCGACAGGGATCGTATGTTCTGAGCTTATTGAAGAATCAAAAAAATCATTGCTTTCACTAGTTGCTTTTACTTTCCAGTAGCCTTCTTTGTCTAAAGTGTAATCAAAATAGAATTTCCCCTCATCATCGGTCTGTGCGGGTCCCAAATTTACTAGCTCTCCTGCGGGAGTTATTAAGGTGAGAATAACATTAATCCCAGACCATGCAGGGGTGATGCCACCACGGAATCTAACTGTTTCGCCTACTGTTTGGCTTTCTGGCGGTTCTAAATCTACTTCGGGGGTTATCACATCATAGGTAATTTCTAAATAGGGTAGATACATATCTGCCTCTTTTGAGTAGAAATGGATGGTGGCATCTAAATCACCGTTCTCATCGGGGACCAAGATTTCTGTCAATATTTTTTCAGGCGTGTGTACTGTTGTTTCAACATCAGCTGTGACAGTCCACGTATACCATCTACCTGCGGTGCCTATTGTGCGAGAATCTGTATATGCAGCTTGGGGTTGTGGTCTGTTGTTCCATTTTAAGTCTTCCTCATTCCACCTATCATCATTGCAGTAATGAGCTGCTACATTTAGCGTTGCACTTACTTCTTTTGCGTACAAATTCAGATATGCTGATCTTATGTTGACTTCGGGTGGAAAATCTGATAAATCAAATTTAAGATATGCGTGTCTTTTGCCCTGAAAGATCATAAACGCTTTATAATAATAGACTTCTAAACGTTCAAAGCCTCCAAAATTATTATTGTTATTTTGTTCATCGACATAGGCGTCTGCACTAGGCACGCGTGTAACTGTTTTAACTGTTGGGGAAGCGTTTAAAGAATGATAGAGAGGGAGACAAAATAATAAGATGAGCATAAACGAAATTTTGAAGCCAAAACTTCTATTTGCTGATCCTTTAAGCAACAGCATCTCTGCTCCTCTTCTCTAAGTAAATATCTGTATTATAATAATCTATGTGGAGGAGAGAAGATGGTTAAAGATACTAAATTTTTTTGATAATTTTACAACCAAATGTGATTTTTGATAAAAAGGTTGTTGTAGTCTTCAATATTGCTTTATTGTAGATTTCAGTAATATATTTCAGATCACTTCTCTCTGCGTATCTTAATAGAAATACTGTTTCACACGATATCGCTCCAGCTATAAGCGACTATAAAATAGGGTTGTGTTCACTCTTCAATAAAGGGTTTCCCCAGTGCTGCGGGTGCTCCCATTCGTTTTCTGACTCTTTCTCTTGTTCCTATTACCAGCATTATTATCGTGAAGATGAAAGGCAGAGTTCCAAGAAGACTGGGTGAGATTCCTAATGGTTGGAGGCGGTATTGTATTGCTTCGATTCCTCCGAAGAGCCATGAGCCTATTAGTGCGTGAATGGGGTTCCATGAGGCAAAGATGGTTAATGCTAAGACTATCCATCCACGGCCCACGGTCATATTTTCTGTCCATGATGGTATGTAGGAGAGTGATAGGTAGGCGCCTGCCAATCCAGCGAGCACTCCACCTATCACCGTGCAAATGTAGCGTATGGCGTACACGTTGACGCCGAGAGAGTATGCTGCCTCAGGGTTATCTCCGACTGATCTTATGCTTATTCCGATTTTGGTCTTGAATAATATAATCCATGATGCTGGAACGAGTAGTATGAAGAAGATGGTTAGGGCGTCTAGGCCAAAGAGGATCGGTTTCAGAGTGTAACCGGGGATACCGATGTATTTCTGTCCGATGAGGCTGCTCAGGCCTGAACCGAGCATTGCCAGTGCGAGGCCAGAGATGTTCTGGTTCACCTTTAATTTCACACTCATGAACGCGTGTATCAGTGCCATGGCTCCCCCAATCAAGGCAGCACCCATTATACCTATCCAGGCATTGGCTGTTATCTGGGAGAATAGGAAAGCGCTTACTGCTCCCATGATCATCATGCCTTCTACGCCAAGGTTTATTACGCCTGAGCGTTCTGTGAAGATTTCGCCAAGTGTTCCCGCTAGTAGTGGTGAACCTGCTTCTATCGCAACTTTGATTATTGAGGTTATGATTGGTAAGAGCGTCGTCACTTTTCTGACCTGCCTTTTTTTCTTATTAAGAACTCGCCAGCTAATATGGAGAAGAGAAGAACGCCATTGAATATGTCAATTATGCCTTTGGGGAGTCCCAGTGAAATCTGTATCATCTCTCCCCCAACCAATAGGCCACTGTATAATACTGATACTATTATCGTGTATAGCGGTTGAAGACTGCAGAGCCAAGCGATGATGATCGATGCAAAACCGTAACCTTGAGAAATCCCAAGTCTTAACCTGCCGTAGATGCCGGCTGCTTCGCCTACTCCAGCGATCCCCGCTAGACCGCTACTTATCATCATCACTAATAGAATGACTTTTGTGTAGTTTATTCCATCGCTTGTAGCAGCGTCGGGGTTATCACCCACCGCGCGGATCTCAAGTCCCAGTGTTGTTCGCTCTACTAGGAAATAGGCTGCAATGACTGCAGCGATAGCGATCATCAATGTCGGATAATGTATTCGTGTGCCGCCGATAGTCGGTAGTTGTGCTGAAGATGAGAATATATCTGTGTAGGGAAACCCCCACGCGGTCTTGCCTTTCCATGGACCGAATAGGAGATACTGTAGAATTCTTATTGCAATGTAATTCATCATCAGCGTTGTGATTACCTCATTTATCCTGAGCATTGTCTTCAACAGTGTAGGCAATAAGCCCCATAACGCTCCACCAACAAAACCTACAATAAACATCAAGGGAACCAGCGCATATGCAGGCCACTCTGGAAAAGTCAACGCGATCCCTGAGCCACATATAGCGCCCATCACCAACTGCCCTTCCGCTCCTATGTTCAGGAAGGTCGCTTGGAAAGCCAGTGCCAATCCCAAAGAGCACAGTATTAATGGTATGGATTTTGCTATGGTTTCAGATAACCCGTAGATGCTTCCAAACGCTCCATGAAAGATTGCTCCATACGCGGATAACGGGTTAACCCCATAAACCAGGAAAACAACTCCAATAATGGCCAGAGCCAATACGATTGAGAGAAGCCTTATGGTAATGGTGCTATTCTTTATTTCCAGAGTGAACTAGCACCGCCCTACTTTTTATTTCCAGTCATCATCATGCCTACTTCTTCAATTCTTACTTCATTTGTGTTGAATGTTCCCATTATTCTTCCTCTATACATAACTGTCATGCGGTTGCTGAGCTCGAATAACTCATTCAAATCCTCTGAGAAGAGGATTATCGCTGCGCCTCTCTTCTGCTCCTCTAGGAGTCTCTTTCTGATCTGTTCTGTAGCTGCCACATCTAGACCAGAAGTGGGATGAGAAGCGATGATCAGCTTCGGTTTCCCAGATAACTTCTTGGCGAGGATTAATCGTTGCACGTTGCCACCGGACAGGTACTTAGCTGGCGTGTTAGGTCCGGAAGTAGCAATGTTGTACTCCTCGATGAGTCTATTGGCATGCTTCTGAATAGCATCATTCTTAAGGAATATTCCGTTCGAGAATGTTTCGTCTTGATGGTTTCCGATGATTAGATTCTCAGCCACCGTTAACCCGCCGAATAACCCTCGTCTCATACGTTCCTCTGGGATATGTGCAACACCAATATCTGCAACGTATTTGGACGTGTGGTTAGTCACATCTTTGTCCAGTATGGTGACTTTTCCACTTGCAGCGTCTCGTAGACCAGTTATAACTTCGATGAG
>Ga0209636_10000366_pt1 | contig 42774 bp, 43 predicted proteins | sample DeeMarSWOR152_54_FD_187464 | JGI IMG/M metagenome (GOLD analysis project Ga0209636, IMG submission 187464) | Marine sediment microbial communities from White Oak River estuary, North Carolina - WOR-1-52-54 (SPAdes) (version 2) | ecosystem: Environmental > Aquatic > Marine > Intertidal zone >... | reverse complement strand
TCGGCCATTAAATACAAAGTCCGAGGATATATGAACAATGACCTTATCATATCTGGCCGCCCCCTGCGCCAAGTTCCTGGGGCCTTCCACATTGATCCTCTCAGCCTTGCCTCTTTCCGTTTCACATTCATCCACCCCGGTAAAGGCAGCACAATTAACAATGATATCCGGTGATAATTCACTAATGGCCATTATAACCTTGTCCCAATTGGTAATATCAAACTCTTCCCTCTCCGGGGCAATGATTTCATAGCGCCTCTTCAAGGCCTCCTTACACTCGCTACCAAGTAGTCCGCTCGCGCCAGTCAACAGGATCTTCATTTCTCCCCATTCCCAGCTTACGTTTTATCGTTGAGACTTGATATTGCTCAACAGGCCCGCTCATGCAGAGCCGAAAATGCCTACTTATGGAAGATTAGATATCATGGCAATTCCAAGGACAAAGACAATCAGCCCGCACAAACGGATGACACTGTCACTCGCTTGAGTGAACCACCAATCGATAAGACCTCTGATCTGTGATAATGGCCCCATGAGCAGGTATAGCCCCTTCATAAAGGCAAGCAGGCCCAATATAAAGGACAGCCAGAATATCTGTGTACAGGCAAAGGCACCTGCTATCAAAATGATACCGAAGATGATGGGGAAAATGGCCAATATCCTTACCTTCTCCATGAAAACGAGTCTTTTCAATAGGTCCATTGTTCCTTCGGTATACACAATCAACAGGGTGCCTAATGCCACCCAGAGGATTGCTACAGTATATAAGGCAATAATCACGTTATCCTCTTTGATCCAGTCCGAGAAGTCCTTCTCAAAGAATTGATCGGGTTCTGCTTAGGCAGTAGAGTATAGAAGAAATTGCCCAGTCGGTCAAGGTGAACCCTATGAACTTCCAAAGAGATCGCCGTATCAGCGGTCCCCTACCCTGCCTCTTGCCTGCTGCCACATTATGAGGGGATGCAGCAGCTTAACTGCATAAAACGGTTTGAGGTAGCTCCTAGAGGAGGGTTATGGTATAGGGAGTGAGGGAACTACTCTTTGCCATTTAAACGAGTCAGGAAAAAAGGCAGCTGTTATATACCTTGAAATAGGAGGAGCTCGCATGATTATCAATGAGAATGATAAAGTCCAGGAGAATCCCGTAGAGCTTGAAGGGGCAAAGGATGTGACAGTGAAGATCCTCATAGGGGCAGAAGAGGGCTCGAAAGATATCATTATGAGGTATTTTAGGATCATGCCCGGCGGGCATTCTTGTTTGCACAGTCACAACTACGAGCATCTGGTTACGATAGAAAGGGGTAAGGGAGTGGTCATGGATGACAATAGGAACGAGCGGGTAGTAACGACTGGGCACTCGCTGTTTGTTGAACCGAATGAGGTTCATCAGTTTAAAAACCCGTTCCCAGAGCCCTTCGAATTTCTATGTATCATCCCCAATAAGGAACTATGAGGCGCCTTAAGATGCGGCTTTCATGGAGGAATACTGAGAGGGCGAGCATTGACATTCTGTTGGTAATCACATAGCATAAGCCGCAAAACTGCGCGAGGGGAATTCTTTCGTTTAATCGCTCAGAAGGTCAAAGGAGCTGATGACTGATCGCCTTAGAAAACCCAATTTGTTCGCTGTGCCCTCTCCGAGGTGGTGGGCCTCTTTGGTTATCGCTGTCTTCATACTTTGCCTCTATTCCACCGGTGTCCTCGCAAAGGAAAGGACGAGGAAACCCGCAGTGGCGGGCTATTTCTACCCAAAGGATCAGAAAACCCTAAAGAGCACAGTTGATGACTTCATCCTCAATGTCAAACAGAAGCAGATAACTGGCAGGGTCCTGGGCCTTATGTGCCCTCATGCTGGATACGTCTTCTCCGGTCAAGTCGCCGCATATTCTTACAGGCAAATCAAGGGCAGGGATTATGATACGGCAATAATAATTGGCCCAAGCCATCATGTTTATCTCGAAGGGGCATCAGTAGGCGACTGGGATACCTATGTTACTCCTCTGGGAAGGGTTCCCGTGAATAGGGAAATAGCTAAGGCCCTTCTGGACAGAGAAGGGCTCTTTCATTTTGTCGAGCAAGCACATATCTCGGAACACTCTGTAGAGACGCAGATCCCCTTCCTCCAGCGTGTCTTGAAGGATTTCGATATAGTCCCCATTGTAATGGGTACTCCATCCTTACGAGATTGCGAGAAGATAAGTAAGGCCCTTTCAGGGATAGCGGTGAACAGAAACGTCCTGTTCGTGGCCTCCTCAGATATGTCCCATTATCCAGATTACACGAACGCAAACAAGGTTGACGGGAAGACCCTCTCTCTGATAGAGCAATTCGACCCGGGGCTGATATTCAACGCTGGGAGTGAATTCCTTCAAGAAGGAATACCGAATCTGTCCACCACCCTCTGTGGGTTGAGTTCAGTGGTAACAGTGATGATGACGGTCAAGGAATGTGGAGGAAATGCGGTAAAAGTACTTCACTACGCAAATAGCGGGGATGTGGCTATCAGGGGCAAGAGAGAGAAAGGGAGAGTAGTTGGGTATGGGGCCGTGGCCTTCTATAAGAGATGAAAGAGAGGTGAAGCAGTATGAACCCGATTGCCCAGGAACTCAATGAGACTATCCAAAATGCCAACCCCACTATCTATGATATGCTATCACGTAAGGGGAGAAATCTGTACTTTCCAAAGGGAATCCTCTCCCAGAGTGCCGAGGCCAAGGAAAAGGCTACTAAGTACAATGCTACCATAGGTATCGCAACTGAAAATGGTGTTCCAATGCATCTTGCCTCTGTTATGTCCTACATACGATTAGCCCCTGACCAATCACTGAGTTATGCCCCATCTTTCGGTTTGCTTAATCTGCGCAGGACATGGCAGGAGCATATGGTGAGGAAAAACCCATCCGTGGTGGGGAAAGCTATAAGCCTGCCAATCGTAACGAATGCCATAACCCATGGCCTCTCCGTCACTGCTGATATGTGGATAGAGGAAAACGATGTTATCATTCTGCCGGATAAGATCTGGGGAAACTACCTCCTCATATTTACGGTCCTGCATGGGGCTGACATCAAACAGTACCCTCTTTTCACATCAGAGGGGGGGTTCAATCTGAGTGCTTTTGAGGCTACGCTTCGCAAAGAGGCCCGCAATCGAGAGAAAGTAGTCGTTCTGTTGAACTTCCCCAATAATCCCACGGGATATACACCGACAGTATCGGAGGCGCAGCGGATTGTAGAGATTGTGGCCGATCTCGCACAAGGGGGTAAAAATGTCCTCGTCATAACTGACGATGCCTATTTCGGGCTCTTTTATGATGCCCAGTCAATAAGGGAATCCCTCTTTTCCCTGCTTGCCGGGATCCACCAGAGAATAATGGCAATAAAACTGGATGCCGCAACAAAGGAGAACTATGTGTGGGGCTTAAGGGTGGGATTCATCACTTATGGAACTGTGTTCAAGGGTAATCCCAAAGACGCCTATGATGCCTTAGAGAAAAAGACAGCTGGAGCTGTCAGGGGTACTATATCAAACAGCCCCCACCTGAGCCAATCTATTATCCTTGGTTCCCTCAATTCTGAGAACTACCAAACGGAAAAAGAGGAAAAATTCAGGATAATGCGCAACAGGGCGAACCGGGTGAAGGAGGTACTGACCGACGAGAAATATGGAGATGCCTGGGATGTATATCCCTTTAATTCTGGCTATTTCATGTGCCTGAGGCTTAAGACGGTCAATGCTGAGGAGCTACGGCTCCATCTTCTGAATACATATGGTGTGGGGGTGATCTCACTGGGTGAAACGGACATAAGGGTAGCCTTCTCCTGTGTAGAGGAAGACAATATTCCCGAGCTTTTTGATATAATCTTTCAGGGGATCAGGGACCTTGAAAGGGAACGAGTAGCTATGCAAAGCTAAACACCGGCCTTGCCTGATCGCCAGGGGAAAATCTATCGCCTGGAAAGACCCGAAAGCCAATCGTTACTTCCTTATCTATCAGATCCATTGAGGCCCTTGCGGGGTCAATGTCAATAAGGTTCCCCATTATCCAGGGGCCTTGATCAAGCTTGACGAGGGCAATGATATAAGGCGCCTCATTCTGCCTGCCCTCCGGGGCCACATTTACGACAGTAAAGGTTACGATCTTACCTCTCTTGCTCAGCTCAACGATATCCAGATCTGTACCTCCGCACTCCTGGCATGTCATCTTTGGTGGAGTCGTTATATTGTCACACCCTTTACACTTTAATCCTAGTAGTTTCCCCTTCGTAAGGGCTTTAGCGTACTCCTTAAATGTCAGTTTGTATTCCACTTCTATCCTCCTCTACCAGCCTCTCTGCATAATCAGGGTGCACAGCACACCATCGCCTCCGAGGGTATCTGTCAGGCCACTTTTGGCCCCCTCGACCTGCCGCTCCCCGCACTCGCCTCTCAGTTGATGATATATTTCGGTTACCTGAGCCGCACCGGTTGCGCCAATGGGATGTCCCTTGGCCTTCAGCCCACCAGAGACATTTATGGGGATTTTACCCCCGATCTTCGTTTCACCCTTTTCCCACGCCTCGCCTGCTTTACCATATTCGAAAAGGCCCAGGCTCTCGGCGGCAATCAAACTCGCTATAGAGAAACAGTCATGGAGCTCACAGACATCAATATCCGAAGGGCCTATTCCCGCCATATTATAGGCCTCTCTAGCGGATTCTTCCCTGGCCCGAATTCTGGGAAGGTCATCCTTTTGAGCGCTCAGCTTGCCTGATGATGCCTGGCCAATACCGGTAATATAAACGGGTTTATCGGTAATCTGTTTTGCCTTTTCTTCGGATACAAGCACAACGGCAGCCGCCCCATCGGAAAAAGGGCAGCAGTCCAGTAACTGCAACGGCGAGGAAACCATAAAGCCATTTAAGACATCGTCAACGCTTATCTCCTTATGGAACTGGGCGTTCGGATTGGACATTCCATAGTAGTGGGATTGAACGGATACGAGAGCCATCTGTTCCTTAAGTTTTTCAAGGGCAATACTATACCTTTTTGCATAAAGATGGGCGAGCATGGCAAATATTGCAGGAAAGGTGAGGCCAGCCGGATATTCATAGTGACTGTCAGTGAACATGGAAAATGTCCTCGTAGCCAGAGGTGTTCCCATACTGGCCGCCCTCTCAACGCCTCCGGCAAGGACCACATCGTAGTAACCTGAGGCAACCCATATAAATGCATCTCTGATAGCCAAGGCCGATGAGGCACACGCACCTTCAAATCGCGTGGCCGGAATATGAAAGGCCCCGATGTCATTAGCCGCATACGACTGGAGCATGGCCTGCCCCTCGGAGAAATCACCCAGACAATTCCCAAGATAGAGGGCCTGGATATCCTTGGGCTTCAAATTGGCCTCATTCATCGCATCCATGGCTGCCTCTGAAAAGAGCTCTATGGAGGTCTTCTCAGTTGCAAAGGTAAACGGTGTATGTCCTGTTCCTACTACTGCTACTTTTCTCAATTTTCTCCTTCCTCCTTCCCAAAAAGATTTTTCGGCGAACCATATCAAATAAATTACTCCATGGCAACCCTTATCAGACAAAGGGGAGGTTTTTCTTTGTCCACACCAGAATTTTTGTTGAGCCATCTTACAATGTCGACAAAAATATGCTAAAGCTTCTCGATAAGTGGTAGCTCATAGGATAGCCCAATAGATGCAAGTATCCGCGTTTATTGAACGAATAAAAAAGTCAGAGGATCTCGGCCCTCAGATCGCCTACTACCGCTATCTCCCTTCCCACGCGCCCGAATACGATCAGACCGAGGTCTTCTCCCCTGACATTCTAGGTTCCCTGAAAAACTTCAAAATAGACAGATTGTATACTCACCAAGCCAAGGCCATTAACAAATTGCGGGAAGGCAAGGACATACTAGTATGTACACCTACTGCCAGTGGCAAGAGCCTTATCTATAACCTTCCCGTCATTGAGGAGATTTTGAAGGAGGCAACGGTAAGGGCCCTTTACATCTTTCCCCTTAAGGCCTTGGAACAGGATCAGCTGAAAAACCTCTATGAGTTTATCCATGGGATAGGGGAAGGCCAGATCAGAGCCACCATCTATGATGGAGATACATCCGCAGGGGACCGGCAGAGGATCAAGAGCAGGATTCCGAATATCATCCTGACCAACCCGGACATGCTCCATAGGGGTATACTTGCCTATCACGAGAAATGGGCTGGGTTTTTTTCACATTTGGCCTTTGTTGTTATTGATGAGGTTCACACCTATCGGGGAATCTTTGGGTCGCATCTTGCTCAGATATTGAGGAGGTTAAGGAGGATCTGTCGTCGCTATCACTCGGCACCCCAATTCATCCTCTCTTCAGCCACCATCCAAAATCCCCACGAACTTGGCAAGAGCTTAATAGATAGAGAAGTCGAAGTCATTTCCCAGAGCGGCGCCCCTCAATCCGGCCGGCATTTTCTCTTTTTCAATCCTCTATCCGGCACCAATTTCCTGGCTACACAATTGTTTATACAATGCCTTCGCTCTGGTTTAAGGACAATTGCATTCACCCAGTCCCGGAAGGTGACCGAACTGATTAGCATGTGGGTCAGTCAGATAGCCCCCAAATTAAAGGATAAGATCAGCTCATACAGGGCTGGCTTTTTGCCTGAGGAACGCCGCTCCATTGAGGGTAAGCTAGCAAGTGGACAACTGCTTGGGGTTATCTCTACGAGTGCGCTGGAGATGGGTATCGATATAGGCTACTTGGATGTATGTTTATTGGTCGGATATCCGGGAACGATAATTGATACCTGGCAGAGAGGCGGGAGGGTGGGACGTTCTGGACGCGACTCCCTTGTGGCCCTCATCGCTAATCAGGATGCCCTGGATCAGTATTTCATGCAGCATCCGACACATTTCTTCGAGCAGTCATTTGAGGCCGCCGTCATTGACCCGAACAACGCCCACATCATCCGAGCCCACTTACCCTGCGCGGCAGCCGAAGATCCCCTGACCCTCGGTGATGCCCAACTCTGGTCTAAGGATTTCAAAGGGCACCTTGATCTTCTCGAATCCATCGGGGAGCTCAGCAGGACAAGCGAAGGCACACCGCGCTGGTTTGCGACCAAGAAAAGACCGCATCTAACAGTGGACATACGCTCAGCTGGAGAGAGCTATACTATCTTTGAAGGCGGAACAGGAGAGGCCATAGGCACAGTGGATGGTATCAGGGCCTTCAAAGAGTGCCACCCGGGTGCCATATACCTTCACAGGGCGAGTCCATATGTTGTTGAACGGTTACTGATTGACAAAAAGGACGTTATTGTTCGCCGAACAGACCTCAAATACATGACCCAGGTAAGATCGGAAAAGGAAACCGAGATTATTAGGATTACGAAAAGCCAGCCAAAAGGACAGTTTGTTGTCAAGTTCGGCGAGCTTAAGGTGACGGAGGAGATAACCGGCTATGAGAAAAGGAGGGTGCCCGGCCAGGAATTGATTGGCGTTTTCTCCCTTGACCTTCCAGCCCAGACATTTGAGACAGTAGGGCTGTGGATCGAGATCGAGGCCATTATAAAGAGGGTGGTGCAAAAAAGAGGCCTACAGTTTATGGGGGGCATCCATGCCGTCGAGCACGCAGCCATCAGCCTCTTCCCCTTATTCGCGTTATGTGATAGAAACGATATCGGTGGGATATCGTACGACTTTCACCCCCAGGTGGGAAAGGCGGCACTATTCATTTATGACGGATATCCTGGTGGGGTGGGGTTAGCCCAGAGGGGCTTTGACGTAATCCTGAGGTTGCTGTGCCAGACTCTCGATCTAATTAAGAAGTGCCCCTGTGATCAAGGCTGCCCTTCCTGTATATACTCTCCAAGATGTGGTTCGGGCAATAAACCACTGGACAAGAAGGGCGCCATAGTGATTTTAGAGGCCCTGACAGGTCTCATATCCTTGGCTGATATTCCCCTTGTTGATACTGAGCTCAAGGGCATTGCGTGCCAGGTAAATGAAAAGAGGTCATCGGAAAAGGGGGGTCAAAACAGAATTCTCTATTTTGATTTAGAGACCCAGAGATCAGCCACGGAGGTGGGTGGTTGGCAGAACGTACACCTCATGATGGTATCCGTAGCTGTCCTCTTCGATAGCTTAGAGAATCGTCTCTATACCTTTGCTGAGGATCAGATAGATAGCTTATTTGAACATCTTTCAACGGCAGACCTGGTGATTGGCTTCAATCTCAAGAGATTCGATTATGCAGTGCTCGAGCCCTATACCTGTCTGGATTTAGATGAAATACCCACATTTGACATACTTGAGGATATCTATAATAGGCTTGGATACAGGTTGAGCCTGGATCATCTGGTGAGGGAAACACTCAATAAAGAAAAACCCGCAGATGGTCTGCAGGCCCTGGAGTGGTTTAAGGCAGGGGAAGTAGAGAAACTCACTGAATATTGCAAACAGGATGTACTATTAACCAGAGACCTTTTCCTCCATGGCCTGGAGAAGGGATATCTTGTGTACCGGAACAAGAAGGAAAACGAAAGGCTGAGACTACTAGTTGACTGGGATCTCACCACACTGATAAATAGAATTAACCCCGATAGGTAGCCACGTACCTAGGGGTAAATCAGTAGTTTCGCCAAGGACAGATCCGCTTCCGGCGCATGAGAAGAGGAAATCGTGAAGTAAGCCTGTATCCTAATGGTTAAGGAATACCGTCATGGAGATACAGCTACCCATTGCACATTCAACAAAAATCATCTAAAGAGGGGGCTAATCTTATGTTTGGTTTAGGCACAACAGAACTGCTCATCATTGCTGGGATTATCTTGCTCATCTTCGGGGCCAAGAGATTACCGGAGATTGGTAGGGGGATTGGAGGTGCTATAAGGGAATTCAGGAACGTGAAAAAGGATTTAAGCCTTGATGAGAAAGAGGAAGCGGCAAAGGAAAAAGGCGAGGAGAAGAAATCCCTCGAAGATAAATTGGTCGAGAAGGTGGTCGAAGATATTCCAATTGTGAAGGAAGGCCTTGCAGTTAAGAGGAAGGCAGATAAGATAAAGAAGCTCATAGAGTAGGAGAAACGCTTTTTAGGGCCTCTATCATCTCCTCATGGATCTTCCCGTTCGAGGCGAGGATAATCGGAGAATCCAGGTAATACTCCTTTCCCCTCAAATCGGTCACAATACCACCTGCTTCTTCCACCATTAACCATCCGGCGGCCGTATCCCAGGGGGACAATTTGAGTTCCCAGAAGCCATCAAAGCGGCCCGCTGCCACGTAGGCAAGGTCCAGTGCCGCTGAACCTGCCCTGCGAATACCCCTTGCTTTCCTAATCATTGTGTTGAAGTAATTGAGGGCGTTCTGGCTATCCTGCCGAATATCATAGGGGAAACCAGTGGCTAGCAGGCTTTCTGCCAACCCAACAGTGCTGGAAACATGGATCTGTCTGCCGTTTAAAAGAGCCCCCTTCCCTTCTTCTGCTACAAACATCTCATCGAGCACTGGATTGTAAATGACACCTAGGACAATCTTATCCTGCCTGTGAAGGGCAATGGAAACGCAGAAAACGGGGTAGCCATGGGCATAATTGTTAGTGCCGTCAAGTGGGTCTATAATCCATCTGAAATCAGAACCCCTCTTAGTGGAGGTAAATTCCTCGCCCAGGATATCATGATCCGGAAACAGATGGTTTATCTTGGAGGTAATCATCTCTTCAGAGGCCCTGTCTGCCTCTGTCACCAGGTTGATCTCACCCTTATACCCTATCTTATGGACTGAATTGAGCCGAGCTTTAAGAAATTGCCCTGCCTCTCTTGCTATCTCTATTGCAATGTCTTTAAAACTCTTCATCTGCTCAATTGTAGTTTTGTACAAGAGATTCACGATCTGAAAGGGCTACCCTTGCTCAGAATGCGTAGGTGATCTTCAATATGGCTGAGAAAGAGGAAGATGATATCATGTCATCGACGTCATATGTTGTTCCGACAAAGGTTCCGGCATAAAATTGTTGGTGTTGCGACCCGCTTGTATCAATATCGCTGTATTCTGCGCCCAGGCCTAGAATCCAATGAGGGTAAAGGTTCCAATCTAAGTTAATGTTAATCAAGTATGCATCGCCCTCACAGTCTCCCTCAGATAATTTGTATCGTAAGACATGATCATCCCTGTCCTCCGCCTTTGCCCATCTTGAATAAGCAAGGGTAAGATGCACTTGAAATTGATCAGTCTTGCCAAGGAGCAAACCAGAGCTGAGACCTATGTAAGGTATGGTATAGGTAACTTCGTAATCCAAGACCTTGCCTTCCCCGGATACGGGAGTAGTCCAGTACATCCCCCTGTAATCAAATATCTCATACTTGAACTTCTGAGATTTATAACCGATCATCGGACCAAGTGTCCACCTATTTCCAAACCTGAAGTGATACGCATAATCCATATCAAGGATTCTCCCTCGTATTTGGGCATCCGATTCTGTATACAGGTCCCTGCCTGCGTGAGGGGACTCACCATATGCTGGATCATTTTCAATCCAATCGGAATCCTTCATAGTGCCTGCATCATCATCAACGATAACAAGCCACACGAGACAGAACCGACTCTCGGTCTGATTGGGGTTTTTCAAGTGCCTCCTTCCGACGGTTACATTGAGGCCTGCCATGAAATTGTTCAGAGGAAATTCCAGCTCACTTGCCCAGGAACCTAAAACCGGGTCGACTCCGCTGATATAGTAGGTGGAATCACCATGCACATACCTTGTTTCAAGTCCGATCTCCACAAACAGGTTTGACGCCCAAGATCTGACCGGAATAGTTAGCAAGCAAGATGCTGTTATGACTGTGATAAGGTATCTCAATTCTTAATCCCTTATAGCTCCAGGGCTTTGTCTTCACATCTCCTACACTCCGCGCTACATCAGCTTTTAACATACTTTGAGGAAAGAATTGAGCCGGGTCAGAATATCAAATACATTCAGTTCAGAGGCAGCCAGGTCATGCTTCAATCCAGACAACACGTGACTTGATAGGTATGGACACCTGATTAGAGATATCAACACAGAGCAAGCCGAGAAGCTAGATAGCAGACTTGGATTTAGCCATGAAGAGGAGTAATGCCAACCATCAATATCTGATTTCACAACATTGAAATGCTGGCCGAATTATAGACTATGTATTGTAACCAAAACTCTTTAGGGATGGGTTAGGATATAGACTAATAGCGGAATTATAAAATTTCGGCTGAATCAAAGGAAACACATCCCCATCATTTCAGAGGCCATTTCATATCTCTTGCCCAATGTTTCCTCACTGCAGGTGACGCGAAGTAATGTGAACTCTAGGGTCGGATTGCGCATATTGATCCCCATCGGGACTCTCTGAAAAAGCCACCTGATTTTTCCCTTGGTCTTTAGCAGCGTACATGGCCTTATCCACTCTTCTCATAAACCCTAAGAATTCCTCCTCAGGCTGATACTGGGCGGCTCCAATACTTACGGTCTTATGCACCTTTTCTTCAAATGTGGGGGAAAATGTTTCGGCTTCAAATCTCTTTCTCATCCTTTCCGCAACGCTTACAGCTTTCTCACCTTTGGTTTCAGGTAGAATCACCGTAAACTCCTCACCTCCATATCGATAGGCTGAATCCGTTTGCCTCAAAGACTCCTGTATGACTTTCCCCAATTTGGCCAAAACTCCATTCCCCTCCAGGTGCCCGTAGGTATCGTTATAGTGTTTAAAATTATCAATATCCAACAGTAAGAGAGACAAAGGGCGGTTATAACGATTAGCACGCTCGATCTCCGTCCTCAATTGGTCATAGAAATGCCTCGAATTATACAGCTTGGTAAGGTCGTCCGTAATGCTTAGTTCCCTATACCTTTTCTCGCTCTCCCGCAGAGACTCCTCCGCCTGCTTGAACTCGGTGATATCTTTTGAAACCACAGTCACAGCTGTTGTTCTTCCATCTGGTTCTCCAACAGGACTTAACGTTCGGAGGAAGTATCCACCGTCTCTTTGGCTTCCATATTCATACCAAAGTGATTTGCCGGTTTCGAATACCTCTTTCACCTTCCCTGCAAACTCTTTTGTTTCCTCTTCGGAATGGAACTCGCTGTATGCTCTGCCTATGACTTCATCTATTCGCAAGCCAAACCTTGATAGATGCTTTTCGTTCATGAACAGATACCTGCAATTGCCGTCTACCAAGTATATGGAATCTTCGGTAGACTCCACCAGGGAGCGGTATTTCTCCTCGCTTTCAGCCAATGCCCCCTCAGCCCGCTCATGCTCGGTCATGTCAATAACAATTCCCCTTAACCCTACTGGCTTGTTGCCGCGGATAATGGGGCTGGAGTATATGAGGGCAGGGAATGTGCTGCCGTCTTTCCTCAACGCTGTGTATTCGTGACCTTCGCATCTTTCCCCGCTCAGTATTTTCCGAATATTGCGCATAACTCTCTCTCTGTCTTCTGGAATAAATAGTTGAAGGGCGTTCAAGCCCTTATCAATATCCTGTCGGGTATAACCATAAGATTCAAACCCATAACGGTTAGCGAAGGTGAAGTTGCCTCTCTCATCGACTTCGAAAACAGTTTGCGGTAATAAATCGGCTAACTCTCTGTATTTGCTCTCGCTCTCTGTCAGTGCCTCCTCTGCCCTCTTGCGCTCAACGGATTCTCTTTCTAACTCCTTAACCCTTTGTTCTAACTCTTCATAGGTTCGTTTTTTTCCCAATGTGACATTCCCCCATTGACCACAAAATAAAAAAGCCCCCGGGCCTCATAGCCCAAAGGCATCGTTCAAGCTGACCATCGGCAGCCCGGCAATCATAGCCTCTCAGCTGTAGACCCGTGGCTTTGCGCCGCCGCCTTTAGGCGGGTTTGCCCTTTCGCTGTCTTCTTATTTTTATATAACTCTAGCCTACCTTTGTCCGTTTGTCAACAGGAAAATGCAGCGCCTCCTTGGTGATGCGAGACATTTTCGTAGGTCGTTAGGCTTGGTCGACGGGCAAGCTGAGCTTGAGAGTGGTTATTCTGTCGCTTTCGTTTATCTCCGCTTCATATTTACCAGCTTCGAGCCCAAGAGTGAGGAGCTTCCTTATTTCTCTGCTCTCCTTTCTCCCGTTCTTCTCCCATTAGACCACTCATCTCAAGACTAAAGGCTTATTTCTTGGTTTTCTTTTCGTACTTTTTAAGAAGGTCCCTGATAGCCTCTTCAAGGAGGTCGTTTTGACGCTTTTCTTGCTTGATAGCTAGGATCTTAAACTCTTTAATAAGGTCCTTTTCTAATCGGGTATTGTAAAGGGTTCTTGGCATGTAAGAATATATACTATAAAAAAAATGCCAAATCAATAAAAAAACGCTTGCTTTCTAAAAAGCAAAGACATAGTATAGCTATAAAGCAATAAAACAAATTCCCTGAACATAAGCGATGGCACCCAGAACCAAAAACAGACCGTTCAAGACACCTCATGTCGTGAGGCATGTGGCGGCTTGCTTGTGGCCAGCTATATGGAGATGGAAAAGCCCCTGAAACCGAACTCCCTCCCAGGAACGGCCAGGGGCTTAGCGGAGGGAAACTATATCCGCTATTGGCGTATTTAACCAAAAGAAGCCCAAATTTCAACAGGAATCGCAAGAACGGTTCATCTTTCACCCTGGGCCTTTGGAAGGGAGTGGGGGTAAGTGATTAAAGAAGCCCCCCGAGCAAAAAAGGGGGACGCTTACCAGAAGGAGGTATGAAAGTTGGCTCCATATGAAATGACAAGGGGAATGTGAAGAAAAAATACCCGCGGGCTTCGCCCCCGCTTGCTCTCGCATGAATTATTGACAGGAGGTAAACCCATGAAAAAACTAATCGCTATCTTTTTCTGCCTGATGCTTGTGCCGTCTATAGCGATGGCCGCAAATGTCACATTCACATGGGGTTCTTATACTGGCACTGCTACAGAGTTCCGTTTATATCGAATTGATACAAGTGGACAATATACTTACGGAACGAGTTCGGCCAATTATATCGCGAGTTTTTCACCTATTACAAGAAGATCAGCTGACGACATGAAGGTTCCGAGCGGGACGTGGTATTGGGTGCTAACGGCATACGACTCTGCAACGCGTAGCGAAAGTGGCCCAAGCAATGAAGTCACAACAACCATAGGCCCGTCGGCCCAGCATTGAAAAGCATAAAGGATATGACTAACGCGTGGGTCATTCAACATCGAGAAGGGGGGGGATAAAACTGACACCATTAAGGTGAATTTCAGAGAGGGGGTTGAGACTATGGGAATTATCGGCATTGACGAAGTTCTAGGTATTAGTAATCACGATGGAAAAGTTAAATGCAGAGATTGTATGAAAGATGAAGACTGGAGGCAGATCACATCAGAGAATCAAGTTATTACTGAAGGGAAGAAGGACAAAGAGGTTACTACTGATGATGAGATAATACACAGATATAATCGCATTTGTTTCTGCGATTACTGCAAAAAGAGAATGGTACCACCTCTCACGCAGACCTAAAAAAGCTCACAGGCTAGCCAACGTACGGACGAAAAGCGGTGTCCCTGACCGTCTGCCTGTGGATAAACCTTCAGGGGAAAGTGAGGGGCCTTGGCGAGTGTTCATCGCTTAGAATGGCAAGAGCACATCTAGGAAGGTAGGAGACAAGGCTGCTGCTAAGGCAGTGGGTTGGGGGAGTTTGGTTTTGAGGACAAGAAGCCTATCCCCACGTTCGAACAGAAAGCAAGAGGAAAGGTCTCGCCTTAGGGTTTGGAGATATACCCGAATATGTCTTTACGAACGAAATGGGTAACCTAATCGACAAGGACAATTGGAGGCACAGGGTATTGAACAAGGCCCTAGTAAAAGCGGGACTCAGGAAGATACGGATACATAGTCTGAGACATACCTACGCTACCCTGAGAATTGCGAAGGGCGATAACCTACACGATGTTCCCAAGCAATTGGGTCAACACTCTGTAAAACTGACTCCGGATGTCTACTCTCATTGGATACCAGGGAAGAAAAAGGCAAAGGTCGATGCTTTGGATGATATTGATTATCTACACCCAAATGCACCCTACCCCAAATTCGGGCAAAAAATAGGGCAGCCAGAACCGGCTACCCCTTGCTGGTTCTTGGTAGCGGGGGCTAGATTCGAACTAGCGACCTTCGGGTTATGAGCCCGACGAGCTACCAGACTGCTCCACCCCGCGTCACTCAGGTACTCATTATAAGAGTAATGAAAAGTTAGTCAAACAAAAAATTAGTGAAATGATTGAATCCAAATAAATAAGTATTCTCCCGCCAAACAATAACTCATGGCCTGGGATGATATTTTTCGTGAATCTCTTTTAGTCTTTCTCTGGCTACATGGGTATAAATTTGGGTTGTGGATATGTCAGCGTGTCCTAACATAATCTGAACTGATCTCAAGTCAGCCCCCCCTTCTAGGAGATGGGTAGCAAAGGAGTGCCGCAGTGTGTGGGGAGTAACAGTCCTGACAATTCCAGCCTTTAAGGCATAATTCCTTATAATCTTCCATAGCCCTTGTCTTGTCATGGGCCTTCCCCTGCTATTGAGAAAAACAGGCGGAAATTCACCCCTTTTTAAAAGAGACGGCCTGCTATTTCCCAAATACTCCTTTAGTGAATCTATAGCTTTGGTGCCCATGGGAATGATTCTTTCCTTAGCGCCCTTCCCCATTGTCCTGATATAGCCGGCTTCCAGATTAATATTAGTCATTCTGAGGCCTATCAATTCCGTAACCCTCAGTCCGGTAGCGTACAAGAGCTCTAAGATAGCCCTATCCCTCTTTCCAGCCATAGTCGTGGTATCGGGTTGCAAGAGAAGGGTCTCCGCCTCATCCCTGCTCAGGACATCGGGCAGATGCCGATATAGCTTCGGTATAGCCATTAACCTGGCAGGATTAACCGCAATCCTCCCTTCGGACACGAGGAAGCGATAGAACATCCTAATGGAGACAAGATTCCTGGCCAGAGATCTGGGTGATAGGTGGGTCCTCTTTTCGCCGAGAAAGGATAAAAGGTCGTGCTGGCTAATTTGAATGGGTGAGACCCCTCTCCTTCTTAAGAAATCAAAAAAGTCGACGAGGTCGTGATTATAGGCCAATATCGTATTTGTGGCCAATCCCCTCTCGACCCTCAGGTGATCAATAAACTGATCCAATAACTCATCCTCAGGATACGCTTTCTTCATGAGCGTCTTTCCTAGAAGGAGTAGAAATTCTCATTGGTTGTCAAGACCCTGAGACAGTCTTGCTCAAGTATAACCATCTCCTCCAACCTGACACCGCCCTTTCCTGGCACATATATCCCTGGCTCAACCGTAAAAACCATCCCTTCTTTTAACACCTCTGGCTTGAGTGGTCCGAGGGCAGGCCTTTCATGAGGGGCCAGGCCAATCCCGTGACCGAGGGAGTGGCCAAAGAGATCACCAAATCCAGCCTGCCTTATAATATCCCTGGCCATGAGATCCGCCTTGGTGCTCTCCATTCCGGGCCTTATAGATCCCAGCACTGAAACTTGTGCCTGCCGGACAGTCCGGTAGATGCCCTCAAAATATGATGAGGGTTTCCCCAGAAAAATGGTCCTCGTCATATCTGAACAGTAACCTTCAACCCTACTCCCCACATCGAGGATTATGGGCTCACCCTCCCTTACCCTCCTGTCTGTAGGGAATGCATGGGGCAAGGCACTATTTGGACCGGAGGCCACAATGGGTGGGAAGGCAACCCCATCAGCATCGTGCTCTCGTATGAGGGATTCAATTCTCCACGCCACATCCCTTTCAACCTGACCGGGCTTTAATTCCTCTATTACCTGCGCAAGGACATCTCCCGTGAGCTGCGCTGATCTTCTCAAAGCCTTGACTTCTGCCGACTCCTTAAGTTCCCTCATATCTTCAACCACACCAGAAAGCGGGGTGAGCTCAACAGGAGGGGAATGACTGCCCGCCTTCTCTTTTGCCTCTTGATAGAGATCCCAGATCAGGTAACCCCCTTCAAATCCCAATCTTCGTGTGCTTAACCGGGCGAAGATCTCCGGTAATGAGTTAATCGCGCCTTGTTTATGGGTTATGACCTCAAAACCAACCGCTTCTTTCTCTGCCTGGATTGTGTACCTGGAATCCGTCAGCAAGATGGCTTGATCCCCCGTTATGAATAGGAAACCTGAGGACTCATTGAGCTGCCCGTCAGCAGCCGTGAAACCGGAGATATACCTGCGATTCTCAGGCTGGATAATCCAGATAGTATCGACCCCAAGACTATCAAGCCTGCTTCTCAAAGCGCTTAAGCGATTTCCAAAGACAAACTGGCTCATTTGCACCTTACCGAATAGAGGGCCCTAAAGGAATCGAGGGGGGTATTCACCGACAGGCCCTCTGCTGATCCTAGAATGTATCCTCCACCAGCAGCCAGGGGGAGGATGATCTCTTGCTTCATGGCTTCAATCTGCCTGGGTTTGAGGCGATCCACTTCGCAGATCCCCATGAGGGCGAGTCTCTTTCTCGTCTTTTCCCGGATGGCAAGGGGGTCATTCCCAGCAGAGGGAGCCAGGCCATGGAGGCCATCGAAGCCAAGGGAAAGGATCAGGTCTATAATCCCAGTCAGATTTCCGCAGCTGTGGAGAAAGGCCACCCCACTGCCCTTCTTTATGGCTTCCACCATCTCCTGAAGCCCTGGGAAGAACCATCTACGAAGGTGTTCTGGGGAGACAAAGCAGCCTCTGTTATGAGCGACATCATCTCCAATTATGAACCCAAGGGCTCCTTCGTCAAGACCCCTTTGGATTAACTCTAAGCCCCGTTTCTTCTTAATCTGGATCAGCTCTAAAATGCGGCCCTCAGCCCGGCAGAGCCCTAAAATAAACTCCTCAAAGGACACAGGGTCCTCCGATTTCCAGAACAGGCCATCCACAAGGGCCATGGCAAAGTAGGGCGTTTCAATCGCCCATTTCTTCAGTTCCCTCAACCCCTTATCCGCTCGTTCACCATTTCTTATCCTCACCGTCACCAGATCGAGGCCCACCTCTTCGACGAGGAGTCTGAGCTTTTCGGTAAATGGGTCATCCGTCCTTTCCGGATACAGGCGATCGAGAAATGCCTCTTCCACCAAGAGCTCTCCTCGTGGGAGACGATAAGTCTCCTGATGACGGATAGCCATCAAAATCCTCCCTCGCGGTGTTACGGTCGCCATGGTGGGCTGGTCTTTTTTGATCAAAGCCTGCTCTAGCAACAGCGGTTATGGCCCGGTCTACCCTGAACATACTGTCTACACAGCCGGATGGCTTCAGCAGGATCCAGTGTCTGGGCGTCAGCTCCCACCTTCCTCCTGGCAAACTCAGTTGTGACCCCTCCACCGATGAGCACAAAGGTGTCCTTCCGGAGTCCCTCCTCCGCCAAAAGGGAAATGGTCTCCCCCATCGATACGAGGGCGGGGGTGATAAGCGCGGAGATGGCAAGGATAGCGGCCGCTGCCTCCTTGAGCTCCCTGATAAATCTTTCAGGAGCAACATCGACGCCGAGGTCATAAACTGTAAAGCCCTGGGCCCGCATCATGGTCACCACGAGGTTCTTCCCCAAATCATGAATATCGCCTCGAGCGGTACCAAAGACTACCCCTACTTGGGAATCCTCAGCGACCTGGTCTGACGTGAGGAATGGCTGGACGATAGCGTTGACGGCCTTAAAGACCTCGGCAGAATAGATGAGCTCGCTTAAGAAGAACTCACCTGTCTCGAAGCGCTTTCCTACCTCCTCCATTGCTTCGCGGCATTCGTTCAGGAGAGAGAGCGGATCTGCTCCAGATCGAACCTCGCTCTCCACAAGCTCAATAGCGTCCTGCCGCTTCATGCCCAGGAATGCCTCTCTCACTTTCCCTTCGGGCGCCATCTCCCTCTCCTCTTACGACCTCCTGTATAGGTCTTTGCCACCTCGATCATCATCTTCACGTTTTCAAACTTGGCATCAACAGGGCACTCGCAGCCAGTGGTCAGAAAGAATCCTCCTCCCCTTCCCACCACGTCGATGAGCCTCTGACAGTAGTCGTGGACTTCCTCAGGGGTTCCTAACGTCAGGAGGGAGGCAGGGACATCACCGCTGATGCACATATGTCCGCCGAGGATCTCCTTCGCCTTGAGGATATCTGTCGTTCCGTCCAGATCGCAGACGCATTTGCCTTTGGGCAGTTGTTTCAAATATGGAAGATTCAGGCCCCAATCAGTGTCGAAATGGAACCATGGGGTCAGCCCCTCTGACACAAATGCATCGACATAACGTTGAAGATAGGGCCACTCGAATTGTTCGAAGATATCGAGGCGGTAATAGAATCCAGAGCCTCGCTCGAGTACGATAAAGACCAACGGGATCTTCGTCAGAGACGCCACATCCAAGGCGTTTTGGATAAGATCATCGCACGACGCATCCATAGCGAGACTCACCTTTTCCGGAACCTCGTAGAGATCCATGGTAAACTGGGTGAGGGTTCGGCACATTGAAAAGGCCATGATAGAAGAATCCACATAGGCCCCAAAGAGAGGATATATGCCTTGGCTGTGGCATGCCTCCACTTCTTTAATGTATTGGTTCAACAGACGGTTTTGAGTGGAGACGAGTTGCTCCATGCTACGGCCGCTCATCCTTTCATAGCGTTCACCCCAGAAGGCATTCCAGCCCAAAGCGGCCACCTTATCATAATCGTCCCTCGTGAAGAGCTCCCTTTCGTCGATCTGATTCAGGGCATCCTCGGGAAGATCTCTTCCAGGGACCAGGTTCCTTGCAGGTGCCGAGCAAAATCTACCCCCGATCATAGGCCAATAGAGGTTGGGCTTGTAGAGCTTGTCGAATCCTCCCAGATCGTTGAAGGTATCTACCATGGCCTTAAAGCCCTTGTCGAGCTCGCGCCATACCTCCCCCTGGGTCAGGCCCTGGCAACGAACGGCGAAGGCGGTCATCAACGGCATGACAGGCACCCTGTCCGGTTGTTCAAGGGCCACAACCGCTTCAAACCGCTCCTGTCTCGACATGGTCTCCGGGATCATCGTGTCTCTCCTGTGCTTCTGCGGGAAAGAATGGAGAGCGAGGGGAACCTCAAACCGAAGGTACCTAAAAAACCCCACCGAAGTAGGGCTTGATGGAAGCACTTGGTTTTGTGTGGTGCCGAAGGCGGGAATCGAACCCGCACAGGCATACACCCACTAAGTCCTGAACCTAGCGCGTCTACCAATTCCGCCACTTCGGCACAAAACTACCTTGCTATGTCTCATGAAAACATTTACCCTTATGGGTACCATTTGTCAACAATTTTAGTGCCCTGTCACTTAAATTTAATGGAGTCCGTGATGAGGCAAGACCTGGAATCTCTATTGGATATTGCCAGACAAGCAGCTCGGCTAGCAGCAGAGAAGATACGGGAGATCTACCAGCGATACCTATCAGGCGGCAATATCGGCATCAGGGAAAAGGACAAAGACAACCCGGTAACCCGTGCGGATATGGCCGCAAATCAGATTATTACACAAAGGCTGAAGAGTGTCTTTCCTGACCATGCTGTTCTCACAGAGGAGGACGCGGATACGTGGGGCAAAACCGGATCTGAATGGGTCTGGATGGTTGACCCTCTGGATGGCACGAGCGATTTCATCAAGGCCAATGGTGAATTTGTTACCATGATTGGGCTTACCCATTTTGGTAAACCGACCGTTGGCGTAGTAGTAGAGCCAGCTACTGGATTGGAGCTTTACGCGTGTAAGGGTTTGGGCACCTATAAGAGCCGGCTCTCTGGGGAAGGAAGGCCATCAAGGGTGAGGATTTCAGATACTGCTGACCCAAAGCACCTGCGTCTTGCCGTCAGTCGTTCACACAGGGACCCCAGGGTAGACGAATTCATCCAATTGCTAAAGATCCAAGATGTGATTTCCTCAGGAAGCGTGGGTAGAAAGGTGGGCTTAGTTATTAGCGGAGAGGCGGATATCTATGTGCACCCTGCCAAGGGAACGAAGCTATGGGATACCTGCGCCCCGGAAGTCATTGTCTCCGAGGCAGGAGGAGTTCTCCTCTCAGGCACGGGGGAGCCCATAGCCTATCTGAGGTCATCCAATGACATCGAAAACCCTTATGGGTTGCTCGTATGCCCAAGGCATATTCTGGATCAGGTAATCTGGGCATCGAAAAAGGCGTGGGGATTGATATAGCGTAAAAACAATAAGTTATGTAATAGACTTAATGTCGTTTATAAAATACAACAATGGCCTCAGCAAGGGCATCTACCGTATATTCATCAGGCACTATCGTAACCTTGAGCCCTGCTTCGCTTGCCTTCTGAGCAGTCACCGGCCCTATACAGGCAACCTCTGCCTTCTGGACCTCCTCATAGATCGGCTTACCACGCAGTATGGCTAGAAAATTAGTAACAGTTGAGGGGCTTGTGAAGGTGATCATATCCATGGTGCCATCTTTAAATAACGCCCTCAGTTGGCCCGGACTATAGGCCGGCCGCACTGTCTGATATGCCTCAACTTCATCCACCAGGGCCCCCAGGGTCTTGAGTTTCTTTGGGATATAGTCCCTAACCATTGCAGGCCGTGGCAGAAGGACCCTTTTTCCATCGAGGGTGTATTGTTTCAACGCCTCCACAGTTTCCTCTGCCCTGAACTTATGGGGAATTACATCGGGCCTAATCCCCTTTGTCATTAGACTTTTCGCAGTCTTGGGTCCTATAGCGGTGATCTTAGTCCCGTTAAGATACCGTGCATCTTTTCGTGCACCATACAATCGTTGAAAGAAGTAGTTGACCCCATTGACACTGGTAAACACTATCCAGTCATATCTCGAGAGATCTCCTATTGCCCTATCCAGTTCCTTCCAGCTTGCAGGGGGTACTATCGCTATGGTTGGAAGCAGTATACACTGGGCACCTAACTCGGACAGGGCCTTGGTAAATTCGGTGGCCTGATCGCGCGGTCTGGTAACCACGATCCTCTTGCCAAACAATGGCCTCGATTTAAACCAATTGAGATGATTCCTCAGGTTTACCACATCACCGACCACGATTACCCCTGGCGGTGTAAGGCCCGCATCCTTCGCCTTATGGCTGATGTTGGAAAGCGTTCCGGCCACTGTCTTTTGGTTCGGCGTCGTCCCACTGCCTATAACAGCCACTGGAGAATTTGACGGCCGACCATTGCTTATCAATGCCCGCGCTATCCTCTCCAAGTTGCCAATCCCCATAAGGAATACGAGGGTCCCCGAGGACTTCGCCAGCGCATCCCAATTGATGCCCGACTCTCCCTTGGTGGGATCCTCATGTCCGGTTATAAAACAGACAGTTGAGGAGTACTCTCTGTGTGTCAAGGGTATTCCCGCATAAGCAGGGACTGCTATTGCCGAGGTAACCCCAGGAACTACCTCAAACCTTATCCCTGCCTTGGAGAGCTCAGCTGCCTCCTCACCACCTCTCCCAAAGATAAATGGGTCTCCTCCCTTCAACCTTGCGACCACTAGACCCCTCTTTGCCCTTTCAATGAGCAGGTTGTTTATCTCCTCCTGACTCATCGTATGCCTTCCACTACGTTTGCCCACATAGATAGTTTCCCTAGCTCTGTCTCCCAAGGATAAAAGGGATTCGCTTACAAGGTAATCGTAAACGATGACATCAGCCCTTTGAAGGCATTCCCTTCCCCTCACAGTAATGAGGTCAGGATTGCCCGGGCCGGCCCCTATAAGGTAAACCATCCCCTTCACCTTATCGCTCGAGTCGTTCACCGGTTGCTCCATTGGTAGACCATTTTCCATAGATTTCGTCTAGGATTTTGCTTGCCCCTGCATCCAAAAGCTTGCGAGCCAGGGTTGCTCCAAGCTCCCATGCGTTTTCAGCTGGACCGAAGACCAGATCCCGAAATATGGTGCTTCCATCGGAGTTAGCTACAAGGCCCTCTAAACGCAGAGCGCCATCCTCAAATCTTGCATACCCAGCCACGGGGACCTGACAGCCACCTCTTAGCCCCATCAGGAATGAACGCTCTGCTTCTAGCGCTACCCTCGTTGGATAATGATCCAAGAATGCCAACCTATCCCTTGTTTCATGATCATCCTGCCGTAACTCAAGGCCGAGGGCACCTTGCCCAATAGCTGGCAACATCAGATCAAAGGGGAGGAATTGGGTTATCCTATCCTCATAACCCAATCTCTTTAGACCAGCTGCGGCAACAACAATTGCATGGATATCAGCTGTATGCAATTTTCTGATCCTGGTCCCCAGGTTTCCCCTTAGAGGGACTATTTTTAGATCTGGTCGGAAATGGAGAAGCTGGGCAGAACGCCTCAAACTGCTCGTACCTATAGGGGAGTCCTCCAGCAGGTCTTCGAGGGGCCTGTTGTCCTTGGAGATCACAACATCATGTGGGTCTTCCCTCTCGGGGATAATTCCAATATACAGTTTATCCGGTAGCTCGGCCGGAACATCCTTGAGGCTATGGACGGCCACATCTATCTCTCTCCTTATAAGGGCCTGCTCTATCTCTTTTACGAATAGCCCCTTTCCGCCAATAGTGCTCAGCGGCTTACCCAGTATCCTATCACCCCTGGTCCTTATCTTAATTACATCAACCCCGATATCAGGATCTCGTGCTGAGATCCTATCGACTACCCACCTGGTTTGTGCAAGGGCCAGTTGACTTGCCCGTGTACCAATCCTGATGACCATAGTTACGGAGATTGTCTTGAAATTATGAACCGGGCGAGTTCGAGATCCTGAGGTGTGGTTACTTTTATATTCTGCTCCTCACCTTCGATTATCTTTACTGGGATCTCCATTTTCTCGATCAGAAAGGCATCATCTGGTGCCTCTTCCCACCCATGAATCAGTGCCTGTTGATGACCCAGGTTTATATCCTCCCACCGAAAGATCTGGGGCGTCTGAATCAACCATAAGCGCCTTCGATCAATTGATCTGAGGACCCTGCCTTGACTATCTATCTCCTTAACCGTTTCTTTAATGGGGAGGCCCGTAATCACTGCCCGAAATCTCCTAGCAGCCTTGATTACCCTTGCCAAGAGCCCACTTGTAACCAAAGGCCTGACACCATCGTGGATGAGCACCCACCGACAGCAATTAGCGACAGCCTCAACTCCTCTCCTTACCGAATCCTGCCTTCTTTCCCCCCCAGCAATGACCTTAAAGACCTTGGTCAGTCCATACCTGTCCACTATCTCCCTGAGGCAATAATCAACATCACCGTGGGGAATTACGACCACAGTCTTGTCAACCAAATCACATTCTTGAAAATGGTTCAGCGTCACTGCTAGGACTGGCTTCCCGCACAGATCTACGAATTGCTTAGCCCTGCTCAAGCCCATCCTGATCCCCGAGCCTGCGGCGGGAATAACTGCAATTACCTGGTTAGGAAAATCAGTACTGTCTTGGCTGACCATGGCTATAAGCAGGTCTTGTCCCTGAAAAGTGAACTTGAAGGGGTGGGGATATACTGTGAGGGTCTAAGCCTGGGATAGCTTTCTCGTCCTTTTCTTTACTCTATTTATCCTCCTCCTCAGGATCTCGATCATCCGCCTATCCTTTTCCTCCCTGGCCTCTTCTCTTTTTCTCTTCAGCTCAACGATCTTTGCCTTCAGCTGCTTGACAGTGACTCCTGTCTTCTCAACCTTCTCTCTCAGGGGCTTTTCTTCTTTGATTCCCCTTGCCTCTTTAATTGCCGCCAACAGCTCAGCCTTCCTCATTGCATGGATGCCAGCCAAATCGGCAGTTTCAGCGGCTACCGCCCTCAGCTCCTTCACGGTCATCTGTTCCAGATCCTTTTCTTTTCTATCCTGTGTTTCCTTTGCCGCCATATGTATCTCCTTACATTACCCTTTCCCCAAAAACGGCGTAAACAGATCAATTGGGATTGGAAAAAGGGTGGTTGAATTGCTTTCAGCTGAGACCTCCCTCAGGGTCTGAAGGTATCTGAGCTGAAGGGCATTGGGAAAGTCCTGTATCTTCTGGGCTGCCTCTGCCAGCTTGGTGGCTGCCTGAAACTCACCCTCGGCATTGATGACCTTTGCCCTCCGCTCCCTCTCGGCCTCTGCCTGCTTGGCCATGGCCCGCTGCATCTCGGTGGGAAGGTCGATGTGTTTTACCTCCACAGTGGAGACCTTGATGCCCCAGGGATCGGTGTGTTTGTCGAGGATGGTCTGGAGCCTGGTGTTGATCTTATCACGCTCTGCCAGGAGTTCATCGAGCTCCACCTGTCCACACACACTCCTTAAGGTTGTCTGGGCAAGCTGGGAGGTGGCAAACAGGTAATTTTCCACCTCAATGACGGCATTGTTGGGGTTCATGACCCTGAAGTAGATAACCGCATTGACCTTTAGCGACACATTATCCCTGGTGATCACATCCTGGGAGGGCACATCCATGGTCACCAGCCTCAGGCTCACCTTCAGCAGCTTATCAACGAGGGGGATGATGATAATGAGGCCGGGCCCCTTGGTGTCGATGACCCTTCCTAACCGAAAGATCACACCCCTTTCATACTCCCTCAGCACCTTGATGGCTGCGCTGAGGAACAGTATGAGTATGACGATTGCAAGGATGTAGAACATAGCGTCCTCCTCTTGCGTTTGTTGTAAAGAATTACTCCTCCTTTTTGACTATGAGCTCAAGGCCCCTGGAGCCTATAATCCTGACCTTCTCCCCTTCTTCAGCTACCTCCTCGCTGGTAGCCTTCCAGTGCTCGCCGTGAGCGAAGATCAACCCAACGGGGTCGATTCTCTCCTCGACAACTCCCATTTCACCGAGCAATCCTTCCATCCCTCCCTTTGGGGTCCTCCTGTAGGCCCTGAACGCCAGAAACGCGATTGCCACGAAAAAGCCACCTATCAGGACAATGGTGGGCATCATGAGTCTCAAGGACACGCTCACGTTCTCAAAGAGCATCACCGAGCCGAGGATCAGCGAGATGAGACCAGCCAGAGACAACAGGCCATAGCTTTGAACCTTTATTTCCGCTATAAAAAATATGATGGCCAGGGCTATGAGGAGGAGCCCGGCATAGTTCACCGGTAGGGTCTGAAACGAAAAAAAGGCCAAAATAAGGGAAATAGCGCCTATGACGCCTGGAAGGATGGCACCAGGGTGGGCCAGCTCAAAATAGATGCCTGCCAGTCCGATCATCATAAGGATATAGGCTATATTTGGGTTGCTTATGGTGTTTAATACCCTATCCCTCCATCCTGGAGTAAAGTATACTAATTGCAGTCCCTTTGTCCCCAGGGTTACCTTTCCCTTGTCCAGTAAGATCTCCCTGCCATCCAAAAGGCCCAGGAGCTCATCTATGTCCCTGGCCACGACATCAACTACATTGTTCTTGACTGCCACGTCTCCCGTTATGCTCACACTTTCCCTGATAGCCTTCTCAACCCAATCCGCATTCCTTCCCCTCTCCTTTGCAATGCCCCTGGCATAGGCAACCATGTCATTGACCACCTTCTCAGACATGGTCTTGCTAATCTCCTTGCCACCGGCAGTAACAGGATGGGCTGCCCCTATGTTTGTTTGAGGCGCCATAGCTGCCACGTGTGCTGCTATTGTAATCATTACCCCAGCAGAGGCCGCCCTTGCCCCCCTGGGGGCAACATAGACCACGACTGGCAGCTGGGCATTTAATATAGCCTTCACGATGCTCCTCATGGAAGGATCAAGGCCACCAGGGGTATCCAACCTAATGATGACCATGGTGTGTTTGCTAGTTTCAGCCTGCTTAATACCCCTCGTCACAAACTGGGCTATGCCAGGATTGATGGCACCCTCAAGCTCAATTACCATGGCGCTCTCTTGTTCACCCCGGACCATGGGGCCAAACAAGCCAATGGTAAGGGCACTACAAAGGCCAATAAAGAGCAGTCTTTCGAGCTTTGTTCTAATCTTCTAACTCCCTCGGGTCTTTTAACCCTAATTCCCTCATTACTTTCTTCATATCCTCCCAGACCTGCCTCTTGGCCTGGGGATACCTCAATAGATATGCTGGGTGATAGGTGGGTATTAAAGGTATACCACAAAAGCCCTGCCACTGACCTCTATCCCTTGTTATCTTAAAATCCTTACCTACCAGGGCCTGTACAGATACCCTGCCTAGGGTACAGATGATCTCCGGTTTGATCAAGGAAATCTGGCCCTTTAGAAAGGGAAGGCATGTCTCGATCTCAGCCGGCCCTGGGTCCCTGTTGCCCGGAGGGTGACATTTTACGATGTTACAGATATAGACCTCCTCCCTTGTTAGGCCCATAGCCTTTATAATGTCGGTCAGGAGCTTCCCCGCAGGACCTACAAAGGGTTTGCCCCTTACATCCTCCTCAACCCCGGGCGCCTCACCAACAAAGACAAGTCTGGCATTGGGTAGTCCCTCACCGAAGACAATGTTTTTTCTTTCCCTACTCAGCCTGCACCGCACACAATTACTGATGAAATTCTCCAGCTCCTCAAGGCTATTCCAGCAGGATCCCTCCCCCAAGGGTGTTGCATCCCTTTGAGGCCCCCTTTTGAGGTAGCGTAGGGTCTTGGTTGAGAGAAACGGGGCATCAAGTCCAATCTCCTGGCTGTAGGTCAACTGCATTTTTATCTGTCCTAGTACGTCCATTATCTCTTGTTTCACGTTCATCTTGTCCTCAAGGCCTTTATCCTGTCAAGTATCCTATCTGCCACATCATCCTTTGACATTAGCGGGACGGTTTCCTCGTTTCCCTCTCTATCAATCATCCTGACCTCGTTTGAGTCCGCAGCAAACCCCCTGTCTTCTCTTGAGACATCGTTAACCACAATCAGGTCCAGATTCTTCCTTTCCATCTTATCCCTTGCGTTTGCCATGTGATCGGTAGTCTCCGCAGCAAAGCCCACTAAGCTCATATTTCCCTTATTCTTGCCAAGCTCTGCCAGGATATCCGATGTGGGGATCAGTTGTAGCGCTATAGGTCCGTTTTTTTTCTTTCCCTTTTCCTGTGCCTTTCTCCGGGGTCTGTAATCGCTGACTGCAGCTGCCTTGATAACCACATCCTTGTCCCCATAGTTACCTAACACCGCCTCCCTCATCTCTTCAGCCGTCTGGACCTTAATCATCTGTACCCCGGGAGGTGGATCAAGATAAGTTGGCCCTGTTACCAGCGTGACCTCTGCTCCCCTCCTCCACGCAGCCCTTGCCAGTGCGTAACCCATCTTACCGGTAGATCTGTTCGTCACGACCCTTACCGGATCAATATACTCGATAGTTGGACCTGCAGTAATAAGGACCTTTAGCCCCTCCAGATCCTGATCGCTAAGGAGATGCCTTATCTCCTCCATAATACTCACCGGATCGGGAAACCGCCCTGGACCTACTGCCCCGGTCGCGAGCATACCCGTTTCCGTCTCCATCACCACGAAGCCCCTCTCCCTCAAGCTACGGATGTTCCCCTGGACTATTGGGTTTGAAAACATCTCCCTATCCATAGCTGGGCAGATCAGGATCCGAGCAGCGGCAGCCAGGATGAGGGTGGAAAGCAAGTCATCTCCAAGACCGTGCGCGGCCTTTGCCAGGAAATTCGCCGTGGCTGGTGCAACTACTATCAGGTCACTCTCCTGGCCTAGTGAGACATGATCGATTGATGTTCCAGGGAGCGAAAACATATCCCACACTACCCTGTTGCCGGAGAGTGTTTCAAATGTAAGCGGGGTTACAAACCTCGTGGCATTTGCAGTCATGACGACTTTTACCGTCGCACCCGCCTTTTTCAGGTGTCTTACCAGCTCAGCGGATTTATAGACTGCTATACTTCCGGTTACGCCAAGGACTATCTTTTTCCCCGTGAGAGTCGTCATAGAAAAGCTCGCCCTCAAGCACAGCAAATTGATCTTCCGTCAGCCTCCGGCCTTTGATTATACATCTTTCTTATTTAAAGGGAAACTCTGGGTTTTGGCAACAAAAATCTAAGGTACTATACTCCTCTTAAGGCAATGGTAAGAGACTTAGGGACCCCTTTGTGGGTGAGTGCAAGAGGCAGGTATGAGACCTATACGTGGGATATGATGGTCGGGCTTAACGATTTAAAAGGCGAAGGAGATGATCTTCCCTTATACCGCGAAATCTTATCGTCTTTAGCCTTGATCTATGACCGGATATGATCTCTATCTCCTCTTTGGGAATCCTTAGATGCTTGGACAGTGTGGTCATGAGATCCTGATTAGCCAAACCGTCGACCGGGGCCGACTTTACTTTCACCTTCAGGGTATCACCATCAAAACCCACTATCCTACTCGTGGATGAGCGGGGCAATACTTTGACTTTACAGGTGGGATCACTCACTATCTTGGACCGAGGTGGGCTGCAAACTGGAGTAGGCTGCCCACGACAAAGGTTTGAAGGAAGATAATGGCCACTATTACAATAATAGGTGAAAAATCGAAACCACCAAGGTTTGTCGGCAACCTCCTCCTTATGCTGTAAAGAACGGGTTCGGTTGTAGCGTATAAGAACCTCACGATGGTATTGTAAGGATCGGGATTCACCCAGGAGATGATAGCCCTGGCAATAACAATCCACATATAAATAGTCAGACCGAGGTTCAGGATCTTTGCAGTGGCTATCAGAAAATTGGCTACAATAAACATTCCCTGTCTCCGGGCAAATGAAATGTTAGAGCAGGTCATAAGCCGGGTTCTGTCTCCCGTATCGGTTACCCTCTACGGGACAATGGCCATTCATCTAGCCTCAATATTGCTATTGAGGTCAAGCGACCTACCCGGGGACTCGGACGGGCCGCCCTCAAGCGTCCCCTTATTTGGTCTTGCTCCGGGCGGGGTTTGCCAAGCCTCCGCTGTCACCAACGGAGCGGTGAGCTCTTACCTCACCTTTTCACCCTTACCCAATCAGAAACCAACCTCTGAAAGGGCGGTATGTTTTCTGTGGCACTTTCCTTCCCGTCACCGGGACTGGGCGTTACCCAGCACCCTGCCCTGCGGAGCCCGGACTTTCCTCCCTCCCATGTAAGACATAGAAGAGCGGCCATTTGCCCTGCTCTAACATCAGCTTTCCAGGGGAAACCAGTGAACTCAGGAGGCTCCTATCTCTCATCGCCTCCCCAGTATATAATCCTGTTGCAGTTGTGACAGCTCTGCAGCGAATCTCCCCTAATGAGGTCGTTATACTGCTGGGGAGGAATACCCAAGTGACATCCTTGACAAACGAACTCTATTACTGGGACCACGACTTGGCCCTTTAGGTGTATCCTTAAGCTGTTATATCTCTTCAATAGATCCTGATCAACCTGCTGCGACAGCTCGCCTCTTCTCCCACTAAGAGACTGGAGTTCTTTATCGAGCTCTCTCCTCCTTTGCGAGGACTCCTGTTCCTTGTTCTGAAATTCCCTCTGAGACTCCTCCCACCTAAGATTATTAGTGGCACATTCCTTCTCCTGGATCTCGATCTCCTCCATACACCCTATCACCATTTCCTCTTTTTGGGAGATAAGCTCCTTCAGCTCTTCAATCTCCTTCAGGATTGCTTGATACTCCTTATTTGACTTGACCTCGTTAAGCCTTGACTTGCTCTTCTTAAATCTAGGCTCCATCTCCTCTAACTCCCTTTCAACCTTTCTCCTCGTCTCTTTTAGCTCCTCAAGGGTGGATAAATCCTGCTCCATGGCCCTCTTTAAGAGGTCAAGGTCCCCTTTTAATTTCTCAATCTCCTTCGGAATCTCCGCTTTTTCCCTTTGGATAGCATCAAATCGAGTATCGATGTCCTGTATCATCAAGAGCACCTTGAGTCTATCATCCAATTTCACACCTTATGGGTCTTTACTAGAGAAAACGAGAGGGCGCCCTCTTCAGAAGGGCACCCTCTTTTCCTCCAGATAAACATCTTACAAACGACCATGATGGGCCCACCTGGCCTCGAACCAGGGACCTACCGGTTATGAGCCGGTGGCTCTTCCAGCTGAGCTATGGGCCCTTTCTTTGCTGCGCATTAAGGTAACTGAATTAGGATTGAGATGTCAAGGAAAATAAAATCATTGAGAGAGCTCTGCTTAAGATTCAGTGAAGCTCTCCAACACTTTCCTTCTCCTTGGATGTCTCAATTTCCTTAAGGCCTTAGCCTCTATCTGCCTTATCCTCTCCCTTGTGACACTAAATTCCCTTCCCACCTCTTCCAGGGTATGATCCGCCTTTTCACCTACACCGAACCTCTTCCTTAATACCTTTTCCTCCCTGGGCGTGAGGCTCGTCATCACCTTTCTCGTCTGCTCACCTAAGTCAAACTTCGTAACCGCTTCAATCGGGGACATTATCTTCTTATCCTCTATGAAATCCCCTAAATGGCTATCCTCTTCCTCGCCAATAGGGGTTTCCAGTGAGATGGGCTCTTTGGCTATCTTCAAAACCTTCCGCACCTTTTCCAAGGGAAATCCCATCCTCTCTGCGATCTCCTCCGGGGTTGGCTCCCTGCCATGCTCTTGAACCAGGCTCCGTGAGATCTTAATAAGCTTGTTGATGGTTTCTATCATATGAACGGGTATCCTTATCGTCCTCGCCTGATCGGCAATGGCCCTTGTTATAGCCTGTCTGATCCACCACGTGGCGTAGGTGCTGAATTTATATCCCCTTTGGTATTCGAACTTATCTACCGCTTTCATCAAGCCAATATTCCCTTCCTGGATAAGGTCAAGGAATTGAAGGCCTCTATTGGTGTATTTCTTTGCGATACTCACCACCAATCTAAGATTGGCCTTTATGAGCTCATTCTTAGCGGCCTTTGACTTCTTCACGCCGGCATCTATGTCCTTACCTAAGTTCCTCAGGGTATTTAAGGACATGGTTGTCCTGTCCTCGATTTCATCAATACACTTTGTGGTTTCCCGTACTTTGGCTACTAGCGATGGAATCTCTTCTCTTGGCAGATTCAAGGCCTTTACCTTCTCACTGCCTTTTTCGGTGGTTGATAATTCCTCCAGGCATTCCTCCAAATAAGACACTGGTTTTCCATCTGCCTGTGCCAGGCAATCGTTCAACTCTCCCTTTAGATCTTCTAAACGCTTAAGGGTCTCCTTGAATCTATCAACCATCAGCTGAATATGTGCTTTTTCCATTTTAAAGGACCTCATGAGCTCGAAGATCTTCGTTTGCGTCTCATCAGTGGCAGCACTTAGTCTTTTTCTTTGAGCTGAATCACGACAATCCTTCAAATTCCCCCGATGGGCACAGATCTCCTCATCCAGGGTCTTTATCCTATTTATGAGGTCGAGCAAGAAATCCTTTCTCTGACCGATTTGATGAAAATTATATTCATCCTCTATATCGTTGACTATGTCCCTCACCTTTAGTATCCCAGCCTCTAACTCCCTCCCCAACTCCACTATATACTCCGTGCAGATGCGACATCTAATGAGGGCATCCATTATCTGATTTTCGCCTGCTTCGATTCGCTTTGCTATCTCAACCTCCCCTTCCCTGCTTAGAAGGGAGACAAGGCCCATTTCCCTTAGATATATCTTGACCGGGTCATATGTCTTCTTAGTAAAGTCCTCCTCGATCTGACCAAATGAATCCTTTCTTTCCTTCTCCTCCTCCTTTTCGGGCTTTTTAACCTTTTCGATCTGCTCACCGGCAGCTTCATTGACTACCTTGATATTCAAATCTTCAAACATCTGCAGCAGATCATCGATCTCTTCTGATGATATGACGTCATCGGATAGATCCTCATTCAGCTCCTGGTAGGTAATATAACCCTTCTCCTTGCCGATGTTAATTAACCTCTTTAGGTTAACGTCATCACCATTTTTTACCATTTATAACCTCCCCCATGAAAAATTAGTTGCTTTTGCCCTCTAAATCAAGGCCCTGCTTTGCCTTTAGTAAGCGATTGAGCGTCTCCATATCACCTTCAGCCTTGGCATGGCTGATTGATTGAGAGATCTTACTCTTGGCTATCTTCCTACTAAATTCACTGACAGCCTGGTTAACTAGTTCCTTACCGTAGAAAGGCTTAGACATTAAGATAGCTCTCAGTTGTTCCCTTGCTATAGGACTATGGAGAAATTCCTCGATCCTATCCAAATCTCCCCCGCAGGGAAATCGTTCCATCAAGACCCTGATAATTTGAACGATCTCCGGATCAGAAACGAGCAATTCCCATTCCTTGCCCTTGAACGCACCTATTGTCTCAGGATAATGGACCAGGAGGTTGAGAAATTGAAGATCAGAGCCGTATCTCCTTGGATCTTGATCTGCCAAGAGCCTGCTCTTGAGCTGCGGGGTACCCCTCGTCTCAGACCTCTCACCCTCCCTGTGCCTCAATTCTTCCCAGATGATAGCCTCATTGATACCTGCCTTCTCCGAAAGCCTGTGTGCATACAACAACCTGGTAGCCCCTGATTCTACGTCCATAAATATGGGCAAGACCTCACTCAACAACTTAATTCTTCCATCAACGCTGGCATCCATATGGGCTACTGCCTGATCCAGATAGAAGTCAAAAATGGGGACAGCCCCTTTTAGAAGTTCCCTGAACTCATCCGCACCACATCGGTTTACGAAACTGTCCGGGTCCTCGCCTTGAGGAAGGACCAGAACCTTTGCAGAGACACCCTCATTCAGGAATAAGGGGAAGCTTTTCAGGGCGGCTTCCCGTCCCGCATCATCGGGGTCAAATAACACAATCACCTCCTTCGTATACCCCTTCAATCTCCTTATCTGATTACCTGTAAATGCGGTCCCGAGGATGGCGACCACATTTGAGATGCCATGCTGTCGTAGGGCAAGCATGTCCATGTATCCTTCAACGATTATTGCCAAACCCTCTTCCCTGATATTCCTAAATGCGGAATCAAGGCCATATAACGAATACCCTTTATGGTATAGCGGTGTCTCTGGCGTATTGATATACTTAGGCAGAGAATCATCTAAAACCCTGCCCCCAAAACCAATGACTTGATGATTGAGATCAAAGATAGGAAACATGATCCTGCCCCTGAAATGGTCATAATAGCCTCCGTCCTCCTTGGAAACAAGAAGTCCGGCCTTTGCCCCTGCATCCACGGAAATGTTCTTTGTTCTCAGGTAATTGATCAATCCATCCCATTTATTGACTGCATATCCGAGCTTAAACTTCGAGATCGTTTCTCGAGATATTCCCCGTCTCGAAAAATAGTCCCTCCCAAGTTTTCCCTCAGGGGACCTCACTAACACGGTATGAAAGTAGTCCGCCGCCAGGCCATTTGTCTTAAATAAGAGTTCTCTTAACTCGGCCTTCTCTCTTTCATCACGTAAACCTCCATATCGAGGTAACTCAATATTGTAGCGCTCAGCCAGGTCCTTGAGCGACTGGGGAAAGGATAGGTTATGGTACTCCATCCAAAAGCTGAACACGTCACCTCCCCTGCCGCAACCGAAACAGTGATATATCTGCTTGTCCTGATTCACGGTAAACGACGGTGATCTCTCGGAATGGAAGGGGCACAGGCCAATATAGTTCTGCCCCCTCTTCTTGAGCTGGACATACTGCCCAATGATCTCAATAATATCCGCAGCCTTCCTTACCTCTTCTTTTGCTTCTGATAGATCCACCTGCCTGCCTTACCTAGAGCTCAACTACTGTTATGCCATCACTCCCGGCGTCCCTACCCCCTGGGATGAGGCCCTTCACATAGAAATTCTTCTCCAGATGCTCTCTGATAGCATTTCTTAAGGTACCTGAACCCATACCATGGACTATCTTTACTCTTGTATATCCATGAACCAAGGCCTGGTCTATTAGCCTGTCAACGAGGGGAAGGGCGTCAGCAACAGTATAGCCTACAAGGTTTAACTCCCTTTGAGCCAGGGATAGGCCAGAAACAGACCAGTGTTTTTCCACTTCCTTACCCTCTTTCTGTTGCAAAGGTGCCTCTGACTCCGGGAGGAGCTCGGATGAAGCAACGGTCAGCTTCACATTTCCCGATAGGATCTGTGCCCTTGAGGAGCCCTCATCAATACCTACAACCACGCCTCGCTTATTGGATTTCCTATGAAAAACCGCCTGTCCAATAGTAAAGGGAGTGGGATGGACCGACCTCTCTTCCTCCTTGAGGCCTGCTATGGCGTCCGTTAGCTCGCCTTTTGCCTGCGTGTATCTCTGGGTTGCCTCGAACTGACCAGCGGGTCCCTTTTCCTTAAGATATTCTATGGCTTCACCAAACTCCCTCTTTGCCTCGAATAAGATTCGCTCTGCCCCCTTTTCCTTTTGAATCAGCATCTCATTTAACTGTCCAGTCAATCTCTTGGTTTCTTCCTCCAACCGCTTCTTCGACAGCTCGTATTCTCCTCTGGCATGGGTAACAGCCTCTTGCTCCTCTTTCACTTCCTCCATTAGCCTGGCAAGTTCTTCCATTACTAAATCGGGTTTTCCCCTATCTTTTCCCAGATAAGCAGCAGCCTTATCAATTATCTCGGGTCTAATCCCTGCATCCCGGGCTATCTCAATGGCATGACTTACGCCTGGCAACCCGGTCCGCAATTTAAATGTAGGCCTTGCCTTCTCGTAGTCAAACTCCACGGAGGCATTCTGGGCCCGTTTGTTGACCAGGCTATATCTCTTTAATCTCTGATAGTGAGTCGAGACCGCCATCAGGGAGCCCTTATCCGAAAGATAGTCCAGAACGGCCATGGCCAGTGAGGTACCCTCATCCGGATCTGTACCTGTCCCGAGCTCATCAAGGATTACCAGGGAATTCTCTCCTGCTCGATTTACAATCCCCTTTAAGTGTTCCAGGCGGGCGGAGAATGTGCTTAAACCGGCGGCTATATCCTGGTCATCTCCGATCTCGGCCAGGATGTTATCAAAAACACTGAGCCTGCTGCCCTCCCTCGCAGGGATATGCATGCCAGCCTGACACATGAGGGCTAATAGTCCAATTGTCTTTAATGCCACGGTCTTTCCACCCCTGTTTGGGCCTGAGATTATGAGGATGCTCTTATCAGCATCGATTCTGACGTCAATAGGGACTACCCTTTCCCTCTGTTCTGCCCTATCCTCTTTACCGGCCTTAAGATAGAGCGAGAGCAGAATAGGGTTCACGGCATCCAGCAGATAAACGGTCTTCTCGAGGCTAAAGATGGGGTTTATTCCGTTTATCGCCTTGCTGAATTCCGCCCTGGCAAAGATGCCATCAACCCTTCCCATGATCTCCAGTGAAGTACGGAGCTCTGATGAAAAACCCGAAACAAGGCCTGTAAGCCGTTCTAATACCCTTCTCTCCTCCTCCCTCTCCCTCTCCGTCAATTCAACCAAACGGTTGTTTTCCTCCACCACTACCATTGGTTCCACAAAGTATGTGGAGTGGCTTCTGGAGTAACCATGGACAATCCCCGTAATAGCCTTTTTCTCATCAGCCTTAATGGAAACGACATACCGCCCATCCCTTACCGAAACGAGGCCCTCACGGCTCAGATCAGGCATCCTTAACATATCATTGAGCCTTTTCTCCACTGCCCTTCTTGCCTCGATCCTCTGGGATCTCAGAGAAGACAGCAATGGGCTCGCACGATCAGATATCCCCCCGTCTTCGGTTATTGACCTTCCAATCTCGCTGGCGAGATCATGGCATGCCGGGACACCACTAAGTAATTCCGCCAAGGAAGGGCACAGGTCCCTTGCTCCACATACCCAGTGCTTTGCCTGGTTTGATATTGTTATCAAATTCTGAACGGATAAGAGCTCCTTGGGTTCGAGGCAAGCCCCCTTTTTGCCAGCCTTCCTCAAAACTAGCCCCAGATCAGTCAGGCTCGATAGGGACAAAAAACCCTTTACGTGCACAAGCTCCTTCATCTCTGAAACGAGCCTCTGCTCAGCCTTGATTAATTCCGGTTCTCTCAGCGGCTTGAGTGAGAAGCAGTCTGAACGACCTAAGTGAGAAGCAGCATAACTGGATAAGATATCGAGCAGCCGGTAGTATTCAAGTACCGTAAGTGAGTGCTCTCGCATGCGGGTTTTGAAGGATGAAACCCTATGTCCCTAACTCAACAGTTCTCGGGCTATCCTATTAACTTCCCGGCCATCAGCCCTCCCAGCCAACTTAGGCATCACGGATTTCATAACCCTGCCCAGGTCTTTCGGGCTCGTGGCGGAGATTTCCTCAATTGCCTCAGTCAGTATTCCCTTGATCTCTTCAGTTGAAAGCTGAGCCGGCAAGTAGCTAGATAAGATCTCCAACTCCTTTTCCTCTTTTTCGACAAGATCCTGACGTGAACCCAGGCCGAATTTCTCTATTGCCTCCTTACTTTTCTTTATCTCCGATGATATTATCCCCCTGATCTGATCATCGGTAGGTTGCTCACGCAATTCGACCTGCTTATTCTTAATCGCGGTCTTAAGCCCTCTTAATACGGAAAGCCTTTCCTTCTGCTGATCTTTTAGTGACTTTTTTAAGTCGACAACGATTTCATCATACAAGCTCATAGAGGCCTCGCCTCAAAATCTTAAACTTTTATAATAGGACTTATTTTGAAAGATGTCAACTACGCCGCCGCGATTTTTTCTAGCCCCCTCTTTTCTGTAGCATATCATAAACTGCCTCTAATTTAAGTGATCCATCGTAAAGCGCCCTCCCTATTATTACCCCCCTTACTCCGTCCTCTTCCAATGGCAACAGATCTCCTATATCCTTAAGTGATGATATCCCTCCCGCTGCTATAACTGGTACACTGATAGCTTTTGCGAACTTCCTTATAGCATCTACATCAGGGCCTGTCCGCATCCCGTCCCTCCTTATGTCCGTATAGATAATAGAACTGACCCCGATATCTTCAAACCCCCTTGCCAGATCAATAGCCATAATACCCGTACCCTCAGTCCAACCCTCGACAGACACATAATTGTCCCTTGCATCAATGGATATGAGGATCCTGCCCGGATACCTCTTACATACCGTCTCTACTAATTCCGGATTTTTGTAAGCTGTTGTCCCAACAATCACCCGGTCGACACCGAGATTTATATACTCTTCAATCGTAGCTAATTCTCGAATACCGCCACCTAATTGCACCGGGACTGAAACCGCATGTACCACCTTTTGTATAGCCTCCTGATTAGAGGGTCTTCCACGAAGGGCCCCATCAAGATCAACAAGATGCAGTCTGTCTGCTCCCTTTCTTTCCCACTGTAGAGCCATCTCCTCTGGGTGATCGGAGAATATCGTCTCCTTGTTCATTAAGCCCTGCTCCAACCTTACGCACTTACCTCCTTTGATATCTACTGCAGGTATAATGACCACCCCTTATCACCTCCCAATTCATCCTGTCTCACTCCCTGCTGATTCCCCAGAAAAGGGTCAATCCCAAAAGGCCCCCTACCCCATTCAGTAAGACGTCATACCAGGCAAAATACCGCAGAGGCAAAAGACCCTGGTAGAGCTCATCTATTGTACCAACCACGCCAGTTATCACGGCGGATCGCAAGTAAAGAGGCCTTTCGGCAACCTTTTCGCTCCCTTCCATATCTCCTTTTAGGGCATGGAGTACAAGTGCACCCAAAATCGCATACTCGGGCAGGTGGGTAAGTTCATAAGGATTTGGAATAACAAGATAGAACACCCACGCAAATGCTATGAACCCTCCTATTATGAGGGCAAAAGAAGGGAATTTCCGGGCATTGAAAAAAAAGACAACACCTGCTGAAATTATCAACAGGCCGCCTATAGAAACCTCGACGCCTAACACGAGACGGGAGATCAGTACTTCTGACCACTTGGAAGAGGTCCACTCAATCAACAGCGGAAGCCATGGTGTTGCGATCAGGACAACGAGGAGATATCCGTAGACTCCTAACCAGCTACGGTTAAAATAGTACAGGTTCACCTCTCAGAAGCTGACGAGCACAGGTACTCCAGGGAGAAGGCCAGAAGAAAGTCGCTAAGACCACAGACCGGACTACTCCACCGTTATGATATCCTTGTTGGCATTGAAGGTCTTAGGTCCGATCCCTTTAACCTTCATTATATCTTCTATCTTTTCAAATGGGCCATAGGTCTCCCTGTAGTCGATAATTCTTTGTGCATAGGTTGGCCCTACCCTTTTGAGTTTGGTTAGCTCCTCTAAGGTTGCCGTATTCAAGTTAATCTTTTCCTGAGCCAGCATATAAACTGGAACCATCAAAATACTGATGACCGCAAGACATGCGGCCATCTTCAAAATTCTCTTTCTCATTTCCTCCTCCTTTCATTATTAACCATGACAGGGCATGGTAAGAATTTCGTCCTATCTTATCAACTCTTATCAACACAATTTAATTGTTCAAGCCTCGACCCAAGGCTTTACCCAAAAAGACCTGCGCATCTCCCGATCTTCTGACATACTTACTCGCCACCAAGCGTTGAAGAGATACAGCCGCCAATTATTGCAAAAATCGGCTTCAAGCTTTTTCCGATAGGGTCTACTTCTACACCAAAGTTCTCTAGGGCGGTTACGCCCAAAAGATACAAATATCCCTTGGGGGCAAAGATTACCGGACAGGTTATTCGTCCATCAATTCCCTGAATCGATAACAAAGCCTCCCCTAAGAGCCGCCGTTCTCGCCTCCCGTCAGCGAGGATTAAGTCACGGCTATGTATAGGCTCAATACCTATGGCCTCCAGATGATCTTCCGGCACAAAAGTATATAGAGCAGCGGTATCCACCCAGAACTTCTCCATGAACGAACGACCAAGATCCTTCGGGTTTGAAACTGTCACATCGATTCTAAACATCCCCATAAGTATCCTCCCTTTACAATCTCTACAAGGTTGGACAATGCATAAGCTGTTCTCATTTTCGCCGAAGTCTCGCTTCCTGGGTCTCTACAAATTAAAATAGCCGCTGTTCCTATTTGGAAACCACAACTCATTCCCAAACATAGCATGACGAGAGAGAAAAAAATACTTTTAAGTTTTGCCATTATAGGAGTTGCCGGAATTTTTTAAGTGTCATTGTTCCTTATCAGAGTAAGGTATTCAAAACAGTGCCGATCAAAATAGATCTCCCTTTGCTGCCAATTCGTCATCATTTCGTTGCTGGGGCAATGACCAAATGTAGTTACCTCATCATATCACCCTGAAAAGGATCAACTTTCCCGTGTCAGGATGGCTCCACTCGCCAACCCGGACAAAATCTCCGGGATTTTGACTGCTTATGTACTGAGCGCTCAGTTTCGGCCAGTGATTTTCCTCCCAGAGGAAATATCTTATCCCTCGCTTTCTAAGATTTTCGACAAATTCCTCATAGCTATTCCCTACCATGCCCTCGAGATCACAGTTTTTCTCAGGGCAGGGAGCGCCTTGAAACTTAGCGTTTGCATAAAAGGAAACCCAACGAATAGAGTGCTGAGACGTCGCCACCATTATCTCTCGATCGTTCCCCTCTCTCTCAGCGATAAGCTCGCCTATTCTTTTGAAAACGAGCTTGTCTGTCTCTCTGGGCTTTAGATTCTTTGGCAAACTGGATGCCAGTATCAACAGGCACACAACCGAAAGGGCAACAGATTCTTTAAGATTGAATCGAGCTCTAAAAAAGACCAACACCTTTTCCAATCCGAATCCCAAGAAAATAAGAGACGGAAGAATGAAAAGCGCCATAAACCGATTGAATATTGTCCATGTCTGTACTACATGCACATACAACAAGACCAGGGCAGAAATAGCGGTAATTGCAAGATAGAGTATCCGTCGATCAGCTTTAATTTTCCTCCATACACCTCCCAACCCCACTATGAAAACGAAGAAAAATGGATAAAAAAAAGCTGCCACTAAATATCGAAGAAGCGTTCCGAGGGCAATCAACCACACCAGATTCCTTGTCTTGTGCAAAAAAGGTGAAAGATTACCGTTCAGAGTTTGACCCATCAATTCTGCCAAATCTCGCCTAAGGTTCTCATACTCAACCACAGGCGCTGAAAGCTTAGCCGCTATCTGACGAGTTCGATAAAGATCGTCTGCAGATACATTGAAAAACATTAGTCCAGCAGCAAAACACAATGCCAAGAGAACAAGGGGTAGTATGAAGAGGGATAGAGTTTTTATTTTTTCTTCTTTTTGCACAAACAGGATGTAGAGAGAGGAAATAAGCGTAAACAGAACTGCCTCAATCCTGGCCCAGGCTGCCATAAGGAATGAGAGGCTGGCTAAGATCAGGTAAAGATTATTCTTTTGATCAAGCTGACTGACAAAAAGATACAAGCCAAGAATGGAGAAAAACCAGTATACGGGGTCTCTCACCACATCAGCGCTCCTTGCCACAAAGACCGGCATCAGGCAAAGGATCAATGTAACAAGCAGAGCGATTTTATCGTGAAAAAAGCGCTTAACCAAAAAATAGATGGGTATTAAGGTCATGCTGCCGAAAAGCAGGGAAACTATCTTAGCAGCAATAACCCAATCTCTAAGAATTGCATATGCTCCTGCAATGAAAATCGCATAATTGGACAAAAAACTTAAGCTACAGGAAGTAAGAGAATCATTAAGGCCGTAATAAATCGCTCTTGCCTGATGAATATAAAGCGCCCCGTCAGGATTAATGATATAAGTGTAGCGAAAGGAGAACAGCCGGATAACGAAGCCGAGCCCAATTATAAGAATAGCTAGTCGTTTCATCTTGTTTGAGTCACCTAAGAATGATTCAAGATAACAGCCTCTGTGACTGTCCCTAGAGCTTGGCCTCTGGGCGAGATCTCACATTCACTCCCCCTGGGAGACAATGAATAGAACCATGGAGATTCTATCCTCTATTCTGCTCTTGGCTACAGATGGGCAAGCACTATGAAAGGAAAAAATGAGGGAGGAGACGACAGATCAAACCCGAATCAGTCAATGGATACTTTGAGGTGGGTCAAATTAACGCCGAGTGAGCTGCACTCGTTTTTCAAGGAATCCTTGGCTACTCTCTCCATATTCTGGAATGAAATAATCACTTCAGAGATGTGGTTTTTATGCACAATCTCCCTCAAACGATCTTTTCCTCCAAAAACCGGGTATCCGCCGAATTTACGGCTCTGTTTTCGGATATCATCATCCATAAACCCTACCAGCGCCAGCCCTAGGTGTTGGTTTCGTTCAATCTCCTGCATAATGAGCTGGCCGCCCGCCCCTGCACCGTAAATGAGAGCCCTTCTTCCCCCATTCTTAGAATTTTTGGGAGTGGCTTCCTCGATCAGGCGATATGAGAACCGGGAGGCTGTAACAAGTACAAACAGAATCACCCAGTAGATAACAAATACTGTGCGCGAGAACGAGATAAACCGATAGAGTCCTAAATTAAAGAGAACCGCTAAAACTGTGCCTGCAGTAACTCCCTTGAAATAGGTGATCACATCTCTCATCCCCACGAACTGCCATATACCTCGGTAGACACCAAAAAAGAAAAAGGCAAAGAGCTGGCATGCCACGACAATAGGCAATGATTTGAGAAAGATGGGGAAATTCGTACCATAGGCAGAGCCCTCAAACCTCAGTAGATAGGAAATCCAATACGCCAGTGGAATGAGGATGAGATCCAGCAGGACCTCGAAGAGCCTTCTTTTGTATGTTATTTCAATCAAAACAGGGGTTAACTTTCCCCTTTTGACTTCGGAGAGAATAGAATCTTGAGGATATACCTTAACCTTGGCCAAGTTGATCCAGAAAAAGACGACAAAGAGCAGATATATGACAACGAGGACTACACTGACTCCTAACGGTAGCTGACTCGCGGCCATAGCTAAAAGGCCAGACACAGCAGCAAACCCGTAAAGCATCAACACAGCGGTCCTCTC
>Ga0209636_10000365_pt1 | contig 42891 bp, 51 predicted proteins | sample DeeMarSWOR152_54_FD_187464 | JGI IMG/M metagenome (GOLD analysis project Ga0209636, IMG submission 187464) | Marine sediment microbial communities from White Oak River estuary, North Carolina - WOR-1-52-54 (SPAdes) (version 2) | ecosystem: Environmental > Aquatic > Marine > Intertidal zone >... | reverse complement strand
GACACGTTAAACGTCTTGAAAGCCACGAAGATCTCTCCTACGCGGATATGCTATTACACGGCTGCCAGTTGGAAGTGGAGAGTGTACCGTAATCTAGTGGCAAAGGCGGTTGAGGGCGAGGTCAAAGTCAACGAAGTCATGAAGGAACTCGCGAAAGACAGCACATTAAAGGAGAACATGAAGGCAGTCGCCAGTTTTGTCCAGAAAGCATTAAAAGCTTTAAGCAAGTTGCCCAACGAAAGAAAAGCCCGCATCGCCAAGATTGAAATGACCAACGAGAAGGAGATAATCGAGGATGCACTAGGCTTTTTGAAGGAACGATTTAACGCCCAAGTCACGGTTTACGGCGAAGAGGACAAAGCGCGCTATGATCCTAAACAGCGGGCTGCGTTGGCTATTCCTGGTCAACCTGCAATCTACATAGAATAGGAAAGTGGAATATACGTTGCAAGTGATCACATATTTCACAGAAACTCGTGTCTGAGAGAGTTGTTATGCCACAAAGACAACGAAGACACTCTTTGAAATCAAAAGACGCCAAGCTAATCCTAAATGAGGTTTCGGAAAGGCTAAAAGTGAACGTTGAAGCCCTTTTTGGCTCAAAAGTAAACGTTGAAGTGGTCGAAGTAGATTTCGGTCAAATCTATCTTGTAGGTGGAAAACCGTTATTCTTCAAGGTTGGGTCGAGGGTTCTGCCGACGTTGCTTTTCCAAGATTTCGCTACACGAGCGCCTAAGGTCGTGGTTGACATGGGTGCTGTTCCCTATGTCTGCAAAGGTGCTGATGTTATGGCGCCTGGTATCGTGCGAGTTGAAGGCGAATTCGGCAAGGGCGACCTCGTTCTGGTTGTGGATGAAAAGCACGGAAAGTCACTCGCTTTAGGAGAAAGCCTGTATGACTCAGAAACAGCAAAGAACGTTAAGCAAGGCGCAGTCGTCAAGAATTTTCATTTTGTGAGCGACAAAATCTGGAATTTCGCCAAAACACTGGCTGAGTAACCTTTATTATTCTTAAGAATGGGCGTTGTGCGTGGCTCGCGGAATAAAGGTGATCATACTTGTGTTGAACGAGTTTGGCGTATGGTTGGGCTTTGGCAAGATAGTCTACAGCTTGGGCGGGGTGGTAAAGAAGACTGAAGTTGCAGTTAAGAACATTTCGGAAGTTAGCGATTTTTTACGCAGAGAAACTTAATATTTCAATCGGCTGGTTCGACTAGTCGCTTGTAAAAATTGATGTTCTGCTGTTTTTTCTCCTGTCGCCCGCCATATAAAGCAGATCACACATCATTTCAATAATTTGCATATTTTTTGAACGTTTATCTACGATATAAAGCGATAACCTTATATATGTTTATGTAGAATGTGATTTTCATAACATATGAAAACCAAAAGACCGAAGCTAATGTGAGGATATGTAAAAATGAAAAACTTCAAAGACGCAGTTTGGAACGAAAACGTGACGCAAGCAGTCAAGCAGATTAAAAAATACGAGATAAAATTCGTTAGACTCCAATTCACCGACATCAACGGTATCATAAAAAACTTGGCCGTATCCTCCAAGAACATCGAAACAATCTTTGAAAACGGCCAGTCCTTTGACGGTTCATCAATAACAGGCTATAGACCAATCGAAGAATCAGACATGGTCTTATTCCCAGATCCAACAACCTTTGCAGTTTTGCCGTGGCGATCAAAAGAGAAATCCTCGTGCAGGTTCATCTGCGACGTGTACACTCCAGAATACAAACGCTTTGAGGGCGACCCCCGATACATACTCGAAAGAGCACTATCAAAGGCTAAAGAAGCCGGTTTCAGTTACCTCTGTGCTCCAGAGCAGGAATTTTTCATAGTAAAAGAGAACGCCTCCGCATTACCAACGCCAATAGACTTAGCTGGTTACTTCGATTTTCACCCTGGGGACCTTACCGACGAACTTCGGCGAGAAATAGCTGATACAGCTGAGCAATTTGGTATAGACATCGAAATATCCCATCATGAGGTGGCCTTGGGACAGAACGAAATCGACTTCAAATACGATGAGGCTCTAACGACTGCTGATAGAGCTTTAACAATGAGAATGGTCACCAAAATTGTCGCTGCACTAAACGGTTACATGGCCACTTACATGCCGAAACCCTTCGCAGGCATCAACGGTTCAGGAATGCACACGCACCAAAGCCTATGGAACATTGAAGTAACTCAGAACATGTTCTACTCTAACAACGCAGAGACTGCCTATCTCTCAGAGACCGCTATGCACTTCATAGGCGGACAACTCGCCCACGGCCGCGAAATGTGCGCGGTTCTCGCTTCTTGGCCCAACTCGTACAAACGATTAGTGCCAGGCTTCGAAGCGCCAGTTTACCTCGCATGGGCACACAAGAACAGGTCACCACTCATCAGAGTTCCCAACTTCGGAGGAAGAAAAGACGCAGCCAGATGCGAAATACGTTGCCCTGATCCGGCTGGAAACCCGTATCTCCAGTTTGCAGTTCTCCTCGCGGCAGGATTAGACGGCGTCAAGAACAAGACTGACCCAGGTGAACCAGTGGAGCTAAACGTTTACAATATGAGCTATGAGGAGCGCAAAGAAAGAGGCATAATTTCTCTCCCTGAATCGTTGAAAGAGGCTTTGGATGAACTGGAAAGCAGCGAACTAATGCGTGAAACTCTTGGCAAAACTGCCTTCGAGAACTTCCTGCGAGAGAAACGCAAAGAATGGGATCTCTACCGAACGCAAGTGACCGAATGGGAAGTCAACAGGTACATCAGAAGACTCTAAGCAACAAAGCCTTTTTTCAAGGCTTAAACCACTTTTTCTATTCGCCTTTTTCTCTAATTTTTTCCGCTAACTTTCCAATATCGATGGTGGTCTGCTCATGTTTCGCCATGTCTCGAATAACCACTGCGCCTTCTTTTAGTTCTTTTTCGCCCACTATCACCGCGTAGTCCACGTTTCGTCTGTCAGCGTCTTCCAGAGCCTTAGCCATTTTTCGCCCCATAACCTCGAATTCCACTGATATTCCTGCTTCCCTAAGCATTTGCGAAATTGTTAATGCTTCAGCTTTCAGCTCTTGCTTTACGGGAATTACCACGGCTCTTTTCTCTCGCCGCGTTGACAAGGCTGTTTTCTGCGTTTGCATTGCAAGAACTATTCGGTCTAATCCATGCGCGACGCCTACCGCTGGCGTCGGCTCGCCTCCAAAAACTTCTATGAGCCTGTCGTATCGTCCGCCGCCGCCCAAAGCTGTGTCCAACTCTGGTACGTACACTTCAAAAACCATGCCCGTATAGTATTCAAGACCTCTGGCAAACGCGGGCTCTACGGTTTCGATTGGACATCCGCTTTCGGTGACGAGCTTCAGAATGCCGAGCAAATTTTCAGCGGCAGCCAAAGCTTTTTCGTAGCCCGCAACGTGCTTTTTCATTTTCTCGACTGTTTCGAATGCCGTGTTACCATTCAGCTCCAATAGGCCTTGAAGGGTTTTTCGGCATTTTTCTTGTTTTATCAGTCTGAATGCTTTTTCATATTCTTTCTTGTCCATGTGCTGTAGAATCGCGTTTTGAGCTTTTTCGTCAACGTTTTCTTGACTGAGGATTCCTCTTATCACACCGATGTGGCCTATTTTGAAAGCGTAGTTTCGCAAACCCATGGCTTTCATTAGAGTGTTGGTAAGCAGTATCGTTTCTGCGTCGGCTTCAGGCCTGTTTGAGCCCATTAGCTCAAAGTTTGATTGCCAAAACTCTCTGTAGCGTCCGCGTTGCGGCTCGTCGTAACGGTAAACGCTGCCCACCGAGAAAATTCTCAATGGTTTAGGCTCGTTTTTTAAGGCGGTTGTGGCTAACCGTGCTATTGAAGCGGTGAATTCTGGTCGCAGCGCCACTGTTCGGTCGCCTAAGTCTTTGAAGGTGAACATGCGAGCTCGGATTTCTTTACCTGACTTGGCGCTTAAGAGCTCGTATGGTTCTACTACAGGCGTTATTACTTCCCTGTAGCCGCAACGCTGTGCGGTTTCTCTGGCTTTGCAGATAACGTAGTTTAGCGTTTCAGCTTCTTCGGGAAGCAAGTCTCTCATTCCACGGGCGGTTTGGAAGGCTGGCAATGCTTTTCTCCCTTGTCTACTTGAATGTTAATTGTGAGACTGAGTAGTAAACTATTTCTCCTCTGCGGTTCATCACAGCCAGAATTAACTCTTTCTTTTGGCTTTGACACTGTTTCAGAGCGTTTGTTAAGTCGTCTATCGCTATGGGTTTGCCCTCTTGGGTACCCAATACTAAGTAAGAGGCAGTATCCTTGCCATAAGCGCCTCGCTCATATATGCGAAAGTCGATTCCAGCGCCGAAGCCTTCTCTGACCACATAGCCTCTGCTTCGCAGGTCTCGATAAACCAAATAGTTAACCCAAGCGTTCTCGTCCGCTTTTTCATAAGTGTGGAGAAGGCTTTGAAAGCCCACTTCCTTTTCGTTTTCGTCTCTAACTTCCAATAATTCCTTATCCACGAGATAGAGCGCCTCGTAAAAAGCTAGTGTGAACACATCGTTTTCCGCCGTGCCGTATCCACGTGAAGAGAGCGCGTCAATGCTGCTTTTTTCGGCTATTCTGACGCCTTTTTCCAAAAGAACTCCAGTGGTTTTAAGTTCTAAACCGCTTGAGGCACTCGTTTTGTTGTCGCTCATTCAGTATCAATCCGCGTGTGATTTGTAAATTTGGCGAAGTCTTTCTTGTAATAGATGCCGCTTTCGCAGATTATGGCTGAAACGTACTCAAGCGGCGTAATGTCAAAGGCTGGGTTAAGAACGCCTATGCCGCTGGTGGCGACTTGCTGAGAACCAAAGTGCGTGACTTCCGCTGGGTTTCTCTCTTCGATAATAACGTCTGCTGCTTTGCGCGTTAAGTCGAAAGTGGATTTCGGCGCTGCCACGTAAAACGGCACTCCGTGTTCATGGGCTAAAACTGCAATTGTGAATGTGCCAATCTTGTTAATCACAGCGTCTTGAACTATACGGTCTGCGCCCACCACAACCTTGTTGACCAAGCGCTTGTGCATGACGTAGCCAACCATGCTGTCCGTGATTAACGTAAGCGGTATCCCATCACGTTTAAGCTCGTAAGTAGTTAGCCTTGCCCCCTGCAGTAACGGGCGCGTTTCTGTGGCGATGACCTTGATCTTTTTCCCTTGCTTCCAAGCTGCGCGTATAACGCCTAACGCGGTGCCATACTCAACCGTGGCCAACTCGCCTGCGTTGCAGTGTGTCAATATAACATCGCCATCGTTGATGAGTTCAGCACCGTTTTTGCCCATAGCCCGATTCGCCTCTGCATCCTCATCCGCGATTCTCTGAGCCTCTCGGATCACGAGCGTCTTCAGTTCCTCAGCCTTTCCAGAAAAATTTCGTGCATTGCTCAAGATTCTGTCCGCCGCCCAAAAGAGGTTCACAGCTGTCGGTCTTGTGCTTTTTAGGATTTTTGCAGAGTTTTCCAACTCCGCGAGCAGTTTTTCTTTGCTGTTTGCTTTTGAGTGAAAAGCTGTCAATGCCAAACCGAAGGCCGCGGCTGCCCCGAGTAATGGGGCGCCCCTGACTCTCAAGTTTTTTATGGCTTCAGCCATCTCGTCAATTGTTTTGATTTTCAAGGTTACTGTTTCGTGGGGCAGTCTGGTCTGGTCTATTGTGATAACGGTTCCGCCTCGCCATTCTATGGTTCGCATTCAAGCAGCCTCACTAATTTTTTACGTGCTTTTATGGTACGATTTTACGTAGGGTGATCCTATTTAAGATTCGGAGAGTTGAGGAAAAAATTACTTGCAACTTAAGCATGGTTTTCTCATTCTAAGGGTGATTTCAGGTAGGTTACGACCTCGACTGGGGCGTTGTTGCCAAATTTGAGCCTTTTCTTCCAGTCATCTCCAACAGCAATAAGCGAGAAAACACCTGAAATTTCAGCTTTCGCCTTTTTGACAAGTTTTGCCAAGGCTTCTTGGGTTTCTCCGCTTTTGATCATATCATCCACTATCAAGACGCTGTCGCGCTTTTTGATGGCTTCTTTTGGAATGAAAAGCGTTACGGTCACACCTGAATCTTTTCCCAGAACGTAAGTTTCGTCCAGAAAGGCTTTGACGCCAACTTCTTTGTTTCTTTTTGCCACGATGAGGTTGACTCCAAGGGAGTTAGCAACCATCGTAGCCAAGGGAATTCCGTCAACAGCCGCTGTTAAGATTTTCGTCACGCGTTTTCCAGCGAAGTTTGCTAGGGCATGGTTTGCGGCTTGTTGAAGTATGTGGTAGTCGCCTATGATGTCGGTGTTGTCGAAATATCCTGTTTCGTCGAATTTTATTCTTCTTCGCAGTTCCGTTTCTAGGCCGACTATTTTTGTCAGTACTCGCCACAGTTGTTTAGCTCTTGTCGTGTTTGGCAGAACGTGGCCTTTTGCGTATCTGCTCAAGACCGTGACGGGTAAGCCTGTTTTGGAGGCTAATTCGCGGTATGTTATGTTTCGTTTATACTTTGCAGTTCTTAAAAGCTCGATGGTCATCAAGCGGAGTTTTAAATCTTCTGCGTGTGTGCTCATCCTTTTTCCCCTTTAAACATCTATAAGTCAAATACTAAGACATTTACTCTTTATTGTAGATTGCCAATTTATAACTTCCGTTAAAAAAGGAATTTGCCTTTTAACTCTTTGGGTCAGCCTTCCGTGCGGTTCATTTTGCGCTTTCATGTAAGCTTTTTTAAATTGAAGTGCGCCTTTATTTTGAAAAAGGGGCGTCTCTGTGCAGAAGGTTAAACGGTTGTTAATTACTGCGCTTTTTGGCTCGATACTTTTTGTAACTCGGGTTTTTGTGCCCTCTCCAATTGATAAACTGTTGATTGTAGTGGACGCCGTTTTGCTTGTTTTGGGTGCGCTTTTTATAAAAACCCTTGGGGCTACCTATGTAGGGGCTGTTGGCGGCGTGCTTACGGGTCTGTGGCGACCAGCTGTTCCTTTTTCTTTCATCCTTGTTTTTCTGTACGGAGTTTTAGTGGATGCTTTCTTGTTTCTCTTCAAAGTTAACGCTACGGTGAAGGGGGTGAACCGCAACAGGCTAATGCTTGCAATGGCTTTCAGCACTCTTGCAATCGCATTTATAAGCTATTACGGGACTGTACTGGGACTCTATTTTATTACAGCTAATCCTGTGCTGGACATGCTTGTTTCCTTTATGGGCCCGGTTAGCGGTGCTGTCGCGGGTTATGCAGCGGCATATCTCTGGAACAGATACTTGAAAAACATCAGCATCGCCTCGTAGCCGAAACTAAGGCGTTGATGCGCTACATCTGAAACAGATTTTGTGTGATATATTACAATTGTGAAAATATACCTTTTAAGCTTCACAGTGACTTGACGTTGCAACGGAGAAAGGTTTCGATGAGGCTTTTCAGCAGAAAAGGGCGCGCAGTGAAGAACTGGCATGCAAGGGCGCTGATGATAGACCCAAAAAAGACTAAATTAACACTAATCAGAACACATGAAGCTAAACAGCTCCCCTCATGGGTGTATAGAAAGTACGCTCCACAACAGTTGGCATCAAAATTAAAATAAGGCAGCAAAAACTTGGGTCAGTAACTTACTTATGTCTCTACTGTTTGAATGTTTTTTCTCTATTAAGCCGCCCACAGCGCTGAGAACTGTGCAGAACAGGGGCCTATCATTTGTATTTCTCCTTTATCTTTTCATCCGCTATTTTAGCAATTAAAGCGTTAGAGATTAAAACATACTTGACGCCGGTGAGTTCTGCCAGTTCGGCAGGCTTCTGATCCTGAGTTACAATAAGCAAATCATGCTTACCCGCGTATTCCACAACGTCTTTGTCTTTTGCACTTTTCAGACCTGCCTCCTGAGCCGTCAAAACCTCATAGCCCAGAGTCTCAAAATATTCTTTCAAACCTGCGTACATCTCATCAAGCAAAAGTTTCATTTCGCACACCTTGTTTGGGCTTAATCTAAATGTTCACGTATTTAGAGGTTTGTCCACATCTATTCATGGTTTTTAAAAAAATAGTAATATAACAATGCAAATTAATATCCATAAATAAGACGTTGAAGGGATTTTGACCTGAAGAAAAAACACAGCATTGTAACTCTTCTCGTAACAGTCGCAATAACCATCGGCATCCTCAGCGTTCTGTACGTCAATTTGGCGCCCAAAGTGATAACAGATGATTTTGAACAAAACATAGGAGAAGGAGACCTTGGAGAATGGTCCATAAATGGAGACGTTCCCCAAGACCCGAATAATCCAGGTCATACCGTGCAATGGCACATAAGGCGCGTATCCAACCTTTCCCGTTCTGGCGTGCACTCGATGGAACTTTTCATTGACGGAAAACAAGACGACGGCACTATATGGCTGGAGAGAAAGATAAGCGTGAAAAATAACGCACAAATTCGCGTTAGCGTTTCTTTTTGGTTTTACAGTGAGCAGGAGAGCTTCAACACCATCGCAGCAGTAGTCGCGTACGCAGGAATAGTCAAGCCCAAAGTTGAAGATGACTTCGTTGTAGTGGGGTTTGCAAATGAAGCGGCGGGCTGGAAGAACTACGCTTACACGACAGATTTGACCACGGACTCAAATGGTGAAGTGTGGGTGGCTTTTGGAATCACAGTGCGCTGGGAAACCTACATGACCTATTACATAGACGACGTAAAAATAGAAATCGGTTAGCCCTCACCTTAAAGATAAGGTCACGTTCTCCGATAGAAGACGCCAAAGATCAGTCTATAAGGATTAAAGCGAAAGATTCTGGGTTTTTCTCGAACTTACGTACAAACCATTCTGTAGCTCAACTAATCCCAATTATAGAGCTTGAGAGATAGCATTAGAAACATGTTTTTTACTTTTAAAACATCTTGCAAGGTCGTCTCTATTTAGCAGATGCGGAGAAGAAGCAACTGTTTTGGCAACATCCATTAAAAATTCCGAAGAAACATCTAATACCACAAATTGCATTGACGTGCTTTAGATTTAGTGATGATTCATTTAAAAAATTAAGTGCTTTTGAATTTCAAGAATGCTTTTTGAAAACTACCCCTCACACCTTCACTATCTGTCACATGCCTTCTGACCCTACCCTAATCCTATTCTCAGTTTTCCAAAATCAAGAGCCACAGGTCATTACTTTGGTGGTGATTGGATAAAAACTTTAATCTTAACTTCACTAATTCAAAACCTTATTCTTCACTTTTCCTGAATCGGCGTATGATACCAAGCAAAAAGTTTGCTCTTGGAACCTTTTTCATATAAGCTTTATATTCATCCCCAAACTTCTCAATCGCGTCTTTATCTGCTTTGATTAAATCAATGTATGTCAACGGAATAATAGGAATACCCAGTAGGATGATAATCCAGTGCTGGAAAAGGAGCATACCAGCAATTGCCCACAGTATAAAGGTTACATACTGTGGATGGCGAACAACGGAGTATATTCCAGTGTCGACAAGTTTAGTGGTATGAATATAACTTTGTCCCTTCCTTACTCTGCCTTTTTTGCGAAACTCAAATACTGGAAGCACACCGAAAACCATGCCCGAAAAAACATAAAGCCCCACTCCAACATACGCCAAAACTTCAATTTGCGAAACATCAGATAGTAAACAAATGCCAACGATGATTTGCGAGATAAAAAGAAGGCTTGTGAAGGTTACGGGAACATAATCTATCCAAGAAAAACTTCTCTTAGACATTTTATTCGTCCCTCAACCCTAATACAAAATTGCAATAATTTTCTATTAATAAAGCTTTCATGTAATCTTGTTTTTATGGCGTATACTTGATTCCGATACTGCCTATATTGATATGATTTTATTCCTACCTGCTTCGTATGAGTTATCAGAATTATACCTGTATATCCTGAACCGTGTATACACCTAAACCCGCCTGTTTTCCCCCAAACCATACGCGTCGTCAACTTGGTTGGTTGGATTAAATTTTAATCCCAAACCCAAGCTTCACTAAGAGAGGATTGAATAGACGAACTGTGCTGCACGGGTTACACCATCATTTGGACAACATGTAAAGGTTAGAATTGTCTGAACAGATAGAAGAAAAGCAAGCTAATAGTTACGCAAGCGAGTTTGTCAAGAAATCTTGACTAAAACTCCTCGCCATGAGCTTGTTTTGTCAAGAAATCTTGACTAAAAAAACGCGTTTCTGGCTTGTTTTGTCAAGAAACCTTTACAGAAACCCTTTTTTACCAAAAAAGACCTAGTATTCCAAGGGTGAATACGCGTGAGTGAATCTGCAAAAAGATGGCGTGGTCTACGTATCTTTCTAATTACGATTTTGTTGATTTCCACAGTAACTCTCGGGAGTTTTGCAGCTTATGCATTTCAATCTGTGAGCATACCACTTGAAGTTAAAGAACCTCTCGAAATACGGGAGTATCCTTCTGGTTTTAGCATTTACCCAGGTGAAACAATAACTTTTGATTTCACAGTTGAAAACTTGGCTTCTGTAACTTATTTTGCGGAATTCGATTTTCTCTTGAACGATACAGACTATCAAACAAAATACGTTACCTTCAGCAACCACAACTACAGCATACCACCAGGAACACAAAAACTATCTGCATGGCTAACAATTGCACCAACAGCTCCACCAGCAAACCTCATCCTAACAATAAACAGGAAAACAAACACGCCAGCTCCTTCACCCCCTCCAGTACATGACTCTAATATATCATTAGCACCCTCCCTACAACTTCTTGATGGAGGAGCAAGATGGGCGGCACCAAACGGTACCACCGCACTTTATGTAAACCATAAAGATAACTGGGCTTTACATCACCTAACCGATGGAGTTGACTGGGGTCCATGGCCGTCAGAATCAACAATGGATAACTGGCGTTCATCTATATCTAACGCACTGGAACAAGCAGGCTTTGAGGTGACGTTTGCAGGAGACATTCCAGAAACCTTGAATGGCTATGACCTCGTGGTTATCAAGGCGAATTGGGCTGTGGAACCTAAGCATGCAGAATTAATAAGAGATTATCTCGCAAATGGAGGAGGCGTAGTCATCTTAAAATGTGTTCCCAGTTACTTGTCAGTTTACTGCAAAGACTGGTACCCTGGAAAACTAAGCGGAACCAATTTAACGGCGATACAAGACTGGTTTGGAAGCGATACGTATGCGAACACAGGTGGTCAAGCAAGATTGATTGTTGACAAGCCATTTGGCACAAATTTGGAATATGGTAGTGTTGTTTATTCTGGAATTACAGCTTCCGAAGCTTGCATAACGTCACTGGATGGAAACGCTAACATTATAGCGACATGGGGGAACCCAGATTACGTCTATGCCTTCACCCATGAATACGGCGAAGGAAGGCTCTATTATCAAGGAGAAGTCCTTCCTTCGTAAAAGAAAGGTAGTACAGCAATTAGCAGTAGTAGTTGCCATTTGTTTAGGAATCTTGGTTTACTTTAAAAAGCGTAAAGGTTAGTCAAAACAGATGAAAAAGATAGGTTTATTGGCGACTCTCATTCTGGTTCTTCTGTTTTCAGCGGTAGCTGGAACACAATCTGTTGATTTAACGTTGGCAAATCCAAATCCTACTGCTCATTTTTCCTATCCTGACCTGACCCGATAGGAGTCCACCTTGGAGTTTTGCACTTGGCGAATTAATGTTGTTAGAGTTTCTTTAGAATGGATAAGGCTGCGATAACAAGAAATGTTATTCCAGCCCAAAAAAGACTACCACCCGTGAGAAACCACACCACAAGCGCAAGAAGCACTGCTGGGATGAGCATCAGGAGCAATCGGATGAGTAATATGATTATTATGCCAATTATGACTAGGACGACAAGCGCAATTATGTCGAACTGGGGAATCGAATCAAAAATACCTATAACTGCATAAATTACTGCCATAATTAGGTCCACAATAATCCTCCTCAAAAATAAAAAGTGTAATTAGATAGTAATATGCTTTTCCAGAAAAGAGAGCATAAAAGAAAAACCTGTTTTTCAGGCGTTTGTTTTAGCTTTTATTTTTGGGAGTGTGTCCTTTTGCATCTGAGCAACGCCGAACGTTGTGATCCTGAACTTTTCGTCAGCCGTCTTCGTTACCACGTCGCTTTTTACGAGTTCACCTAAACGGGTGCTGGTTATTTTGCCGCTTTTCCCAAGTTTTGTCTGCAACTCCTCTTTTGAAATGGCATCGTTCTCTATCATGCCCAGTTTATGCCCCAAATAACTTGCCAAAAGCCACAGTGCCAAAGTCTCGTTGTCCGTCAACTTGCTCTTAGGCACTAGCAGGTTTGCGCCTTCTTGTGAGAAGGCGATTAGGCCTTCGCAGTCTTTGGCGAGTTGCTGCAGGTCAACGTTGAGCCATAGCTTATTTGCGATTTCAAATGAGGGGAGAAACTCGTTGAAAAACTTGTTTAGTAGAAGCCATGTCTCTTCTGGGGTTGCAAAAAACGTTTTTTCAACATTTTTGTATTTGATGTGGACTGCGACTTTCTCCGGTTTTTCTGTCAACTCATTTTGCCTCTGAGTTTCGATATAACGTCGTCTTCGATCCATTTTTCGCCTTGAATCGTCAGCTTAAATTCTGGCTTGTTCGGGTCAGGCTTGAAAACTTGCCCTCGCTTAGTCATTTCATTTAACCGTGCAGGAACCATGCTTTTTATTCCGCTGGATTGCAAAAGCTTAGTCACCTGGGCAGCCGTGTTAGTTTTGTCCTCTGACGCGTAGAGTACTAAGCCCACTGCCTCGTAATGGGTAAGTTTTTCTCGCGTCACTATTACTGGCCCTTCAGTCGTAAGCTCGACGATGCCCCTCAACTGTGCTCCTGAAGGCGTCAGCTTGTTCGAAACGAAGTCGGAAAGCTTCTCGACGAAGTTCGCTGGCATAGTTTCCAGCATGCTAAGGATTTCTTTAGGATTCTCACCTTCAATAACGACTTCGCCGAAGGGCGTCTTGATCCGCGCCTCGATTCGTTTCATTGTGTTTCTCCTCCAGCGCTTGAGGGTTTCTCTTCAGCGAGTATGTAAACAAAACCTGTGTTCGTGCTCCAGCGCCGCACCATTCCCTTATCAGCAAGCTTGTTGAGCGTTTTCGTTAAAGTGCGCTTAGTATACTTGATCTTGTTTGCTTTAATGGCGTCCTTTAGTTCTTCCATGGTTCTCGGTCGCCATTTGCCCCAGTCGGTTTCCAAAAGTCTAAGAACTGCGTCTTCACAGTTGGTTGCGGACTTTATTTTTGGGTATGTTTGTGCAGCCGTTTTAGGCATTGCTTTCGCTTTGGGCGGTGGTTCTGTCTTCACGGTCAGCGTTGCGACGGTTTTAGGTTTTACGTTTTCAAAAGCTTTGTGAACGTTAGTAATCAAGTTTGGAAGGTTCTCAAGGGTTTTTGTTACCTCTTCACGGGTTCCCTTGATTTCGACTTCATATTCACCGATTTTGACGCGGAAGGCAAAGCCCTCGTCTTTTTCTTTGATTTTTTTCTTTTTGACCTTTCTGTTTGGCAATGTTATCCCCATTTCTTCTGGTTAATGTTGATATAACATGGTTTGCTTTTTTTGGTTAGTATACTTAATGTTATATCCACAACATTTGGATATACACATTAATTCCTTATAAATTCACGCATTTATAAAGTTAAGTGGAAAAATCAATGCCTTTCGACTTAAAAAGCCCAAAAAAAGGTGCTTTATACATATGACGCCATTTTTGAAGAAAAAAATTTGGAGCTTGTTGTTCTGGAACATCAAAGTATTTTAAAACCAAGATAAAATAACTTTCAAAAGTAGCATTTAAAGAATAACTGACGTATTCTTAATTATCGAAACCCTAGAAATCAATTATGGTTTTCTAAAAAAGAAACATGTCTGCTGCCCGTTACCAAATCCTTTGGACATAAAAGTTTTTGTATTAAACTCTTGTATGTACTATCAAGCCGTGTTTTGTTATGAAAGAATACAACTTGATTGTGATAGGAACAGGATCGGGTATGGAAATAGCTCAAAAAGCGCCGGGAGTGGGATTTGAACCCGCGACAAATGGTGATATCACCCGCAAAACTCCCCTTTTTCTTGTCCTTGCGTCAATCGCGTATGAATCCTAGAATAACTGAAATATTAAATTGTTAGTTTAGTATTAAATATTTGGAGAGAGTGTTGCGATCAGTCTTTGTTCTAGTCGACGGTGCTAGAGCCGACACATTTTATGAAATGTTAAATCAAGGATTTTTGCCAAACATTGAGAAGCACATTGTGAAAAGAGGGGTTGTTGTAAAAGATGCTATCACAGTTTTTCCATCTACCACTGGACCAGCTCACGCGCCTTTCCTAACCGGAGCTTTTCCCGGACCTCTTAACGTGCCTGGCATCCGATGGTTTGATAGAAGAAAAAACAACTACCAAAATTATGGACCATTAGCTTGGCTTCAGTTTGAACGTGACTATGTGGGTCCGGAAGCCTTCGCCATGAACACTGACATGAGCAGCGAGGTTCAGACTATCTTTGAAAGATTGAAAAATTTCACAACAGCTGCAATCTTTGAGCCAATTACACGTGGAGCCAAATTTATCTATCCTCCACTGGCTAATGTAATGGCCAAAATCTTTGGTCCGCTGAAAGCTTTTACTTGGGAGCATGTTGATACACTTGCAGCACATACATTCGAATTGGTTTACAGGTGTTCCTCTATAGCAAGATGGATTAAGCTTCCATCTGAACCACCTATGTTCTCTGCTGTGTACATGCCAGGCGTCGATGAAGCTAGCCACGAACATGGACCGTTATCTGAAAACACTCGCTGTGCCATCCAGAACGTGGATAAACAAATTGGTCATATAGCTAAAACTTTGATTGACCTTGGCCTCTACGATGAAACTTCAATTGTAATAAGTTCAGATCACGGACTTCGTCCCACCAGCTTACATTTCGATCTCGGCAAATTTCTTAGTACAGTCGGTTTAGATGTCCGCAGCTTTCCAATAACAGCCTTACAGGGATTGGGCGAGTTTGATGCAACCGTTGCCGTAAGCGGCAATGGAATGGCCCACGTTTACCTCGCTGCAGAAGGTGCGGAAGACACAGCCTTTCCATTTCAGTACATAAAGCATGTTTGGTCGAAAAAACCAAAATTCGAGGATCTTGAAAACTACAAGATTCGAAAGGGACGCGTAAATATGATAGAATTAATGAGCCATCTATTGCCAGTGAAACATGTTTTTGTTGCCGAAAACAAAACCACTTTTCACGTGTTCTCTTGCGACGGGCATGGGGTCATAAGGAAAAAGGGTCGAAATGACTATGCTTATGATGTTGTTAGAGATAAAGATCCACTGGGTTATGCTGCATTGGTCGAAGACGGAAAGATTGCCTATAGAGAGTGGTTAGACGATCGAGAATGGCTTTCAGCCACCTGCAAAGCCGAATTTCCTGATGCACCTGTTCAAATTTCACAAATCTTTGAAAGCCCACGCTCAGGAGATCTAATTCTCAACTCCAACATGGGTTGGGATCTCATGCCAGACATGCCTCCACATCGGGGATCTCACGGCGGCCTTCACGCAGCAGAAATGAAGGTTCCACTTCTAGTTGCCAATTCCAGCTATGAAGTGAAACCTGATCAACCATTACGGACGCTGGACGTTTTCGACATACTTCTTGCCTAGCAGAGATGCTTAAAACTCGTCACGACCAAGGGATAGGATAGTCGAGATCAACATTTCGCGTTGTAGTGATCCATGAACATAATTTTTCACGCTTTGTTGGGTCTGCTATTAGCTAAGCTATCTGGAGTTAATTTTATACCGGGCATTTTAATCGGTCTCTTGTTTCCAATTTTTCCTGATTTTGATCATATTCCATATTTAAAAAAGGCGTTTAGAACTGGAAGATTTGAAGTGGAATTACGTTCACCGCTTCATGAACTTGTCGGCCTTGTTCTTGTTTTATCAGGTTCCCTAGTTGTAAAAGTTGCTTGGTCTCACCTATTTCTACTAGCATTCAGCTGTGGGTCAAGCCATTTCGTCGTTGACTTTCTAACAAGGCCCTGCCGGCCACTGCACCCTTTCTCAGCTAAGAAGGTTGACCTTAACCTTTATCCAAAAAAATGAAAAAAATGTTTATGTGGGATGCAATTTTGACAGCTGCCTTAGGAATAACATACATGGTAGTTGCTACAGTCTGAACCTTAATCGAGATGCGCGGGCAACCTTTAGCAAAACCCAAAATGAACCCGCTATTCCTGTTCAGATTGTTTCCTTTTTACGTAGGTACCCAAAGCAACTACGCGCGCGCTCTGATTTCTTATTGCTTTCAATTTGCTTAGTCAATTTTAGATGGCGCCGGGAGTGGGATTTGAACCCACGCGGCCCCGAGAGGCCACAAGCTGTTTGGTGCTTTAAGCGTATCTCCAGGCTTGCTCCCTACCTGGCTAGGAGACCCCGGCACTGAACGTTTAATCATGCTTTGCTTTTTTATTATAGTTTCTTCACGCAACTTAAACCTTTACAGAAGCGCTTTAGAGTGAGAATGGCTCTAATGTTTTTCTGCTTTTAGCACGCGGTAACCGCTCTCTCTCGCGAGAACAGCACAATTACCAAAAGTCTCGTTGAAAACAGAGGGCAGTGTTTTTGCGCCGATTTTGGATCGGATGACCATCTGAAAAGTGGCTTCGCGCGCCATTACCTTCGGTGCTTCGGTTATTATGGCTTTCACGGTTTCCATGCCAGCGCTTACTGGCGGATTCGAGAGAACACAATTGAAAGTCAAATCCTTAACTGGCTCGTACAAGTAGCCACATCTGACTTCAGCGTTGTTCACCTTGTTTATTTCGACGTTTTGTCTTGCAAGACGGACAGCGCGCATGTTCACATCAGTCATGACCACACGCAACCGCGAATTAGAAGCAGCGGCCACTATTCCAACAGCGCCGTATCCACAGCCCACATCCAAAACAGCGCCTGTTTCAGGAAGAACCATAGCGTCGATAAGCAGTCTGGTTCCCAAGTCAACTCGTTTTTTAGAAAAAACGCTTGAGGCAGTTAAAAACTCGAAGGGTTCACCCCGCAGACGCGTGCGAACTATGCCAAGCTTGGCTTTAGACTTCGGAAGCGCAGCAAAATAATGTTCCGCACTTCGTTTTCGTCCAGTCATTGTACGTTACCACTTTTCCAAACTTTTGGGTACGTGCCTCTGGGCATCAGGACCCTCTGGAGGGTAGCCACAGTTCCATGCTTCAAATCCAAGATTTCTTCCGTTGAAAGAAGAGCCTTCGCCAGAGCCACCGCTTCGCCTTTCAGAGTGAAAACTGCCAACATGGAACCTTTCTCAATTCCCGTTTCAACCGACAAGACGCCAGGGCCAGTCAAGTTTGCACCGTGGCATAACGCGTCAACCGCCGAGTCCCTGACCACGATTTTGGGGGTCAAAGCCAAAGCCGCTTCCATAGGCTGAATAATTTTTCGCAAAATTTTCTCGTCTCTTTTCTCTTCCCACTCTGCGAACCAGTAAGCCACATCATGCAAAGTTACCCTATTACTGCTGTTTTCCACGAACGGTCCCGCGCGTGTCCTGCGAAGCTCTTGCATGTGAGCCCCGCATCCTAGAATTTCTCCAATGTCGTAGCAGAGTTTGCGTATGTACGTCCCGCCCTCGCAGCCAACCTTGAAAAGAACATTCCGCCCGTCCATCTCAATGAAGTCTATGTAGTAAACGCGTCTAGTGCGCAGTTGCCGCTTAACCGAAGCCCGCAATGGAGGCCGTTGATAAATAACGTCTTCGAACTCTCCAAGAACCTTTCTAACGTGCTCCTCCTCGGTGTCTCCGTGAAGTTTCATCACGCAAACGTATTCTTTGCCGCTGTGAAGAAGCGCCTGAACGATTTTCGTAGAGTCCCCTAATGTGATGGGCAACACGCCAGTCACTTTGGGATTTCTCTGGCTTATCAGCTTAAGCCTCTAGAGTCCCGCCGTGACCGATACGCGTCAAATGCATGATTTTCTTTACCCATGCAGCAACCTCGTGGCTTGTCGGGCCAGCAGGCTTGTCCAGGTTTATGACGCCGTAGCGTATGTACTCTTCCGCTGGCCTTTCAGAGGGTTTGTGCCCATGCATTGGGTCGGTTGTATCCTCTGCTTTTATCAGTTGTTCACGAGTGGTTTCCCATGGGGGGGCTGTTCTAGGCATGTGAAATTTTACTCTCCTGAAATGTAGAAAAAGAGATTTAAAGTATTAAGAGTTTAGATTATGTCAATGCGGGTTTTGTAATCTGTGCCATTTCTTCCAGTTTGCCAGCAGCCTCTAATGTTTGAGTTACTTCTTCGTCAGATGCCCCTCTTTTGACCTTAATTTTGTCTTGGAGAGGCGCAACATGGTTTATGTTGGCTCGTCTTCTTTTAACTCCCGTGACCTTTTTGGGTCCAGTTACTAAAACAAAGCTTTTGTCCATGACGTCGACTATGACGCATTTTCGTCCAGTCTCACGACCAGCAAGTTTTACACATATTCTACCAACTTCTATAGCAGGCAACATTTCAGCCTCCTACTGAAAACGCAAATAAAAGAACCCTCAGCGCATATTTAAGCTTGCTATTAACTCATGAACCTCTTAACGGTTTCGTAGAGCACGCTTGTTCCGAAGACAAGGTTTTCTATGGAAATGCGCTCGTCTACACCGTGAACCATCTTGACCATTTCACCGTAGGGTACATCTGGACGCCTGGGGTGAAAGCCGTAGCATACGCTGCCCATTCTTCTGAAGAAACGCGAGTCTGTCCCGCCAGTCATGAGCATTGGCGTTATGCCGCAGTTCGGCTCAAAATCTTTAAGGACGCTTGTGATTACGTCGTAAAGTGGAGTTCCCGCTGGCGATTCTGAAGGCTCCTGCACTTGCAGGCTTTCGAACTCAAGCTTTTCTGAGTCAACATCTTTAAGCAGGTCTTTAATCAGGCTTAGGGCTTCGGCTGAAGTCTGCCCTGGAAGTATTCTGCAGTCAAAAACAGCTTCGCACTCCGAAGGAATCACGTTTTCTTTCACTCCGCCATGAATCATCGTGGGCGTAAGGGTCATTCTGATTCGCGGTCGAATTTCCTCTGCCAGTTGTGGAGCGGTTTTTGCCAAATCATCCAATATCTGGTCGCTTAACTCGGGATTTGTGAGCAAACGCGAAAAGGACTGTTGCAGAGTCGGATTTTCTCGTGCGATTTCGGTGAGAAACTGTTTCACGGTTGGGACAAGCAAAATCTGTGAACGGTAGTTCCCAAGTTTTTCTATGACTTTATTCATGCGTATTATGGCGTTGTCCGCCGCGTTGGGCATGGAGCCGTGGCCTGGAGTGCCTTTTGCTTTTACCTTAAACCATAAGATGCCTTTCTCCGCGGTTTGTACTGTGTATACTTTCTTGGTTTGTGTCGGAATCGCCAGTCCTCCGCCTTCGTTCAGAACGTAATCAGCAAATATTTTCTCCGGATAATTGCGAAGAAGATAATCTGCTCCTGCTAGTCCGCCTTTCTCTTCGTCCGCTGTCGCAGCCAATATAACGTCGCCCTTGAGTTTCACATTGTTTCTTTTCAAAAGTTTCATAGTCATTACTTCTATGGCGGTCATGCCTTTCATGTCCAAGGCACCGCGTCCCCAAACAAAACCGTCTTTGACTATGCCACTAAAGGGGTCTACACTCCATTCTTTAGCATCAGCGGCAACCACATCTAAGTGAGAAAGCAAGAGTAAGCTGGGTTTCTCGCCGCTTCCTTTCATACGAGTGATGACGCTGCCTCTTTCAGGCGCGGACTCGTAAAGTTCGCAGTTAAAGTCTTCTTTGCGGAGGTGTTCAGCCAAGTATTTGGCTGCTTCCGTCTCGTTGCCAGGCGGGTTGGTTGTGTTTATGCGAATCAGATCGCTTAGGAAATGTGTGACTTCTTCTTCAACTTCCTTCAGTAACTGGACAGGCATTTCATCGATCACTTGGTATGATTTTAAGAAATCAATTCTCTTAAGATTTTCCTGTGCATTCTTATCAAATTTGGATAATCTGCTTATGAAAAGTAATGAACTAATTGTTCTGCCGAAACAATGAGATTTATATATGAAGTTTAAGATGCTTATTGGTTAATCAGGTCGATTAGGAATGAAGGAACTTAAACCCATAGACTATAAGCTCTTGTTTGAGCTGATGAAAAACTCTCATAGAAGTGACAGGCAACTAGCTAAGGCTTTGGGCGTATCTCAACCCACCGTAACCCGAAGAAGAGCAATGCTTGAAGAAAACTACATCGAAGGATACACCATTATACCGAAGTTCGGACAGATTGGGTTTGAACTTGCCGCATTCACTTTTCTGAAAAGCAAGCTTAAACAAAAAACAGGCCAAGAAAAAGACGAAGCCTTGAAGAAAATGAAGGAGTGGTACATGAACCAGCCGAATGTTGTCCTAGTTCAAGACGGACGAGGAATGGGCTGGGATGCAATTTGTATTTCGCTTCACGAAAGCTTTTCAGATTTTGCCGCATTCATAAGGGCGCAGGACTCAGAGCTGTCAGAGTGGATAATTGAAAGCCAGACATTTCACGCAGACCTAAAGCCTGGAATCGCCATCAAACCATTTAATCTGAAGTATCTTGCAAAAACAAAATAAACAGCCATTTCAGCCATGTTGCCTTGTAAGGCAATCACAGTTAAGTAGTTGCCGACGTCAAGTGTCGGTCTCGTCACAGCTTGGACCAGAATTCGAGAAGACTTACGTTACCGTCGCCCTTTCTTTTTCAAGCTCTTCTTCAACAGCCTCTTCTTTGGAAGTTTAGGTTTTTTAACACGTTTTGCATCTGTTACAGCCAAAACTTACCCTCCACTAACTTATCGTAGCTATTCCATTTAAAGTTAATACACTTGTACGGCGTTTATAATAGCATTTGTGTACAAGCAGCAATTCTAGCCAAAATAACTTGTGATAAATGTGAATATAGACTGAAGCATAGATTGAACGGCTGTTTCTTTGTCAAGAAACGCAAACACTAAGCTGGCACCGTGCTTCTGTTAATTTCTCGGATTCTCCTAAATAATTTGCTGGGAAATAACTCAACAGAGTTTCGCTACCCTAGCTTGAAACCGAGGAAAAAGCCCACGGCAAAGCTTCCGATAAACGGAATAAGCGCAATCAAACCAACAAGCCACGAAGCTGCTTGACCAGCACCACCGAGCCAGCCGCCGACCGCATCCCACAACGCACCAAAGTTAATGCTTATTATGTCGCTTGCCCCGAGATAGAGCAGCGCAACGATAAAAATGCCTAACACGATAATGAAGATTTTGGCAATTTTTTTGAGGGCGAAGCCAACTATGAAACCGCCGACCGCGCCAAGCCCAAGCTGATAAACAATAGGGGTTATTATCTCACTCAACGTTTCCACCGTCCGATTGCTATGGCGCGCACGCTTTAAATGCGTTTCCCATGTGCCGTTGAACAGAAGTGCACATCAAAAGACTTTGCCTATGGAGAATGCCAGTTTTCAATCATGCCTTCTGCTTCTGCACTGCGCTTTTCCAAGCCGTAACGTCTCAGCGGCTTGGTTAAGTGTCTCTGCGACCTAGTTGAAGTCACATATAGCCCAGCTTTCAGCCTTCTTTCCCTCGCGGTCTGCACTTTTTTGGCGTCATTGAACCTTGCCCCGCACTTCTCGCATCGAAAGCCTTTGTCTTTACCCATGGATTTCAACCGCTTGCCGCATTTTGGGCACACTGGATTTTGAAGAACTAGCTTTGGAGCAAGCGCCAGAATGTTGATTTTTTCAAGATTTATCGTCAAACGCTTGCCTATAGGCTGCTTACGCACGGCGCCATACGCTTCTATGCTGTCGCCTATGATAAGGTCTCTTGCCACTTTGCGAAGAGCGCCTGTGGGTTCGTAAGCGGCGCAGTCAACTTCTCCAGTTTCGTCTTTAATGGAAAAAATCACATGTCGCAAAGGAATCAGCCGAGGATTTCGTGACACAGCACCCTGTACAATAACCGAGTTATACGGTTCAATTTGGTTCAAAGCACCTACTCGCCTAAGATGCGCATCTGTGCCCTGATTCGTGCGAAAAATCACCCATCTTTCCACTGGTTCCAGCGGCTTAACAATTCTGAAAGCTTTTTTAACGATTCCTGGCGTTTCGCCTCTGATGCCGAAAAGGATGGGGTCTGGCCCTCGCGGCGTAATGACAACTCTACTCTTTTCCAAATCCACGTTGTTGAACGTGTATGGCTGCGTTAACTTGTCCATTTCAAAAATAGATGCCTTATCCACTTTTCTCTTTAAGCCGCAATTTTCCGCGATGCGATATGCAATTAATTCATAGGTGTGATCGGCTTCAAGGGTTTCGCCAACTGCGGCCAACGCGCCGATGATGCCTCTGCAAGTGTTAAAGCCCAATGCTTCTCCTTCAAACTTCTTGATAAGCCTCATGGCTTCCTTCAAAGTTACAATACCCGTTATGGTGTTTTTCGCGAAAGCCTTGAGCTCTTCTGGAATTTCCGCTTTAGTAATGAAGACTACTCCTGGGTCTGTGCCCTTAAAGCTGAGGTCAGAGTGTTCCTCCACCAAGCTTATTGCGGCTTCTTTTATTTGATCTTCAAGCCCCGCGTCGTACTTGATTCTAAGGCATAAGGCGCCGTTGCCTCTTGTCTTCCACGGCACGTTAGGGTTAAGCCTAATCAAGCTTGGATAGCCCAGAAACTTAACGTTTAACTTTTCGAGTTCTTCCACAAGAAGAGCCATGATGTAGGTTGTGCAGCCCTTTCTTGTTGAATCAGTGTCGTCCACTCCTATGTGCATTACCTGTTGTTTCATCAACCGCAACTTTTCTCCGGCTGATTAGAGATTGAGTTGCGCGAGGTAAAAAATATTATTGGAAGAACTAGCCGTTTTGCGCCATTAAAGTTTAGAATTATCCAGTTTTGGCGAAGTGTAGATTTTGGATTTTTGGAGTTTTTACAAAAATAGTAAACTTAAAGGTTAAGCTGTCAGTTCTTTGGAATAATGTTTTCTGGCATGTTTAGCTAATTTTCTTCCGTTTTGAAAATTGGCGCCGCACCATGGGCATTTGAATTCTTCCTTCACCGCTGTCACCTGTGAATGACTGCGTCGCGGGAAGCTTTAAGCTTGTGTGATTGTGCCAGAGTGACAACAACGTCTTTTTAAACGGCTTCGCTGACCGATTAACCGTTTTGCTAACCGGACAAAGAAAGGGAAATTTGGACTGGAATATTATTTTTCTTCTACTACGATCATTGTTAGTGTAGATCTTACTTTGTCAAGGCGTCGGATGCGCCAAGTTACTATTTCTTTTAGTTTATCCATGGTTTCTGCCTTGACTCTTGCAACTATGTCATAGACTCCGTAGACTGCGGAAGCTTCATCGACTCCCTCGACTTTTTTCAGTTCTTTAAGCACATCTGATTCGGAACCTATTTCGGTGTTTATCAATACAAACGCTGTGGGCATGTAAACTCCTCAATCTAATGTTGTCTCAGTGTGCATTAAAATATTTTTCTCAAAACTGAACAAATACCGATATACATAGAGGGTAGGGTTATGCAGAGACGCAAAGCATTCATCATTCAGCAATTACCAATCCTGAGGCTTTCTATCTCAGCCCGTGTGGGAATCGACACGCTTATGGACTTTTCCAGGCTTTCTCTGCCAAAGTTAACTGTGACTCTGTCGCTTTTTGCATCTGAATAGAACGCCGTTAACGCCGCTGCCGTTCTAATGGCATTTTTGGTTTTGGATCCCTGAAGAACCGTAATTGGACTGCCAATATCGGGGACCTCAAAGTAATAATCGTTCCGCGCCCTCTTCGCCGTTAAAATCTTGTTTTCCGCTTCGTTTCTTCCAACAATTATTTTGTTTTCGCCAAATCTGAAATGCCTGCCCACCTTCAGCAAAGACACATCCGCGATGGAGCATCTCTTCTTATGCTTGAAAAGGTCTCGCAGTTTGTTGGCGTATTCCTTGTACGTGAGCAAGCACCCACCTGCTGGGCACGGATAATCCTTTATGTTGAATTTCTCAGCGAGTTTGATTTGCGGCTTCCTCGATCTGCCACGAATATCTAACAGCTTCTCTCTATCCACTAAGCCTTTTTTCTCAATTACTGTTTCAGGAAGCAACCTTGCTGATAGCGGCCTTAATATTTTGCCTTTCAAGCCAGTCTCTTCTTCAATTATCTTCATGGCTCTGGAATGTTGGGACATAGGTCTTTCATCGAGAACTTCGCCTGTGAAGATGAAGGATGCGCCTACTTCCTTGGCGTATTTCTTTGCTTTCTTCACTATGAATATCCTGCAGTCAATGCACGGATTCATGTTCCTGCCATAACCATACTTGGGCTTTCGCACCATTTTCAAATATTCATAGCCGACATTCACGACCTTAAGAGGCACGCCTAGCTTTTTTGCGGCTTCAGTTGCTCCGCACTCGCCTTTTTTACACAAACAAAAGGGGCTCACAAAGTTTATGGCTACAACATCAATTCCTTGTTTAAGAATTAGTTTGGCAGCAAGAGTACTGTCTAAACCGCCCGAAAGCAAAGCTAGAGCCTTAACCTTTTTCATACAGCCAGTAAGCTATCCATCGCTTAAATAAGAATTTGGTTAACTTTACAATTCAAATTTTTGTTTAAAGAGCATCTATCCCACAAATCCTTATGTATCATAGCTTACTGATTCACCGTTGCTCCTGAAAGTCAAACAAAAATTTAAGCTTACTGCCTAGAAAAATATGCACGGTTTTTAAGTCACTTTTCAGATTTCCACGGTGTGTAATTCAGAAAACGCAAATAATATTTGTATTATGCAAAATTTTTAGTCATTTACCATTGGTATTTTTCTATGAATTCTCTGGTTTGTTTTTGTAGGCCTATTTCGTGGCAGAAGCTTTTGCAGACGCCACACATTTCTCCAGCTCTCAAGTGTTTCATGTGCAGTTTTCTCAGCTCTAGCATTTTGTGTATGTGCACAATTCCCTCTTTGAGTTCTTTTGAATCTTGATGGGTAATCGCTGCCATTTTGTTACACCTGCATTGCACTACAATAGTCTATTGTGAAAGTTTGGATTATTCTTTATTGTGAAAAAAAGGGATGTTTCTGAAGTTCAGTCACATTTATTGTTACTTAAGCTTATATATAATGATGGCATATTAAGGTACGTGGAAATTAGTTACAATGAATGTCACTATTCCCCACATTAAATGAAATACATGTAACAAATAGAAGGAGGATTACGAAAGCATGGTTACAAAAGATGTGCGAGAAGGCATTCCCCTCCCGTTGTTGACTGAAAAATGGTTCAACCAACGTTTTCCCGAGATGGGAAAAATTCGGGTTTTAGAGGGGGTAGGTGAACAGTGGAGAAGACGGAAACTAAATTCTATAATCGTGGTTGCATTTCATGCAGACTTAGAGGTGTCACAACTCAAACATTTTTTTCCCCTCTTTTTCACAGAGTACCTGATACATAGTGGTTATTCCATAAATCCAGTTGTGTACATTGGAGCACTACGAGATATCGGCCGAGGCTATCACCGAGGCGACATTAGAGAAAGGGTTGCAGAGGCACACAAATTCTTTCAAGGAATCTTTACTCCAAGTGCAAGGGTCGTAATTGTTGAAGACAGAATAGAAATTCAGAGAGACGTCTACAGCATCTTGAGAATACTTGAATTTGAAAAAAGCCTCCAAGACATCCTCAGACAAATAAACACACGAGAGAAACTTCTTGAAACAAAAACGATTAGGCTCAAAGAAAAAGCATACCCTATTACAGACTATGAAAAAGAACTTCTCAGAATCTACCTATTTGAAAGAAATAAACTTGGAACAGAAATCAAAAGATACCCGTACGTCAGCTGGGGTCTAGAATCCCTTGGGTATCTAGGAGCATCATACAATATTTTTGACAAGTCAAACGCGGGGCTTTCTATTCTTAAAAAAATGATCTGTGTAGACCAAGGCATTGAATATCCCGCAACCATTGTTTTTCCTGACCCTGTTGCAATCTCAGGTAAATTTATGAGATATTTACATCCAAGAGACCTGAATCCAGACGAGACGTTATTCATCAGTGACTCTTACAGAGATGTTAGCCGAAAGATTTACGAGCGAGAAGATGTATCCCCGAAATTCCTTGATTATCTTGTACGAAACATAATTTACCCATTTGCTAACAATTCCGGAAAGAAAGATGTCGAGCCATGTTGGGAAAAACTTGTTACGAAAAAACACATGGAAGATGAGACGGCATCCCGTGAGCTGAAACGCCTTGTTTTGAAGTGTTATTGGGAGTTCATAAAGCCATATTACGAGTCTATGGAAACGATTCTTGGCACTCACGAGAGCTTGTTTGTTCCAGAAGAATTAACTGATAAAACGTTGGATGCTTTGGGTTCTAAGCGGAATAGACAAATTCTCATTGAACTTGCTAACCATTCCCAAAAACATGGTTCGCCAATGACGGTGAGTGAACTGTTTGAAAAGATGGGGTTAAAGAAAGGGGCTAAGAAAGGGCTTTGGAGAAATTTGGAGACTCTTGTGAAATGTGGATTGGTGGATAGGATTCCAGAAGGGAGAAAACTCAACAAATACACTATATACGGAAACAAGACCACAATCAGAATACGATTGCCTCTTACTGAGATGCGACAACGGGAACGAAAGAATGCAGGCGCGCGCTGCTACTCCTTGCATGAAAAGCACACAGAGCCCTAATAAACTCGAAACTTGAAACCTCTCTGGGATTTCTCCACTCAGAACAATGTGGTAAGCCAAGTCTATCTTGTGATTTTCAGGCGCGCGCGAAAGATAAAATTATATCTTAACGCGTTTTATTATGAAGTCTCCGTGAAGGGTCCGTGGCGCAGCACGGATAGCGCGTCAGCCTTCTAACGCTCTTTAAGCGCGAAGAAAGCTGAATGTCCTGGGTTCAAATCCCAGCGGACCCGCCATTTTCACCTATAAACGAAATATAAAAAAGGCTTTTTTCACATTCTATAGAGATTAAAGCGTTCCAAACGGTGATTTTGATGAGACGGAAGGATTATCTCCAGAATCCAGTTAAGCACATAAAAATAAACGGCGCACTGACAGTGGACCAGTTAACACAACAGTTTAGAAATTCAGGCTCTTTCGGCGCCGGAAGACTCGCCCGAGCATGCAACATATACGAAAAAATGGTTAGAGACAAAGAATGCACCGTGTTTCTAGCTCTTTCTGGAGCCGTGGTTCCAGCGGGAATGCGCACGCTCGTCGCTGATCTCATTCGTGCAAGACTCGTCGATGTTATAGTCAGCACGGGAGCCAGCATTGTCCACGACGCCATAGAAGCCTTGAACGGACACCACTATAAGGGAAGTTGGGTCGTGGACGACGATGAGCTTTACAAGTACCACATATTTCGCATTTATGATGTTTTCGTTCCGGAAGAAGACTACGTCCGACTGGATTATCAGCTTGCTGAAATGTACCGGGAGATTGCAGCTGAGAAAAATGGAGCAAGCCTTTCGTCAAACGAGTTTGCGTGGGAACTTGGCAAGAGACTCAAGGAGCCAAACTCTATTCTGCGCGCTGCGTACGAGGAAGATGTGCCCATCTTCATTCCCGCGGTCCGTGACTCGGAATTCGGTTATATCCATTTGCTTCACGCTTCACAAGAAAACCAAAAAGACATACTAGAGGTTGACGCCTTCAAGGAAGTGCCGCTTATATGTGAGATCTGTGGGAAATCGCCTAAAAACGGGATGGTAGTAATTGGTGGCGGAGTGCCTAGAAACACGGTTCAATCTGCCGCTATTGCGTCCAAGAAGGGCATGGACTACGCGGTGGTAATAACCATGGATCGACCTGAAACCGGAGGGCTGTCAGGCTCTACACTTAGAGAAACGGTAAGCTGGGGAAAAGTGAAAGGTGAAGCCGACAAAGTCATGGTCATCGGCGACGCTTTAATAATCTTCCCGATAATCGTTGCTTCCGTTGTTGAGAGACTGGGCAGTGACTTCACGCGTACGCCGTATCTTAAACGCAGAAAACTCGACAGTCGGAGGAGAAAATGAATGAAAGGTGGAGAGAAAGAAAAAAGGTTCTGCGGTAACTGTGGCAGCCATAACCCCTACGAGTACCCAACAAGCATGTTCTGTGCAACGCGCTACGCCCAAAACAAAGATCCAATAGTAGATACGCTATGGTGCTGTGATCAGTGGAATCCAATCAGCCAAGAATGCCACTGCGTCCGAGACGCCCTCAAGAAAAAGAAAGGCACATGACGCAACACTAAAGTTATTACATAGAATCCGTCTTTTGATGGCAGAACTGGAGCCCGGTGGTGTAGCGGCCAAGCATAGGGGCCTCTGGAGCCCTCGACGAGAGTTCGAATCTCTCCCGGGCTACCATGGTTTCATGGAGCCAAATTTCATTATTCCAGAAGACTATGATTCAAGTTTCAATAAACCACAGACAAATCTAATAACTTTAGAAGAGCTGAAACAACAAGCGGAAAAAATTATTTTAAATCAATATGACGTTGTTATTTCCTTAGGAGGAAAAAATACACAGGAAAGGTAAAGCAAGTTTTTGAGAATGTGTCTCCTGCAGTAGCACCTACTGAAGGGTTGAAATAGGATTCGCAATGAAACACATTAAATTGTTAACTGTCCTTAATAGGGAACAAATGCTGAGGAGAATAGAAGGGGTATCCAAAAATGTATGAAGAGGTTGTTGCCGAGTACCTTAATATGCTGAGGAAAATCCTTGTTCAACAGTTTTTAAAAACATTACTTTCAAGTGAATTGAAGGCGCTGAAATGACAAAAAAGAGGAAAAAGGAAAGTTGGAAGGAAAAAAGACGTCAAGCAGCCCTAAAACATCAGAAGGCATTAGAAGCTGAACGTCTGAGAAAAAAGAGGGAGCCGAGAAAAAGAAAAGGATTTTCTAGAAGCAAAGTATTAGGCATAGGCTTTCTAGTTCTAATAGTTCTGGTTATAGGAGTTTTTGCAGCATTGCAAAACATGCAACCATCAAATACTGGTGAGCTTCCTCCTCTTTACACATTAACTGACGCTGATTTCGGCGAATTTACAGGAAGGGTTGTAGTTATAGACTGTTTTGCAACTTGGTGTGGTCCTTGCGTAGGAGAAATACCGCACTTGACCGAAATAGTTAATAATTATGATAACAGCGAAGTTGCGGTTATTTCTGTTGGTTCTTCAAGTGATAGTGAAATAGGGCTTAGACAGTTTAAGAAAGACTATAACATGGATTGGCTCGTTGCGCGTGATACTGTTGGGGTTTTTAATAAATACGGTGTAGTGGCTATTCCAACAATTGTAATTCTTGATCAGACTGGTAACATTTACTACAGGCATGTGGGATTAGCCGAAGCTTCACTATTGTCCAGCAAAATAAATGAACTATTAGGTGACTGAAAAATGAAGAAGGAAACCTGCAATGAAGCAGAAATTTAATCTCAACTTCTTTCTTCTGTTCGCTTTCTTTACCTTTTTGATACTGTTAGGGAGAAATGAATATTTCATAATAGTTGAAGGGTTCGTCAAATTAATCTGCACATCATGTATAGGAATTTAAATAGGCGATTGACAAGTGAAGCTGAAAAATGCAAGAAAGATTGCCCAGATTGCTGCTTTTGCGATTTCCAATTTGGGTTTTCTTAGTGTGTTGAAAACAGGTTTTGCCTGTCCATTCCTTTACTGTCACGGCTGTCCCTTCGCTGTTTTTGGCTGTCCTATTGGCGTGCTTCAACAGTTCATAGTTAATAGTCAATTTCCGTTGTTTACTATTGGGTCTCTTGGGGTTTACGGGATGCTTTTAGGTAGGGCTTTTTGTGGCTGGGCATGTCCCTTCGGAACGATGAATGACTTGCTCAGCCAGTCAAATGCTAAGAGAAGTATTCAAGCTAGAAACTACTGGTACACTAAATACATAATCTTGTTTCTGGCGCTTGCTTTGGCCTGGATTGCTTTGGACACGGTTTTCTGCAAGTTTTGTCCCTCTGGCTCCCTTTTCGCAGCCATACCTTTCCGTCTGCTTTATCCAGAAGCTGTAGAATTCGGCTTGTTTTTTTATATTCACATGTTTACCCTTGCGTTAACAATTGTTTTGGCTTTGCTGATTAGTCGTTTCTGGTGTCGCTACTTATGTCCGTTAGGAGCAATCGCCGGCGCATTCAACAAGGTAAGCATAGTGAACATAAGTCTAGATGAAAAGAGATGCAAGAAATGCTTTTTATGTCTTGAAGCTTGCAGAATGAAAATAACCAAACTAGAAGACATTGGAAATTCAACGGACTGCATATTATGTGGTCGATGTGTTGAGGCTTGTCCTGAAAAGGCCTTAAGCTTCCAAATGAAAGGGTCAAAGTGTAAAGGGTACTGAATATGGACGGAAAAGGAGAGCTACGTTTTATAGGTTGTAGAAAAAACTGGGGAACGAGAAGCCAAAGTACGTGTTTTTCCACAGTTCCGCCTAGGACTTAAACGGCATACAGAATTTTTTTATATAATTATCCTCTATTGGGCAGAGAAGGGGCTTGGCGCCTTCGAAGACCCACCTATAATCAGCGTTAAACCATATATCCTAAGGGCTGATTCAATGCCAAATGCGTGTGTTCCAGATTTGACTTGGCGGGAGTCCTCGACATGGAAGAAGTGAAGTCTGTTAGAATAACAACAATTGTTGACAACGATGTTTGGAGGAAAAAGTTAATGTCCTCTTGGGGGCTTTCGTTGTTTGTGGAAACAGTCTCGGAAGAGAAACGATACGTTGTTTTGATGGATACAAGTGGTTCCTTTGAAACCTTATTTAAAAACGCATCATGGCTTGGCGTAAACTTTTCTTCCATCAAAGCCATTTTTGTTTCTCATTGGCATGGAGACCATTGTGGTTCTTTAAGCCACGTTCTGCCTCTGTCGCAGCGACCGATCCCCGTATATGTTCCATCTGTGAGCCCTTCTAAGATCAGGACAATAAAGGAGGCGCAGGGAATTCCATTAGTTTGTTCCAGACCTATTGAGTTCAAGGATGGTTTGATGTCAACCGGAGAAATGCCTGTTGGAATAAGCGAGCACTCTTTGCTAATTAATTCAAAAAATAAAGGCTTAGTTGTTTTGGTTGGTTGCAGTCACCCAGGAATCATTAACATTCTTAAACGTGCACAAGAAGTTTCAGGTGTAAGCAAGATATTTGCGGTTATTGGAGGCTTCCACATTTCAAGTGTGACTGAAGGAATAGCTGTTGGAAAGTTCTTACGAGAAATAGATGTTGAACTTGTTTCTCCATGTCACTGTACATCAATTGCCGCAAAACATGGAATCGCAAAAATCATGGGTGAAAGATACGTTAAGAATGGCTCTGGAAAAATAATATCAATTGGTTAACTATTCTACATTCATGCTTGATTAATGCGCTAACAAATATTTAGGCTATTTTTGTCTGCTTCTCCTTTCAACCATAACGCAAACTCCGTGAACCACATCTATGCTGTTTTCTTCACAGAATTTAATGGCTGTTTCAGACTCTGAGCCAGGCTGCATCCACACCTTCGTGATTCCAAGCTTCTTACAAGTCTTGACCAGCTGCTCTGTTATTTTGGGCGGAACCACAACATCGACAACATCAGGTTTTACTGGCAAGGCTTCAAGGCTTGGGTAGCATTTATTCCCTAAAATTTCATCTGCATTTGGGTTCACGCAATAAACCCTATACCCAGCATTATGCAAATCCCTATAAACTTGATGACCATACTTCTCAGGGTCTCTGCTAGCGCCCGCAACTGCAAAAATGTTTTCCCTGTGTAGAAATGCCTTTATCAATTTTTCATCCATTTTTATCTATCCTTTTCTTTTTCTACGCGTAAATTAAAGATATCTTGTTATTTTCATCTCTAGAATTTGCCTAGGCGACGCACCGATTATCTTATCCACAAGTTTTCCATGTTTAAACACTAAAAGTGTGGGTATGCTCATTATCTGATATTGCATGGCAGTTGCTGGATTTTTGTCCACATTCAGTTTTCCAAATAGCACTTTTCCAGCATAATCCCGCGCGAGTTCCTCTATAATCGGAGCAACCATATGACATGGACCGCACCAAGTAGCCCAACAATCGACTACCACCAGTGGATGATTCTGAACCGTTCCCTCAAAAGTTGCATCAGTCACCTCAATAGGCTTATTTAATACTTTTTCTTCTTTTTCACAGGTTTTGCTTTTCTTCATCATTTCCTGCAACTTTGCTCGTCTAATTCTTTCCAATTCCTTGTCTTCTTTGTTCTCCAATTACATGCCTCACATATTTTTACAAAGGGAAATCCTTAATATTTTATCTTTTCCAAGCATGATTTTAGCAGCTTAAGTGGTCCAACCCATTCATGAAATCTCGTAGGTCCATTCATTCTAACATTATTGAGGAAATAAACGTGTATCAAATATGCAGATAAGTCATTCTTTCTCAGCAAATAGAGAATACGCTTAGCCAACTTGATTTAAAGCTAATATGCCTCATTCCGTGAATTTTTCCATGTTCACGGATAACACGTTCTTTGATTGCGGGATTTAGTGGGATAAGCATGTATCCTGTCGAATACCGTTTTCAATTCGAGTTCTGAACATGCATGATTAGTTGTAATTACTTCGTCTTCACATGAGTTAAATATGATAATTGCAGAACCATTTCTTAACGCAAGTACGACAAAGAAACGGCTGAGCAATAATGTTGCTGGAGTTGCTGATAGGGGGTTTTTGGCTTGCTTTAGCAGTTTATTGCTTTTAGTACTTCTTCTTAGCGAAAACATGAGTAAAACCTAACAGTTTCAATCGCAATTCAGCTAGTTCTCACTCGCAAATTGATAGTATACATGAAAAGTTTAAACTATAGTTTGGAGCTATCCCGAGCTACTAACGTTTGATGCGCAGTCACAGTGTGTCTTTTCTCCGTTCTGGAACAGGTACACGTCGCCTATGAACGAGGTGGCACCGTTATCGCTAACAAGCGCTGAACTTTCAGGTATAGCGTATATTGTCTCTTCTTTTGACAGTCGCTTCAGTTCGCTGTCTTTGGAGGGTTTGTAGTGAACCTTGATGGTGAGGTCCACTAGCCCAAGCCCTGGGATTATTTTGATCGCACGTTTGTTCCTGTAGGTAATTAGGCATTTTTTGCAAAGCGCCAGCGCACCTGCACTTCTTCCAACAAGAACCTTATCATATCTGCGCAGTAAACTGTCAATACTCTTATTTTTCAGGCGTTCAACCAAAACGCTTGTAAGCCCGCCTGGCAAGTATACCAAATCGGAACACGCTACTTTCGCCGCAATCTCTTCAAATGAGTCAGAATACTCTGCAAAATCAATGGTGCTTGCGCCGAGACTTCTGAAATAGTCAAACAGGCGCTTTCTGCGTTTATACGCTTTGTCGAACGATGACCTTGCCCAAGGAATGACCACAACACGAGGTGCTCCTTCTGCGTTGCGGAAGGCAATTTCATTGATTTCTCTTGCATCTCTCTTGAGTATGTTTTCTCCGCCCAGAAAATACATTTTCTCCATACACATACTGTAGGCGCCAGAATACTTTAAGGCACCTGTCTCTTCATGCTCTTTCTTCTACAAGAGCCAAGTATTTTTTCAGCATCGGCACCGAAGCCTCGTCCAGCGAGTAAATCGTCCTTAATCCCTCGTTTACCTGCAGTACGAATTCCGTCTTTTTCAAGGATTTCATTTGCCACGTCAACGCCTGCGATGTTATCGAAACCTCGTAAGCCAATTCGCCGTGCGACATCTGCTTCTTGTTCAACAACGCTTCCAAGATTTTTTTTGCCGTCTTATGCCGCATCAAAGAAATCGTCAGCATTTCCTTCTTCGAGAACTTCTTAGATAGGAAATACCTCTTGTAGCGACCATCACGAACAAACGACACCAGCCCTGCTTTGACGAGAACTCCCAAGTGATACTGCGCTAGGCCCACTGGAAGGCTTAAGCTGGCGCATATTCCCCTGAACTGGATTCCAGGGTTATCCTTGACAAAATTGTAGATTTGCGTGCGAGTGCAGTTGTTAAAAGGCGACTGGTTCGCAGCGCTAACATCAACGCTGAAGGATGTGGGCAAAGCCAGCAAACAGTATTGGTCGGTTGAGATTGCCCGCAAGCTGGGAATGCCCGAGTAAACTTGGACTAGGCAAGATGACGTTTTGGTAACGCTAAGGGTGAAGCTCTTCTGCTGGTGCAGCAACGCCGCGAAAGAAACTATAATTATTGAGGCTAGGACGAACGCGATGATAGCCCTCTTCAGCGTCAACTGCATCATTCTTCGCCTTGACAGTGTTAGCGTTTCTAGTTTTTAACAGTATTTGTAAACGATTGTACTAGTAGAAAGCGAGTTTGACGGGAAACAAATAACGCTTATTAACTTTGGACGAAGAGTAGCCACATGAAAATGGTTCCAACTCTTCGAAATAAAACAAAAGCCAGAAGCGCGCCCAAGAAATACGCGCACACAAACAAGCCGGATATGCCTAGTGATTGCGTTTTTTGAAGTAGACCAGAAGACCTATGCCAATAACAGCCAGGGAGGCCACAGTTGCGACGACTAATGTTGTTGGGAAAGGCTCTGGCTCTTCGGCTATGTTGAAGTAGATTGTTTCTGAGGCACCAACGTTTCCAACAGTGTCTTGAGCATAGACTGTAATGTTATACTCTCCAGGAGACAAGCCAGTTAGCGTTGTGTTTCCAGCAACGGTCACGTTTTCCTGTCCATCAAGGCTGTAAGCGATTTGCGAAACCGGCTCGTTCACAGTGAAATTCAACGGTACATCAAACGATTCGTAGGTTTTGTTTTCAGGAGATGTAATCGAAACGTTTGAGGGTGTTGTGTCGATGGTGAAGGTGACGCAGGCAGCACCCGCACCGAATGCGTTAGCTATTATGGTGTGGGAACCGTCAGACAGGTTAAACGATACAGGGCTATCCTTTAGCGTAAGGAAAGCCCAAGCAGCCGCACCATCCACGATAGGCCGCCATAGTAAGTTATGTTCGCTGGTAACTGAAAGCGTGATGATGTTTGTTCGGTAGGTCTTGTTTTCCGGCGACTCGATTCGGATATAAATGTTAGAACTATGCCAAGCAGTATGCTCGGGATTCGCCTCTGCCTGATTAACTAATTTTGTTCCAGCCAATGCTGAGCCCAAAAGTGCTAAGATGAGTGTTAGTACTAATGCTGTTCTCTTCATAAGCATCAACTTCTACGTTTCTTGAAGTACACCAGCAGACCCACGCCGATAGCAGCCACTGTCGCTACAACCGCTATGACTAATGTTGTCGGGAAAGGCTCAGGCTCTAGTTTTTCGGCTATGTTGAAGTAAATTGTTTCTGAGGTTCCCATGTTTCCAGCATTGTCCTTTGCGTAAACTGTCACGTTATGTTCCCCATCAGACAAGCCCATTAGCGTGGTGTTTCCAGCGATTGTCATGTTTGTTTTTCCATCCAGACAGTAGCCTATCCATGAGGTTGGTTGATCCGTTGTGAAGTTTAACGATAGGTCATTTTGGCTATAGGTTTTATTTTCAAGTGATAGGTTCGATATGACTGTAGGATACCCATCATCTATAGTAAAACAAACTGTATTATGTTCCAAAACAACATATTTTGGATAATAAATGCCGCCGATGCCGACGTTATAGAGGTCAATTTCTGAATAGACTGTTACGCTATGTGGACCCTCAGATAATTTTGGTAAAGTCACAAATCCACTGATTGTTGCACGAAATGACATTTCCTTACCCTGAATTACTATCGGTATTGTAACGTTTTCTCTTCCATCCAAACTATAAGCCATCGAATAATTGATGTTACGCCCAACCATAGCGCGAAAACTGGCATTTAGAATTAGCAGTCTGGGACTGTATGTCGTATTAGTAGGCGATATAATTTTAATTCCAGTAGAAATAGGATAAGATGCTTTTGCTATCTTAACAACCTTAACTCCAAACATAACTGAAAAAAGCGCCAATACGAGTGTTAGTGCTAATGCTGTTCTTTTCATAAGCATCACCTATGGTTACGTTTCTTGAAGTAGACTAATAGACCCACGCCAATAACAGCCACTGATGTTCCAGTTACCGCTAAAACTAAAAGCACCATGAAAGCTGCTGCGGAAAGCGTTTTCTTGTTCACATGCAGCCCCAAATAACAATATGTTTAACTTCCTCTAATTTTTTGCGGTACACTCTCCGATTAGATGTGCCAGCGCCTCGTTAAAGTGAACCAGCGTTTCAGCCTTTATATAAGGGGGCTATAGACTTGTGAGAGCAATAGAGTGCCAAACTCGAAGCAAACAAACCCAGTTTTAAACCAAAGTGCTACCCATAAATAGAAGGAGCATAGTATTCTTCCACACCCAAAACGAATATGCTTATTAGCTTCGAGCCAAGAGTAGCCACGATGAAACATGCCTCTCGAAGGATTCGTAGAATATAAACGGAGAGAATTCTGCAACGACGTGAAATGCCCAGTGCAAATGGAACTAAACCGCCAAACCGAAAAATCAGAAGAGTACGAGCGCGTCAGGCAGACATGCAGCACCGCTTGCAGGTACACCACTTGGCAGTTTCACCACTGGCTTATAGAGAAAGGTTATTTAATTCTTAGACCAAAAAGTTCCGAGGAGAAGTAAACGATGGAGTGGGGAATGAAAAACCGCTTAGGTCGCCTAATCCAAGCGGATGGCAACGCGCTGTTCTTGCCGATAGACCACGGATACTTTCAAGGGCCAACTCACAAGCTGGAAAAGCCAGGCGAAACCATAAAGCCCCTGCTGCAGTACGCAGACGCGTTAATGTTGACCCGAGGTGTGCTCAGAAACTGCGTAGACCCAGCTATGGATAAGCCCGTAATACTGCGGGTTTCAGGCGGAACCAGCGTTGTGGGCGAGGATTTAGCCAACGAAGCCATAACAACATCCGTCCAAGAAATTATTCGGCTTAACGCCAGCGCCGTTTCCATGTCCGTCTTTGTTGGTAGCAAGTACGAGCATCAAAGCCTAACAAACCTAGCGAACCTCGTGGATGCCTGTGAAGACTATGGGATACCTGTGATGGCTGTCACCGCGGTCGGCAGAGAGCTTGAAAAGCGTACAGCTCGCTACTTGGCGTTATGTTGCCGAATAGCCGCTGAACTAGGCGCCAGAGTGGTAAAAACCTATTACTGCGAAGAAAACTTTGAAAAAGTTGTTGACGGCTGTCCTGTGCCCGTGGTAATCGCTGGCGGACCAAAAGTGGATTCTCAGCTTGAAGTGTTCAAGTTCGTCTATGATGGCATGCAGAAAGGCGCCATAGGCGTAAACCTCGGAAGAAACATCTGGCAGACAGAACACCCCGTAGCCGCAATACGCGCAATCAGAGCCATAATCCACGACAATTACACGCCCGAAGAAGCTCAAAGCCTGTTTGAACAGGTAAAAGCAGGAAAAGCCTAAATGCGCTCAGCTTTTTTCTGGTGAACCAAGATGCTCGTAGCCGTATACTACAACAACAAAGATGTAAGAATACAAGAGATGCCTACGCCGGAAATCGCGGATGACGAAATACTCATGAAAGTCATGGCAAGCGGCATATGCGGAAGCGACGTCACAGAATGGTACAGAGTCCCGAAAGCGCCGAGAGTTCTCGGTCACGAAGCGACAGGCGTAATTGAGAAGACAGGCGATAAAGTTACACGGTACAAAGTGGGCGACCGCGTTTTCGTGTCGCATCACGTGCCGTGCAACAAATGCCGGTACTGCCTAAGGGGGCATCACACGGCATGCGAGACTTTGCACACAACGAATTATTATCCTGGTGGTTTCGCCCAGTACGTGCGCGTGCCCAAAATCAACGTTGAACAAGGCGTTTACAGGCTTCCTGACGACATGTCTTTCGAAGAAGGCACCTTCATCGAACCCTTAGCTTGCGTGATTCGCGGGCAAAGGCTTGCAGCGCTCCAGAAAGAGGACACACTGCTAATCATCGGTGGTGGACTAGCTGGGAACCTGCACGCACAACTTGCAAAAGCGAAAGGCGTCCGAGACATCATCGTGGCTGGCGTGAACCAGTATAGGCTAAGATTGACTAAAAAATTTGGAGCTCACCGCACTATAGATGCGAGATTGAATGTTCCGCAGGAACTGAAGAAAATAAACGATGGGCGACTGGCAGACCAAGTGTTCATCTGCAAAGGTGGTGTATCTGCAGCTTTGACAGCGTTGGAGTGCGTGGACAAGGGAGGAACCATTCTGTTCTTCGCCGTGTCTGAGCCAACGGTTAAAATTCCCGTGCCCATGACTGAGTTCTGGAGAAACGAGATTACGCTGAAGACCAGTTATGGCGCTGCGCCGCGGGATTTGGAAGAGTCTTTGGCGGTTCTGGCTCAGAAAAAACTGAATGTTGCGGACATGATTACGCACCGGTTCAGCATTCAGCAGGCAGCGGAAGGTTTCAGGCTGATGGCGAAATCGGGAGAATCCCTGAAGATAATAATTGAACCCAACAGAGATTAGCGAGCTAGACTGTTGTGCGATTTTTTGTCTATACCCCCTCTATATATAGAAACTTTAAATAGTTCTGAAAGGAAGCGCTGCGGCTAGACCCCCTCTGCTGGTTTCTGCATTGATTGGCTATTAGGCTCCAAATATGCGCCTTTAACTCGATGTGAATTAAGAAGCGTTTAAACTATAGCATGATGTTGGCAAAGACTAAAATGCGTCTGCTTGGCATTGAATAGCCGATGCTCATGAACCACATTATGGACTCGATTAAAGAACGACGGAGCATCAGAAAGTACTCCTCTCGAAAGGTCTCAACTGATATTATTCGTCAAGTTTTGGAAGCAGCACGATGGGCGCCCTCAGCGCACAACGCCCAACCGTGGAGATTCATCGTCTTAACTGACGCATCTTTGAAACGTGAGCTGTCGAAAGCTATGGCTGATGTGTGGATAGCGGACATGATTAAAGACGGCATCCCCTCTGAAGCTCGTGAAAGCATGAGTAAGGCATCCGTTGAACGGTTCACTCATTCACCAGTGCTAATTGTCGCGTGCCTAACCATGAAAGACATGATCAAGTATGCAGATGAACTGAGACAAAAAAGCGAGCGTGATTTGGCAGTGCAGAGCTTGGGAGCGGCAGTGCAAAACCTGCTTCTGGCGGCGCACGCTAAAGGCTTGGGTGCCTGCTGGTTCTGCGCGCCGATATTCTGCAAAGAGACTATGAGAAAGATTTTGAAAATCCCAGATGATATCGAGCCTCAAGCGTTAATCACCCTTGGGTATCCAGCTGAAAAGCCACATGCACCATCCAGAAAACCGCTTGAAACTTATTCGTATTTGGATTATTGGGGCAAGAAACTATAGTCAAGACCTATAGTCGCTACTTTTCTTTTTTATCTGGAATGAAATCCATTGAAACCGAGTTCACGCAGTGCCGAACGTTCTTTTTTGTGAAACCCTCGCCAACGAAAACGTGGCCTAAATGCGCGCCGCAGTTAGCACAAGTGATTTCTGTGCGAACTCCATCTGGGTCAGGGGTCCTTTTCACTGCGCTTGGAATTTCGTCGTCGAAGCTTGGCCAGCCGCAGCCAGCCTCAAACTTGCTTTCAGAGCGGTAAAGCGGCGCACCGCACCGTTTGCAGACGTATGTGCCGCGTTCCCAAAACGCGTAATACTTGCCAGTGAAAGGCATTTCCGTGCCTTTATGGATAATGACGCTTTCCTCTTCTGTGGTTAGCTTTTTGTACTTCGCTTTTTTCTTTGACATTCTCATCACCCATCAAGTGAACTAAAGTTTCAATATCTATATAAGGGAGGGGTAGCCCTGCGAGAGCGCAGCAGTTACGGCTTAAGGAAAGTTTTTATTAGCGTGTGAAACTTAACTTCGAACCGTCAGAACAAAGGATGATTCACGATGCCCCTGAAAAAAGGAGATTTCATACTAATCAATTATACGGCTAAAGTTAAAGAAACCAATGAAGTTTTCGACACCACAATCGAAGAAACCGCCAAGAAAGAGCGTCTCCACAAAGAAGGCGAAATATACGAGCCAAAACTCGTAGTCATAGGCGAAGGCTGGGTGCTAAAAACATTAGACGAAAGCCTAACAACCATGAAACTAAACAAGGCGCAGGCTGTCGAGATCCCGCCTGAAAAAGCCTTCGGACCAAGAGACCCAGAAAAAGTGAAACGAGTCCCGCTGAAACAGCTCTTAGCAAAAGACGTGCACAACCCCACCATCGGAATGCGCATTAATTATAACGGGAAAATGGCTACCATACGCTCAATCGGCGCTGGACGAGTGCTCCTTGACTTTAATCCACCACTAGCGGGAAAAACCCTCATCTACGAAGTCACAGTGAACAAAAAACTCAAAACCAAAAAAGCAAAAATAACCGCCCTCATCCACCGCAGAATCCCAGTCGTAGAAGAACCAAAATTCAAATTCGCCATCCAAGAAAAAACCTTAACAATAGAAATGCCTGAAGACACCTTCTATATCGAAGGAGTTCAAATCGCAAAAAGAGGCATCGCTATGGACGTGCAAAAGTTTCTGCCTCAAATGACAGAAATCAAATTCGTTGAAACCTTCAAGGCTGAGCCAAAACCAGAAACGAAAAGCTAAAAGGCAAACCAATTCGCCCCAATTCAGCTACAGCACACTTGATTAATTTTGACAAATCAACTGATTATTCCCGTTATTTTTGCTACTTTTTCGCAGGCTTCATGGTTAAGGTTCAGCTTGTGAAGAATAGTGTACCTTTCTGGTCGTATTGTCGCCGCCATCTCTAAGGCTTTAACCACATCCTCGTCTTTCACGCCCAATTCGCCCGCTGTCGTGGGCGCACCTATCTGCTTGAGAGTGTCCCTGATTCGCTTCCAATTCGCCCTGTGAAGATAAGCAGCTAACACTGAACCCACGCCACATTGCTCTCCGTGCATTGCGTGAGGGCAGTGGGCCATGTCGAGAGCGTGGCTAAACAAATGCTCTGAGCCGCTGCAGGGGCGGCTACTTCCTGCGATGCTCATGGCAACCCCGCAGCTTATCAAACCTTCAAGGAGCACCCGCAGGCCTTCATCATTTCCAGGCTTTATCAGCTCCGCGTTCTGCATTACTAACCTAGCACTCATTAAGGCAAGACTAGAAGCGTATTCGCCGTAGTATTCATTCTTTTCAGCGTGCGCCAGCTTCCAGTCTTTGACCGCTGTGAACTTTGCGATCACGTCACCGCAGCCACTTATAACTAAGCGCCATGGAGCCTGCGCAATTACGTCGGTATCCGCAATTATCGCCAAAGGCGCTTGCGCCATGATCGAATAGGGCTTATCAGCTCCCTTGACCGAGGCCAATGGGCTTGCGATGCCGTCGTGGGAAAGCGTGGTGGGCACACTGATAAACGGGATGCCCTGACGGAACGAACTCAGTTTTGCAGCGTCTATTTTGGTTCCACCGCCAACACCGATAAGCACGCGTGGTTTCCAAGCCTTTATTCTCTCTTCAACAATCAAAACGTCCTTGATCGTTGCTGTTTTAACCAGAAGAGTATCCACGTTCATGCCTGTTTGCTCAAGGAGATCGCGAACCTTTTTTCCTGCAATCTCGCCGCTTTTTGCACCTGCAATTATGAGGGCTGACCCGCTTAAGCCAAGCCTTTGCACAACTTCCTTAACGCGCGCCAACGTTCCTTTTCCAACGATGACCTCACGCGGAAGCTGCATGTAATGGTAGGGTGAAGGCAAATCGACCACTATTCGTTGCGTAGTCATAAGTTCATAGCAGAAGGTTTAAAGCTTTTTGAATTCAGCAGCATTATCGCCTGAATCAAATGATGTTTAACTCAAAATTTTCAAACCGCAATATTAATAAATCTCACAGGAAAGATTACATGTTGCTACTTCCTAGCGATGGAATTCTGAGAATTCAGTTTTAGGGAGACAGAAAAATAATGACACAGAACAATGCAGCTAGCCAACTAGTCCTAAAAGGGACAACAACCCTCGGTGTCGTCTGTAAAGACGGCGTTATATTGGCTTCAGACACCCGAGTAACCATGGGCTTCTACGTAGCCCACAAATTTGGAAAGAAAGTATACAAGATAGATGATCATTTAGGCATGACTATTGCAGGGACCGTTGCTGACGCGCAGCGAGTCGTCGACATACTCATTGCTAACGCGCAGCTTTACAAGATCAACATGAATAGACCCATGCCTGTTAGTTCTGCGGCAAGGCTTATCGCGAACCTGCTGTTCTCAGTCAGGTACGTGCCGTTGGCGACACAAGTTCTAATAGGCGGCGTAGACAAGACAGGCCCACATGTATTTAGTCTAAATCCATTTGGCAGCTTGACAGAGGAGAAATCGGTCTCAACTGGTTCTGGTTCACCCATTGCTTACGGTGTACTGGAAGACAAGTACCGAGAGGACATGTCTGTTAATGAGTTGTTGCCCACGATTGTTAAAGCTGTTAACGCGGCTATGAAACGTGATGTTGCAAGCGGCGACAGTTACAACGTCACAGTAATAGACGAGAACGGTTATCGAGAGTTGGCAGACGAGGAGAAAAGCAAGCTTCTGGCAAGTTGAGGAAGTTAAGGATCGTGGCGAGAAATTCAGATAAAGACAAGATAGAAATAAGCCACTACATACTTGAGCACGTTCCAAGAGAAGCAGAAGTTACAAGAATAGAATATGAAGGTCCGATGCTTGCTGTTTACACTAAGAGACCAGAGATTTTGGTTGATCAAAGCAACATCGTGGCAGAAATCGTCGGCGTAATACGTAAAAGAATAGTCGTCCGCCCCGACCCTTCGGTCAGGCTTCCCGAAACAGAAGCTGAAAAGATAACA